>Ga0129314_1001412_pt1 | contig 16771 bp, 20 predicted proteins | sample O1111metagenome_FD_94431 | JGI IMG/M metagenome (GOLD analysis project Ga0129314, IMG submission 94431) | Orangutan individual fecal microbial communities from fecal samples from Wisconsin, USA - O1111 metagenome | ecosystem: Host-associated > Mammals > Digestive system > Large intestine > Fecal...
CCCCGGAGAGCGGGTAAAATCAGCCGCAGCGAAATAAAGGACACGTCCACACTGGCGAAGTCCAACGCATCCGGCACCTGCTCATGGGTCAGATAGCGGGCGTTGGTCCGTTCCAGGCAGACCACCCGCGGATCGCTGCGGAGCTTCCAGGCCAACTGCCCATAGCCCACGTCCACGGCGTAAACCTTCTCCGCCCCGTTTTGGAGCATGCAGTCGGTAAACCCTCCGGTTGAAGCGCCGATGTCGCCGCACACCGCCCCCTGAAGCCGGATGGGAAACGTCTTCATCGCCTTTTCCAGCTTGAGCCCTCCGCGGCTCACATAGGTCAGCTCCTGTCCCCGGATCCGGAGCTCCGCCGACTCGTCCACCGCCATGCCCGCCTTATCCATCCGCTGGTCGTCCATAAAAACCAGGCCGGACATGATGAGCGCCTGGGCCCGCTGGCGGCTCTCCACCATACCCCGTTCATACAGCAACACGTCCAGACGTTTTTTACCCACGCCGCAAGACCTCCAATGCCCTCTCATACAGCGAGCTGACATCCAGCCCACAGAGCTTTTTCTGTTCCGCCACCGTCCCCTGCGGGATAAAATGCGCTCCGGTGTTACACAGTGCCATGGCTCGGGGCGCCAGGCCCGCCATGGCCAACCCGGCGGCAATTCGCTCTCCCACACAGCCCATGGCGGCGCACTCCTCAGCGACCAAAAGGCGGCCCGTACGGGTGACCGAGGCCAGCACCGGCTTCCAATCCAACGGGTGGATCTGGTTGAGCTTAATGACCTCCGGGGAGTATCCATCCTGCCTCAGCCGCTCCGCCGCCGCCAGAACCTCGCCGGTCAGCGTCCCATATGTGACAAGTGTAATTCCTTGTCCGGCCTCCAATATCACTGTCTTTTCGCCCCAGTGGTCCGAATGATAGGTGGACTCGCCTCCCCGGGGGTAGCGCAGGGCCACCGGCCCCTTCTCTTCCCGGACCGCATGGAACAGCATAGAGCGCAACTCGGCAAAGCTGGCGGGGGCCAGCACCGTCATCCCGGGTACCGTGGCCAAATAGGCCACGTCAAACAGGCCGTGGTGGGTCTCACCGTCCTCTCCCACCAGGCCAGCGCGGTCAACGCCAAACACTACATGCAGGCCCTGAATGCCCACATCGTGGAGCAGCATGTCATACCCTCTCTGCAGAAAGGAAGAATAGACCGCCAGCACCGGCACCGCCCCCTCCTTGGCCATCCCGGCGGCCATTGCGACAGCATGCCCCTCTGCAATCCCTACATCAAAATACCGGTCCGGATGGCAGCGTGAAAATTCCTTCAGCCCGGTTCCGTCCCGCATGGCGGCTGTGATGGCGCACAGGCGGCTTTCTTGCTCTGCCAGAGCGCACATGGCGGCTCCAAAGGCACCTGAGAAGCTGGGCTTGGAGGGCTGAAGGGCCTCTCCGGTCTGGATGCAGAACCTGGATACCCCATGAAACGCATCGGGATTCTTTTCAGCAGGTGGATAGTCCTTCCCCTTTACCGTTCTGACGTGGAGCAGGACCGGCGTTTCCAAATCCCGCGCGTAGCTCAAAAGGCGGGTCAGGCCGCGCACGTCGTGCCCGTCCACCGGCCCTAGATAGGTAAAGCCCATGTCCTCAAACATGCTGCAAGGCAGCAGGGTCTCCTTGACCGCCTTTTTGATCTGATGCGTCACATTATAAATATGCTTGCCCCCCGGCAGGATTGCCATGGCCCGCCGGTAGCCCTTCTTGAACCGCAGGTACTGCGGCTTCAGCCGCTGATGGGCCAGATGCTCCGCTACGCCGCCCACATTTTTCGTGATGGACATTCCGTTGTCGTTGAGAATGACCAGAATGGGCTCGCCGCTCTCGCCAGCATTGGACAGCCCCTCATAGGCCAGGCCGCCGGTCAGCGCGCCGTCGCCGAGCAGGGCAGCCACATGGTAATTCTCCCCTTTCAGCGTTCTCGCCCGGGCCATACCCAGGGCTACAGACACCGAATTGGAGGCATGCCCGGCGATAAAGGCATCGTGGACGCTTTCCTGCGGCTTCGGATAGCCGGACAGCCCTCCAAAAGTCCGCAGGGTATCCATCAGCCCGTCCCGGCCGGTCAAGATTTTATGGCAGTAGCACTGATGTCCCACGTCGAACACCAGCCGGTCCCGGCCAGTGTCAAAGACCCGGTGAAAGGCCACCGTCAGTTCCACCGCCCCCAAATTGGAGGCCAAATGCCCTCCGGTGCGGGATACCACATCCAGCAGCCGGGCCCTCAGGCGGGCGCAGAGGGCTTCCGCTTCCGCATCGCTGATGTGATGCAGGTCAGGAATCTCATCGAATTCTATCAAGGCGCACCTCCCGGCGCGGCAGGATACTCCCCATAGCCGCTCTTGCCGGTCCCTATGTTCTCATAAATAGTATAGCATATTGAATAAAAAACCGCAAATGTACTTATACGCCTACGACCAGCCAGGCCCCCAGCAGACCAATCCCCGTACCCAGCAGGCCGCCCGCCAAGACTTGGATCGGCGTATGCCCCAGCAGCTCTTTGAGCTCCTTGCTGAACAGGGCGGGCTTCATCTCCATCCAGTGGTCCATCATGTAGTTGAGGATCTTAGCCTGTTCGCCGGCCGCCCGGCGGACATTGGAGGCGTCGTACATCACAACGATGGCCACCACGGCGGCAATGGCAAACAGCGGCGAGGACCAGCCGTAGAGCATCCCTGTGGTGCTGGCGCAGGCGCAGACAAAGGCGGAATGGGAGCTTGGCATCCCGCCGCTGGCCCAGATGTACCGCCAGTCCAGCCGCCGTCTGGTGATCAGCACCACCACAACCTTCAGCACCTGAGCGGAAGCCCACGCAATGGCAGAGAGCACCAGGATCAGATTTCCCATATGGTAGTTGGGCAGATTATATTCAGGCATCTCGCATCACTTCTCCCGTCCCGCCAATTGATCCGCCAACCAGCACAAAAAGCCCCGTTCCTCAAAGGTGGACAGCGCCTCTTCCGCTTCCCGGGTCAGCGTTTCCACCAGCTCCCGGCAGGCATCCAGGCCCTTAAGGGTGTAGAATGTGGTCTTCTCATTGGCGCTGTCGGAGCCAATGCTCTTGCCCAGTGTCTGCTCGTCCCCCACCACGTCCAGCATATCGTCCCGGATCTGGAAGGCCAAGCCCAGCTTCTGAGCATAGCGGCGCACCGCCGCCCGCTCCAGCTCGTCTCCGCCCGCCGCGATGCAGCCCATCTCTGCGGCGGCTGCGATCAGCGCTCCGGTCTTGAGGGCCTGAAGCCGCTCCAGCTCCTGCTGGTGCAGGCTGCGTCCCTCCGCCGCCATGTCCAGCGCCTGGCCGCCTACCATGCCCCGGGCTCCGGCGGCCCTCGCCAGGCAGGCACACGCCGCCGTCACCCTCTCCGCAGGCAGGCATTCGCCCCCCTCCAGCGCAGTTTCAAAGGCGGCGGTCAGCAGGCCGTCTCCCGCCAGGACCGCCACAGCCTCCCCAAATACCTTGTGGTTGGTGGGGCGGCCCCGCCGGAGGTCGTCATCATCCATGCAGGGCAGATCGTCATGGATCAGAGAATAGGTATGGATCATCTCTGCCGCACAGGCAAAGGGCAGAGCTTGGACCGGGTCCCCGCCGCACATACGGCAGACCTCCAGAGTCAGAACGGGCCGCACCCGCTTACCGCCTGCCAAAAGGCTGTACTCCATGGCGTCATACAAACCGGCCATGGGCTCGCACGCCCGAAAACGCTCCTTGAGGCGGGCCTCGATCAGGGCGACATCTTCATCTAGCTGCTTTCGATAGTCCATATCATCCCTCCCCGGGCAGAAACGGCTCTTCCGCCGGCTTCCCGCCGGGCCCCGCCGAGAGCTTGACCACCTTCTGCTCAGCCTTATCCAGCAGGCCGGAGCACTGCTTCATCAGCGAGGTGCCCTCCTCAAACAGCTTGAGGGATTCCTCCAAAGGGGCCTCCCCCTTTTCCAACTGGGTCACGATCTCCTCCAGGCGGGCCATGCTCTCCTCAAAGGACCTCTTTTTTTCCGCCATCGTTCTCTCCTCCTTGCTTGGCCTCCACCCGACAGCGGAGGGCTCCGTCCGCCAGGCGCACCGTCACATTGTCTCCCGGCTCCACGCCGGACACGGATGCAAGTACCCGCCCCGCCCCGTCGGTGGTCAGAGCATAGCCCCGGCTCAGCACCTTCAGGGGGCTGAGCGCATCCAGCGCCGCGGCCAGCCGGGCAAAACGTTCCCGCTCCACCGCCAGCGTGCCGTGGAGCCCGTGGACCAGGCGGCGGCTCTGGTAGTCCAGCAGCATCCTCCGGTCCTGGATGTAGTACAGCGGGTCCTGCAGGGCCCGGGCCCTGCCCAGACGCTCCAGCTCCCGCCGGTTACGCTCCAGCCTGCTCCCCATGGCCTGTTCCAGCCGCGCTTCGTATTGGAACAGCGCCGCGAACAGCTCGTTCTGATCGGGCACCGCCAGTTCTGCCGCGTTGGAAGGTGTAGCCGCCCGCAGATCAGCCACGAAATCCGCAATGGTCACATCGGGCTCGTGCCCCACCGCGGAGATAACGGGAGTCTCACAGTCGTAGATGGCCCGTGCCACGCCTTCGTCGTTGAACGCCCACAGGTCCTCCATGGAGCCGCCGCCCCGGCCGGTGATGATGAGGTCGGCCACCCGGTGCTGATCGGCATACCGAAGGGCCGAGGCGATCTCGCCCGGCGCTTCCACCCCCTGGACCCGTACCGGCAGCAGCACGATCCGAGCCAAGGGCCAGCGTGCCCCCAGAATGCGCAGCATATCCCGCACTGCCGCCCCCGCGGGTGAGGTAATCAGAGCGATCCTTTGGGGATACCGCGGAATCGGCCGCTTATGGCCCTGGTCGAAAAGTCCCTCCCGAAAGAGCTTTTCCTTCAACTGTTCAAAGGCCACATGCAGGTCTCCGACGCCATCCGGAGAGAGCTCCTGGCAGTAAAGCTGGTACTGTCCGTCCCGCGGAAAGACAGCCACCCGGCCAAAGGCCACCACCTTCATCCCGTTTTCCGGCCGAAACCGAAGCCGGGACGCCTCCCGGCGGAACATGACGCACCGGATGGCGCCCCCCTCGTCCTTCATGGAAAAGTAGTGGTGCCCAGAGGGGTACATCTTATAGTTGGAGATCTCCCCGCGGACAAAGAGGCCGGACAGAAGTCCGTCCCGGTCCAGCAGGTCTTTGATATAGCCATTGACCTGGGATACGCTGTAAACACGCCCCTGGATGCTCATGTGCTCGCCTCCTGTTTCAGGGCCCGACCGGCCAGGATGGCCACGCCCAGGGCGTTGTCGGTGGAATACTGCGGCGGGGCAAACACCGCGTCCGTCATCCGCTCCCGGAGCAGTCCATTGGAGGCCACGCCCCCGGAGCAGAGCACCGGCAGGCCGGGGTAACGCTCCAGTGCCGCCCGGGTGGTACGGACCACCGCTCCGGCGACCGTCTCCAGGACAAACCGCGCAATCCGGGCCGGAGCAGTCCCGTTTTCTGCCTGTGCCTTAACCTGGTTCTCCACTCCGGACAGCGAAAATGTTAAGTCCTTTACCTTGACGGAAAATCCCTGGACCTCCTCCGCACCGCGAGCCAGTGCATCCACAGCCTTGCCGGCGGGAAAGGTCAGGTTCAGCAGCTTGCCCGTGCGGTCAATGAGCTGGCCGGCAGAGATGTCGCTGGTGCCCCCGATGCAGGTACACTCCACCGTGGCCCCGGCGGGCTCCACCAGCACCAGCTCCGTAGTGCCGCCGGAAAGATGCCACGCCAGATGGGGACGGTCCAGCAGCTCCGCACGCCCCGCCGACCAAGCCGCAGCAACAATATGTCCCTGCTGGTGAGCGCAGGGATAAAACGGGACATGGAGCAGATCCGCCAGGCTCCGCCCCTGAGATTCCCCCGCCAAAAAGCAGGGCATATAGGAGCCCTCCACCCATCGCGGCTTGACGCTGGCCCCCACGGCGGAGATCGGGGCGTCCAGTTTCCCCTCCGTCCGGAGCTGATGAATCAGCAAGGGCAACCGCTTTACATGCTGGAACAGCGCGTCGCTCTGCCGCAGGCCCAAAGCCCCCTCGGGCACCTCCAGCAGCCGTCCCAGATTATAGCCTCTCATCCCGTCGAACAGGGCCACTGAGGTGGTGTAGTTACTGGTGTCGATTCCCAGACAGACCGGCATACCCTATTCCCCGTCCGCAGCAGGGGCGGCGGGCTGGTTGGCCCGCTCCGGAGGCAGCTCGCCCCGCATGAAGGCGCCCAAAATGCCATTGATAAAGGAGACCGTCTCCGGCGCCTCATAGTGCTTGGCAATCTCCACCGCATCGTTAATGGCGGCGGCGGCGGGGATATCCGGCATGTATAAAATCTCATACATGGCCACCCGCATCACGGCTGCCGCCATGCGGGAAATCCGGGAAAAGGCCCAGCCGATGGCATATTTGGAAATATAGCTGTCCAGCTCGGGCCCGTGACTGCAGACTCCCTTCACCAGCGCAGATATGTACTGGCGCTGTTTTTCGTTGGGGAATTCTGCATAGAGAGGCTCCTCCTCCCGAAGCGTCTCGAAGTGCTCCCTGGTCAGGGAGCGGTCCAGCAGCTCCTCAGCGCTCAGGTTGGAAAAGCCCAGCTCGAAGGACAGATGGACGGCGATCTCCCGGGCAATGCTTCTGGTCATGGCGGTTCCTCCCACAAAACGTTCTTTTATATCCAATCCTCTTTCAACGGCGGCGCGCTCCGCCTCTCCGGACGGATGCCGCTATTCACACAGCATAGATTATATACATTTTCCCCTCAAAAATAAACACCAAATTACCACAAAAAAGCATTGGGCGACCACTCGCCCAATGCTTTTTTCGTGCGGTCAGGAAATTACTGGGGCTTGCGGGTCTCTTTGTCAAAAATGACCCCGCCCACATTGACGTTCACAGCCTCGACCGTCAGACCGCTGGTCGCCTCGATGCTGCTCATCACGGCCTCCTGCACAGCCCGGCCCACCTCTGGAATGGTGTGCCCGTATTTGACCAGGATATTGACATCCACGGTAACGTTCTCTTCGGCCACCTCCAGGCGGATGCCCCGGCTGAGCGTCTTTTTGCCCAGCAGCTCGGCCAAATCGGTGCCCAGGTTGGCGGCCAGTCCCCCGACGCCCTCTACTTCCAGCGCGGCGGCGGCGGCAATCACCGCCAGGACCTCTTCCGATATATGGATATTGCCCAGTTCATCCGACCGGGAAACATACTCCTTGCCCTCGCCCATGAGAATCACGCTCCTTGTTGTAGTAGTAGCATTATACCACAAAACGAGCGAATTACAATGACTTTTTAGCTGGCCTCGATGATCTTGATCTGGCTGGCCTTCAGTCCGGTCTCTCCCATGACGATTTCGCTGATCCGGGCGGTGTCAGTGTCGGTCAGGCCGTTCTCGCTGGCCGAAACGACCACGCTGATGCTGTTATCGCTGAGGAAGGCCACGCAGTCGCCATAGCCCTTGGCGGTGACCAGATTCTCGATCTGGGCCTCGGCCAGGGTGTTGGCGGCCATGGTCTGGATGGCCTGGTTGGCCTGGTCCACGGACGCCTGATCCGCCTTCTCGTCGCCGGCGGCCTGCTGCAGCAGGGACAAGGCGCTGTCCCGGGCCTGCTGGCGGTTGAGGCGGGCGCTGGCAAAGTAGCCGCTGCTCGTCTGAGGCGCCTGGGTCTCCGTGCCATCTGAGGCGCTCGGGGTGGGAGATGCCCCTCCTTTATTCCCGAACAGTGCGTCGGTGTCCGCGCCGGAGCCGCCTACCAGGGCGGCCTCGCCCAACACCTTTCCCGTCCCCGCAGAGGCCCCGTTCCCCTCCTGGCTGTAAGACCAGTTGAGGTAGACCGCCGCGCATACGAACAGGACGATCACCGCCACTACCGCGTTCCGTTTCCATAACTTCATTGTCTGTTCCTCCTTATTTTCCCTTGCAGATACTGATTTTATCGGAACCCAGCCCCGTCAGAGCGGAGACCGCTTCCACCATCGCCAGCCGGATACCGGGGTCGTCCGCCCCCTCGCACACCACCAGAGCCCCCTGGAACTGGGGGTAGATCTGCTGGAGCGGCACCGCCTCTTCCCGTCCCGAACCCCGAGAGACCACCACCGTACTGCGGCTTTCCTCGGTCTCCCCCTCTTTTTGCGAGGTGGAGGCGTCTTGAGCCAGCACCTGGCGGGTGCTGGTCTTTACTGTCAGCGCCACGGAGACCTTTCCCGCTCCCTCGACCCGGGAGAGGGCATCGGCCAGCTTGCGCTCCAGCCCGTCCAGATCGAAGGCCAGGCCGTCAGACTCCATCGCAGCCGCCTGTTCCCGTGCCGTCGCGCTCCCGCCCAGATCCGGCAGGGTGAGCAGGACGATGCCCGTCAGGATCACCAGCAGAACAAATTTATACTTTTCCAGAAGGACCAGGAGCTTTTGCCCGCTCCGGACTACACCTTCCGCACTTTTCTTCATTCCAAGTCACCGCTTTCGTATGTTTGGCGGTCGGCTGGGATGGCCAGATCCGCCTCGATCTGCCGTGTCAGGGTCCGGCGTTGGGCCTCGTCCAATGTGGCGGTGATGACCACCGCCGCAGGATAGGGCATATCGCCCGTTCCGACCTGGCAGGTCACTGTCACCCGCTCCAAATGAGCCCCGAAAGCCTCCGCCTTGTCCAGAATATATGCGCCGGTACGCTCGGCTATGATGGTTTTCATCAGGTCCAGGTTAGTTTCTTCCAGCTCCAAGTCGTAGGCGCCAAAAGCGGCCTGATAATCGGTCGCCGCGATGGCCATGGCGCTGTAGTCAAAGGTGAGGACGGGCTGCAGTACAGCCAGCAGCAAAACCAGCCCTCCTACCAGCTTTCCCACCTTCCGCACCGTGCCGGATGGGGTAAGGCTGTCCGCCAGCGCGATGATCATGGCGGCACAGGTGACCCCCACCAGCCACCGTCTCAACAGCTCCATCATGCCGTCACCACCGAGATGGCCGAGATCATGGAGACCAGCAGCAGCAGGGCGCAGGCTCCCGTCATGCCCAGCACCAGACCGAAGGCCCCGCCGATGTTGTCGATGAGCCCGGCCACCCGGCCCTCCGCCACCGTGGCGGACAAGGCCGCCGTCAGCTTATAGGCCAGGTAGTGGACCCCAAGCTGCAAAAATGGGATCACGCACATGGACAGCACTGCCAGCATCCCAAACACCCCCACGCTGTTTTTCAAAAGCCCGGCGCCGGCCAGCACCGTCTCCGCCGCATCGGACAGGATGCCGCCCACCACCGGCACCATGCCGGAGACGGCGAACTTAGCCGCCTTTATCGCCACCGCATCGGCGGAGCCGGCAATCACCCCGCTAACTGTAAGATAACCCACGAAGGCCAGCATGATGGTGGTGAGGGCCGAGGTCACCCCCCATTTGAGCAGTCCGGCCACTCGCTTGAGCCCCTCGTTTCCCACGGCCGCATGGGCCACGCAGGCGGCGATATAGGCGTACACCAGCGGGAGCAGCAGCCGGTCGATCAGCGTCAGGAGGACATCGGCAAAAAAGACCGTGGCTACCTGCCGGGCGACCGCCCCCGCCGGTGACCCTCCCGCCGCCGTCGCTGCCGCCAGGGTGGGCAGCAGCACCTTGGAGAAGGAGTCCATGTTATCCAGCGCCTGCCGCCCCATGCCGATGAGGGAGCTGACGTCAGTCACCGCCACGGCTGTGATGGCCAGCGCCCCCACAATGGGCACGATTTCCAGGCTTGTCCCGAAGCCCGTTCCGGAGTAGGCCCCATCCCCCAGGGCACAGAGCAGCACCACCGTCAGCAGCAGGATGCCGCTGCGCACCGCCTTGCGCACCACGCCCCACAGGGCGCCGCTCCCAGTATCCAGAATGGACTGAAGGCCCTCGTTCAGATCCACCTGCGCCCCCGCGTCGCCGGGGGCGTACTCTCCCGCCGCCTCGGTCAGCTTGTCCAGCTCCAGGGCCTCGCCTTGCCGGACCAGCACATCGCTCTCCGCCGCCTGGGCCGGGCGGGCCAGCAGCACTGCCAGCGCCAAAACCAGCAGTGGGATCATGGCCTTGCTTGCATATCTCATACATTCACACCTTGCCTACAGCAGTCCTGTCACCATACTGAGCACTGTGCGCAGCAGAGGCAGGGCCACAAACAGGGCGGAGGCCGCCCCGGCCGTCTCCACAAAGGCGGCGATACCGTTCTCCTTGGCATCCCGGCACAGTTCCGCCGCAATTCGGGTCAGAATGGCGATGCCCACCGTCTTGAGCACTGGGGCCAGAATGGCCGGTGACAGCCCGGCGGTATCGCCCAGGGTGTCCATCAGCTCCCGGACGCCTTCCAACGCACCCAAGGAAAGCCCCAGGATGACCGTCCCGGCCGCCAGGGCCAGGACCAGCCCCAATTCGGAGGCATTTTTCTTCACTACCACCGCGCACAGAGCGGCAGCTACGGCCACAGCCGCGATCTTTACCATATCCGGCATGGTACATCACAGCCCAAACAGGTTTTTTACCAGGTTGAACAGATCGCTGATCTCCTGAACCACCATCATTAGCACCACCACGAGCCCCGCCAGGGTGGTCATGGTGGCCTGCTCGTCCCGCCCCGAGCGGGTCAGCACCTGATTGAGCACGGAAACCAAGATGCCGATGGCCGCTATTTTGAAAATCAGATCTACATTCATGCTTTCTCCACTTCCCCCGCAGCCGCTCCCCGGCGGTCTGTTCGAAATCGGTTTACAGCAGGAGAATGACCGTCAGCGCACCGGCTCCCATGCCCAGCACACCGTACATCCGGCCCAGCCGGTTCCGATCTTCCTCCGCCCGTTCCAGGCAGCGTGCCAGCTCGGCTAGGGCAGACTCCAGCGCCTCCCTCTGTCCATCTCCGTCATAACGGCCCAGCACCTCCCCCAGCCCCGCCAGGACCAGAGTTTCCTCTCCCGAGAGCAGCAGGTCGGGCTCAGCGTCCAGCGCCTCCCGCCACAGCTCGCCCAGGCTCTTCTCCCCCAGCCGGTCCAGACTGTCCCGGCACCGGGCGAAGAAATAGCAGGCCGGGGCCTGTGCCCGTTTTGCTACGACGGCCAGCAAGTCCGGCATAGGGGTCAGCCGAAAAGAGAGCTCCCGCTCCATCAGTTCCAGCCCGCCGATCAGCGCGCGCAGGCTGGTCACCCGTGCCCGGAGCTGGGCTGCGGCTCCAAACCCGATGCTGGAAGCTCCCGCCATCAGGATCAAAGCGCCGGCCAGTTTCAGCACAGCCACTTCCCCCTTTCCGGCTCTGTCACCTCATAGTGCCGCCCGGCCTCACCCGCGCGAATCAGGACGACCCGCCGGAACAGTCCGGCGTCCATCAGCCGCCGGTAGAGCGGCCGGGTCCACAGGTCCCGCAGGGACCCACCATGAGCGGTGCACAACAGCGCCACACCGCAGCCCGCCGCCTGTTCCAGAGCCTCGATGTCCTCTGCCGCGGTAATCTCATCGGCCGCCAACACCTGAGGATTCATCCCCCGCAGCAGCATGGCCAGCGCAGCCCCCTTGGGGCAGCCGTCCATCACGTCGGTGCGCTCACCCACGTCTACCTGGGGGACCCCCTCGTACATGGCGGCCACCTCACCCCGCTCATCGGCCAGCCCTACGCGCAGGGCCTCCATCCCCACCCCGTCAGAAATGCAGCGGACCAGGTCCCGCAGCAGCGTGGTCTTGCCTCCGCCGGGCGGCGAGAGCAGCAAGGTGCTGTGCAGTTTCCCGCCCTCCAGAAGTTTGGGCAGCACCCCCGCCGCCGCTCCGGGCACCTCATGCGCAATCCGGATGGCTAGCGAGGACATCTGCCGCAGATTATGTATCTCCCCGTCTCGAACCACCGCGCTGCCGCAGATGCCTACCCGGTGACCGCCCCGGACGGTGACGAATCCGCATTTCACCCGGTCCAGCACCGTGTGCGCCGAGGCCCGGCTGGCCACCTCCAGCACCAAACCCAGATCCTCCGGGCGGACCGGGCCTGGGCAGTGCGGAATCTCCCGCTCCCCCGCCGGTCCCGCCACCATGGGCGGCCTGCCGGCCCGCAGCCGGAATTCTTCCGCTCTGGCCTTGTCCCTCTCCGGCATTTTACATGCCGCCTGCCGCAAATCATAGGGAAGAAGGGCCGCCGCCTGCTCAAACCGAGCTGCCTCCGTCCGCACCCTTATCGCCGTCTCCATGGGTTATTTTCCCCCTTGTCCTGTGTTGATGCTCCATTCTATGTATGGTTGTCCATGTCTATGACTGGACCGTTCAAAAGTTTTCTGATGCAAAGGTCGGAGGGATTGCGATGTGGACATAGCCAGGTGCTCAGGGGGAAAAATAAAGGAGCAGCTCTGCGCTGCCCCCTGAAACAAATTATGTTAAAGGTCTTCCCTCACCGCACAGAACAAAGGGGGGCAATATGAGCGGAAATGTGGTAAAGTGATTTCATGGATCAGCAGATGACCCTGTCAGCATTCAGCGACGCTCTGGCGAATGTACGGACGAAGAAAAAAGAATTTCTATCGCAGATAGATCGCATTGTTCCGTGGGGAGAATGGGTGTCGAAAATCAAGCCGTGCGATTACAAGGGGAGCGCGGGAATAAGCCCTACGATTTGGAACGGATGCTGCGGATCTATATGCTTCAAAATCTGTATGACCTGTCGGACATGGGAACCGTAGCAGAGGTCATAGACAGCCGCGCGTTTTCCGCATTTTGTGGCGTTGATTCCAGCAACCAGGTGCCGGACGGAGACACGCTGGGACGCTTCCGCCATATTCTTGAGGAGAACGGGATTCAGCAGAAACTGTTCGCCCAGGTGGTCCGGCGGCTCATGGAAAAAATAATAAAATGACTTGTGCGTAGCTTTTCAGCACCGTAAAACTTGAAAGGAAGCACATAGTTACTTCTATTCTCCCGCAAAGCATCGATTAGCGCATTTAGGACTATGGGCTCTCTTTGTTCTGGTGGTCTATTTTCCAACTCATACTTAAGCTTGGCTGTGCGTGCTTCACCAAATAAGCTTCGCAAATGTTCATCAAACTTGGTGTTACTACTTAAAGCCATGTTAATGCGGTTGTAATTAAAGAAATCCTGCTGCGGGACGAACTCACCGCCAGCTACTTTGTGGCCGTGTGGAAGATGCTCCGCAAAAAGGGCTGCGTCCCCAGCGCCCTCACGCAGAATGTGAAAGACCTGCTGGCAAGCCCGGCCATCTCCAACATTCTGGACAACACGGATTTTCTGATCCTGTTGTCGCAGGCCCAAAGTGACCGGGCGATCCTCGCCAAGCAGCTGGGCATTTCCGAGCACCAGCTCTCCTACATCACCCACTCCAATTCCGGCGAGGGCCTGCTGTTCTTCGGAAATGTGACCATCCCGTTTGTGGATCGGTTCCCCAAGGGAGAGATCTATAACCTGCTGACCACTCGCCCGGAGGATATGGCCCATGAACGAAAAGACGAATAAGGCCGGGGCCACTTCGGGACAAAAAGGGTCCGTTGACAAAATAGCAACTTAACCGCGGGAGAGAAATTGTGCGCAAGAAAAAAGACGCCGGATGGCGTCAGTTCATGGCCCAAATCATTCTTATTGCTCTGGAAGGAGGCCTACATGGAAGATCCCGTACCCGTCAAGGAGGAATACACCTATCAAGTCGGCAAAATCCAATTCATTGTCACGCCCGTCTACAAGGACAAAGGCGAGTCCATGCGTGACATCCTGTTGAAGCTGATGCTGGCCGATCTGGAGCCAGCCTAACTGTTCCATCGACATCCTTAACACGGGCAGTCGGCAGAGGTATAATATACATAGATAAGAACCTCTTGCTTGATTGCAGGAAGGAGGATATTTTGAAACAGTCAAACAAGAAAATCTCTACCGGCACAGCCGCTCTCTACTGCCGACTGAGCCGTGATGATAATATGGACAGCGAGTCTAACAGCATCCAGAACCAAAAGAAGATTCTCCAAAAGGCCGCCAAGGACAAAGGCTATACGGACACCATCTTTTTCGTGGACGACGGTATCACAGGCACCACCATGAAACGCCCTGGATTTCAGAAAATGATCGCCGCAATCGAGGCCGGGTACATCTCGGCAGTGTTTGTGAAAGACCTCTCCCGGCTGGGCCGGAACTACATTGAGGTGGGCAAGCTCACCGAGGAATTTCTCCCGCTCCATGATGTGCGGCTGGTGGCGGTGTCCGATGGCGTGGACAGCGACGAAGGCGAAGATGATTTTACCCCGTTCAAGAACATTATGAATGAATACTACGCCAAAGACATTTCCAAGAAGCGCCGCATCGTCAATAAGATGAAAGGCAACGCCGGGATTCCGCTTTCTCCGCCGCCCTACGGCTACATAAAGAACCCGGACGATCCCCGGTTTTGGGTGATTGACCCGGAGGCTGCCGAGGTGGTGCGCTGTATCTACCGCATGGCGCTGGACGGGTATGGGCTGGCTGAAACTGCCGCTGCCCTCGGTGCGGATGGGATTGTCAACCCGACCTACTATTGGCACAGCAGGAGTACAAGCAGGGGAGGCTCTAAAAGCACCGTGGAGCCCACAAAATGGGGACACACCACGATCAAGAAAATCTTGACCACCCAAGAATATTGCGGCGATGTCATCAACTTCAAAAGCTATTCCAAATCCTATAAAATGAAGCGCCGGATTGAAAACCCGGAGGAAAACCGGGCGATCTTCCTCAATGTCCATGAGCCTATCATTGACCGGCCAACTTGGGAAAAGGTACAGGCGTTAAAGGCCGGGACACGGCGCAAGCGTCCCACCGTTACGCAGGAGTCCAGCGCCTTTTGCGGCTATCTGAAATGCCCGGAGTGTGGCGGCAATCTGAATTTCCATTTTAACCAGGGCAACCACGACATCAAATTCTTTAGCTGTAAGAACCACAATTCCGGGCTCCGTAAATGCTCGTCTACCCACTATATCCGGCCGGACTTCTTGGAGCAGGTCGTGCTCTACGAGATCCACCGGCTGGCCTGCTTCGCTAACGAATACGAAAATGACTTCATCAAAGCGATGGTAGGTCGCTCGGCAAAGGTAGCGGAAAATGACCGGGTACGCAAGAAACGGGAGCTGGACGGACTGTTGGCCCGGGACAAGGAACTGGATATGTCACGGTTGGGCCGGGACTATTTGCAGGTTGGAATGTATACAGACAAGTTTTTCCCAGAACATGATGTGCGCTTTATCGCTGTCAACGATGGCGTGGACAGCGCCGAGGGGGAAAATGAGTTTGCACCATTCCGTAATATTATGAATGAGTGGTACGCCAGAGATATATCCCGCAAGATACGCAGTTCCCATCGGTTGCGTGGAAACACAGGCGTTCCGCTTTCCCAGCCGATGTATGGATACATCAAAGACCCGGAGAACCCCCGGCGGTGGATTGTGGACGAGGAGGCCGCCCAAGTGGTGCGATATATCTATAAGCTGTGTATCGACGGCATGAGCGAGTACCGCATTGCCGACCATTTGGAAAAGCAGAAAATTCTAACCCCCACGGAGTATTGGAGAAGTAAAGGTATCCGCAGGAGCGGAAAAAAGGGCGGCGCATACAAGGATAGCCCCTATTACTGGTGCAAGACCACCATCAACAAAATTCTCAACGCCCGTGAGTACATGGGCGATGTGGTGAACTTCAAAACCTACTCTAAGTCATTCAAAGACAAGCGACGCTTTGAGAACCCCGAGGAAAATCAAATGATTTTTGAGGGTGTCCACGAGGCAATTATTGACCGTCAAACGTGGGAAATGGTACAGCGCACCCGGCAAGGGAACAAGCGGCGTGACCCAAGAAAGTTGAAAAGAATATGTTTTCGGGGTTGCTGTTCTGCGCTGGCTGTGGGCGTAAGTTGCATTTCAACGTCAACCACCCGCACACGGAAATCCAATACTTCAACTGCTCCAACTACCGGGGCAACCGGGGAACGTGCAACGACACCCATTATATTCGGGCCGATGCGCTGGAACAGGTCATGCTTTTGGAGCTGCGCCGCATGACTGCCTTTTTGCAGGACAAGGAGGAGGACTTTGTAAAGCTGCTGATGTCTAAATCCATGCAGGAGGCCGTCAAGGAGAGTAAACGCCGGGGGCAGGAACTTCGGGCCATGTTGGCCCGAAGTAACGAACTGGATGCCCTGTTCTCTAAGACCTACGAGGACAATGCCAGCGGCAAGCTATCCGACGAGCGGTATATGATGATTACCAAACGGTATGACGATGAACAGCTTGCTCTTAAAAAGAAAATCTCCGCTCTGCAAGCGGAGATCGACGAGGAGCAGCGGAGCAAGGACAGCGCCGCCACCTTTCTACGGACTGTCAAGAAGTACACCAATATTGAGGAGCTAACGCCGACTATTCTAAACGAGCTGGTGGAAAAAATCGTCGTTCATCAAGCCGAGGGTGTGGGAAAAGGCCGTACCCAGCGGCTTGACATCTATTACAATTTCATCGGCACCCTTGACACGCCGGAAGTTGCCGCCTTGCCCGCAAGCGTCACCCTTGACACAAGGCAAGGGGTGGCGGTTGAGTACATTCCCCGAAAGGCCGGGTGATGACGGTGAATAAGAATAAGCCCGTGAGAGTAGCCCTGTACTGCCGTGTAGCCCATGAAAGCCAGCTCTGCATTGACGCACAAAAGGCCCAGCTTACGCAATATGCCCATTCGCTGGGTCATACCGACCTTACATATTACACCGACAACGGCGCAAGCGGCTTGACCCTCGACCGCCCCGGTTTTC
>Ga0129314_1001414_pt1 | contig 16738 bp, 15 predicted proteins | sample O1111metagenome_FD_94431 | JGI IMG/M metagenome (GOLD analysis project Ga0129314, IMG submission 94431) | Orangutan individual fecal microbial communities from fecal samples from Wisconsin, USA - O1111 metagenome | ecosystem: Host-associated > Mammals > Digestive system > Large intestine > Fecal...
CATCATTGTATCCCCTTCAGAAAGTGCTATGATAGGTACGGTTTGAAAGCTGTCTGTTCCTATTATATGCAGGATTCTTCCAACATGGAAGAAACAGCTCGTTTTACTTTTTCTTACAAAAGGGGAGAGAGGAATACTATGGATTCTTTGGAATTGTGCAGAGAGCTCGCCATCATCATTGTGGCGGCTAAGTTTTTCGGCCTGGTCGCACGCAAGCTTCGTGCGCCGCAGGTAGCCGGTGAGATTGTCGCAGGTCTCCTGATTGGTCCCAGCGTCCTGAACCTGGTGCAGTCTTCCGACTTTATGTCGGCACTTGCAGAAATCGGCGTCATTCTTCTGATGTTCTCCGCAGGACTCGGAACCAACCTTCAGGATCTGAAGCGAACCGGCGCGAGAGCCTTCCTGATTGCCTGTGCAGGCGTGTTTATCCCGCTGATCTGCGGTGCCATCCTGTATATGAGCTTTTACGGCTTTGCCTCTGTTGGAACAGAAGAATTCTACAAGGCGATCTTTATCGGTACAATTCTTACGGCAACCAGTGTCAGCATCACGGTACAGGCACTGAAGGAATTAGGAAAGCTTAATGGCGAAGTGGGACAGACCATTCTTTCCGCTGCCATCATCGATGATGTCATCGGTATTCTTGTTCTGACCATTGTCATCGGCTTCAAGGATCCCTCCACCAATTTCGGAAAGGTCCTGATGGATACGGGGCTGTTCTTCGTTTTCGCCGTTGGTGCCGGCATCCTGATCAACAAGATCTTTCAGTGGGTGGACACCCGCTGGCCGCACACGCAGCGAATCCCGATTCTTGCACTGGCACTGGCATTCTCATTTTCTTATATTGCGGAGCACTTCTTCGGCGTTGCAGACATCACCGGTGCCTACTGTGCCGGTGTTATCCTCTGCACCCTTGGGGATTCCTCCTACATCAACCGCAAGACAGACATCCAGTCCTACATGCTGTTCGGGCCGATCTTCTTCGCCTCCATCGGACTGCAGACCAATATCCGCGAGCTGAATACAACAATTCTCGTATTCTCCGTATTCTTCGTTCTTGTCGGTATGCTCTCCAAGATTATCGGCTGCGCCGGCATGTCCAAGCTCCTGCATTTCTCCAACAACGATGCATTGAAGATCGGCTGCGGCATGATGACACGCGGCGAGGTTGCGCTGATCGTTGCACAGCGCGGATTAAAGATCGGTCTTCTGCATGAAACCTTCTTCACCGCCGTCATCCTTCTGATTATTGTAAGCTCCATCATCACCCCGATTATTCTGAAGGCACTGTACGCCAGAGATCCCGTGGATGATCCGCTTCCCGGTGAAACGGCATAAGATCGTTTTCTGATCGTTCCGAAACAGCTGCTCCTAATGTGCTGCAAGGCGTACGAAAGAAAACAGGCGTCAGCGAAAAATCATTCGCTGACGCCTGTTTTTTTCTTTTTCCATATTCTGCGGATTACTCTTCCGCATCCTCGGACGCATCCGGAATATCCGGAATCAGCTCTACATAAATCTGCTCAAATTCTCCGCGCAACTCTTCGCGGATCTTTCCCCGGATGGCCGCCCAGTGACGGACATCAATGGTCCCGGTCACAACATCCGGACTAACGTATACCTCAATCCACACCTTTCTTCCGGTCTGAATCACATCCAGAAACGAGCAGCTGCAAGGATACTCCTTCATCACTCCGTCCACTGCGCTTCGAATCGTGGCCATGGACGTTTCATCCGGTGCAAACAAGACCAGTTCACGAAAGCCGTGAAAGATCGATGTCACCGGCTCACGAATCAGAACGCAGGCCATGATGATTGCAACCGCGGAATCCAGATACGGGACAGCCACCTCTGCCGGCGTATTCTTCAAAATCAATTGGGAAAAGAACGCAAGCGCAACGCCCATGCTGCTGACGGCATCCTGCTTCCACAGATAGACCTCCGCCTCGATCGTCGGAGAATTGAACTTCCTGGAAAGATATTTCAGCGCAAGCAAAACCAGAAGGCACAGAAAGCCAATCAGCATCTCGTACACAGCAACGCCGTTGAAATCTACCGTGTGGCCGCCCTCCAGGATAACTCCTATATTCGCCCCGATCATGGAGATGATGACGAACAGAAGAATCCCGTATTTCACAATCAGAAAGACAGATTCAAACTGCGAATATCCGTACGGATGCTTCTCCGTAACCGGCTTGTACAGAAGCGGTACCAGAACAAGAAAGGGTCCCAGCAGAATCAGATCCGCAATGTCGAAGATTCCATCCATCAGAATGGAATAGGAATGAAATACGACCGCCATTGCAACTTCGGTAATGGTAAAAAACGTACTGCACAGAAACGAAAATCGAAGGATTCTCTCTTCCTGCTGTTCCTTGCTTGTAATCGTGCGCTGCTGCGCCGGCATATTAACTCCTCTTTTCCGGATAAATTCTGGGTACCCGCTTGCCAAGGTCACAGGCAAATTCATAGTTGAATCTTCCTGAAATCCTTCCAAGCTCCTCCAGTGTAATTGTTTCCGTTCCGTCCGTACCGATCAGGGTCACCGGATCGCCCTCCCGGACCTCGGGAAGCCCGGTCACATCCACCATAAACTGATCCATGCAGACTCTTCCAAGGATCGGAGCTCTCTTTCCGCGAATCAGAACCTCTCCCTTGTTCGAGAGCCCTCTTGCATAACCATCACCGTATCCCACAGGAATGGTTGCAATTCTGGTTTCCTTTTCCGTGACAAACGTTCCGCCATAGCTGACCGCGGTTCCCGCAGGAACCGTCTTGACATATACAACATGAGAATGGAGCGAAAGGAGCGGCCGGAGCGGCACGATATCCTTCGGCACTTCCTCGGACGGCCACAGCCCGTACAGCGTAATTCCGGCACGGACCATATCCAGGTTTGCCTCCGGAAAGCGAATCAGCCCGGCGCTGTTGGAGCAATGCTGAACCGGAATGCGATATCCCAGCTCCTTCTCGATGCGCCCGCAGAACTCCGTAAATTCCCGGATCTGCCGGAAGGTATTCTCCGGAGCCGTTTCATCTGCCTTGGAGAAATGCGTAAAGATGCCTTCTACCTCAATTCCTTCTGTTTCCAGCGCCTTCTTTACAAAGGAAAGCCCGCTGTCATCCGGCCGGATTCCGATTCTTGCCATCGCCGTATCCACCGCGATGTGTACCTTGATCCGCTTGCCGGCCTTTCCTGCAACAAGAGAGAGCTCCTCCAGCATGTCCTCCCGGAAGCAGGCGGGCCGGATTTCCTTCTGCGCCAGCCCTTCATAACAGTACGGGAAAACATAACCGAGAATCAGAATCGGTTTCTTCATGCCGCCTTCCCGAAGCTCACAAGCCTCCTCGTACGTTGCTACCGCATAGCCCCACAGATAATCAAGCGGCTCCAGCTTCTCTGCAATCCGGAGTGCACCGTGTCCGTACCCGTCTGTCTTGATGACCGCCGCCATCTTTGTGCCGGGCTTCAGATTCTGATGCATTCTTTCCATATTATACAGGGCGGCGTCCAGATCGACCTCCGCCCATACTCTGTCATAATGCTCTGCTTCTGTAAAGCTCATATTGATACCTCGCTGCGACAAATTCCGCACGCATCAATTGCCTCCACCGCCTGATGAATCTGATCCACCGGAAGCGTCAGTGCAAACCGGACATAGCCTTCTCCGAGAGGACCGAAGCTTGATCCCGGCGTACAGATCACACCGGATTCCTCCATCAGTCTCAGGCAGAATTCCATACTGTCTGAAAAGCTCTCCGGAATTTTCGCCCAGACAAACATGCTGCCGTGACTGTTCGGAACATCCCAGCCGATCTGCCGAAGTCCGCCGCAGAGGGCATCTCTTCGTTTCTGATATTCCATACACTGATCCTTCACCCTCTGCGTGGGGCCCGTCAGTGCTGCAACTGCCGCCTTTTGAAGCGGAAGGAACATTCCAAAGTCAATCTGGCTTCGAAGCTTTCGGAAAGCCGCAATCACATCCTTTCTTCCGATGCAAAAGCTGATTCTGGCGCCGGTTACATTAAAGCTCTTGGAGAGACTGAAAAACTCTATTCCAACCTCCGCAGCGCCTTCATGCTGAAACAGACTCCCGCCGACAGCTCCATCGAAAATAATATCACTGTATGCGTTGTCATGGAGCAAAAGAATGTCATATTTTTTGGCAAAATGGATCAGTTCTTCATAAATTCCCGGCTCTGCAATGCTCCCTGTAGGGTTGGAAGGGAGTGAAACGATCATATATTTTGCCTTTTCTGCAATCTCCTCCGGAATGTCGGAGACTCTTGGCAGAAATCCTGTTTCCTCCGTCATCGGATAATAATAGGGAACCGCTCCTGCCATCTGCGCGCCGGCGATAAAAACCGGATAACACGGCGTCGGAAGAATGACGGTATCGCCTTCATCACACAGAACCAGTCCGATGTGTCCCATTCCTTCTTCACTGCCATAGCAACTGCAAACCATATCCGGCTCGATCTCAACGTCAAACCTTTTTTTATAATAAGCACAGACAGCCTCCAGAAGCTCCGGTGTATCACGAAGGGCATATTTCCAGTTCTCCGGATCCTTTGCCGCATCAATCAGCGCTTCCCTTATGTGCGGAGCCGTTTCAAAATCCGGCGTTCCGACACTCAGATTGTAAATGACTCTTCCCTCCTGCTCCATTTCGAGCTTTCTTTTGTTCAGCGCTGCAAAGATCTCATCTCCGAATCTGTCCATTCTCCTGCTAAGCTGCATCTGTCTTCCTCCTTCCGGCTACGGCTCGATTCCAAGAAGAACCGGAATCGACCGGATGATCTTTTCGGCGCAGCCCTCGATTCCGTCCCTTGACGAGTCCAGTGAGAGATCCTCATGCGTGACATCTCTCCAATCATCTCCGGTATAGTAATGATAATACTCACTGCGTCTCTTGTCACAGTCATGTATTTTCTTCAGGATTTCGCGGTCTGACATCCCAAGGCAATAGGATTTCATCCTCTGCCGCCGGAATTCCAGCGGTGCATGAATAAAGACACGCAGAACATTGTCATGGTCCGAGAGCAGATAATCCGCACAGCGGCCGATAATGATGCAGCTCTCTGTCTTCGCCATCTCCTTGATGACCTTTGCCTGGAAGCTGAACAGATTTCTGGTTGATACATAGTCATTGGAATCCGGCGGAAGGATCTCTCCGTCATAAACCTTCTCTGCTGCTGACATCATCTCACGAAGTCCGATCCGTTCATCCGCAGCGCCGAACAGACTCTCATTGATTCCGGATACATCCGATGCCCTGCGCAGAAGCTCACGGTCGTAATAAGGTATCCCCAGCTTTTCCGACAGAAGCTTCGCGACATCGCTCCCGCCGCTTGCCTTCTCTCTTGCGATTGCAATCACGTAATTGCTCATACATGCTCCCTTCCGCATCAGGCTCCCAGATATGCCTTGCGCACGCGGTCATCTGCCGCCAGCTCCTGTGCCGTTCCTTCCATTGCGATTTTCCCTGTCTCCAGAACGTAAGCGCGGTCTGAAATTGCAAGTGCCATTTTGGCATTCTGCTCCACCAGAAGTATGGTGATGCCGCTTTTGTGCAGTTCCTCAATAATGGAGAAAATCTCCTTTACCAGAAGCGGGGAAAGGCCCATGGACGGCTCATCCATCAGAACGATTCCGGGGTTTGTCATCAGCGCTCTTCCGGTTGCCAGCATCTGCTGCTCTCCTCCGGACAGCGTCCCCGCAAGCTGCTTTCTTCGTTCCTTCAGACGGGGAAAATGAGAATATACCATTTCCAGATTGTCCGCTATCTTCCTGCGGTCCTTCTCAATGTAGGCACCCATATACAGATTCTCTTCGACCGTCATTCTTGCAAATACATGACGTCCTTCCGGAACATGCGCCATGCCAAGCCGGATGATATTGCTGGCCGTAATCTTCTGCAGATTCGTTCCGTTCATGAGGATTTCTCCGGAGGCCGCCGGAATGAGTCCGGTAATCGTATGCAGCGTTGTCGTTTTCCCCGCTCCGTTCGCACCGATCAGTGACACCAGCTCTCCATCCTGAACGGTCAGTGAAATTCCCTTTATCGCATGAACTGCTCCATAGAACACATTCAAATCTTTGATTTCCAGCATAGCTCTTCTCTACTTTCTTTCTGCAAAATAACGATTTACGTTCCCAGATATGCTGCGATCACCTGCTTGTTCTGCGCAATTTCCTCCGGAAGTCCCTCTGCAATGGTTTTCCCGTAGTCAATGACCTTGATTCTTTCACAGACATTCATAACCAGAGACATATCATGTTCAATGAGCAGAATGGCGATTCCGAACCGGTCACGGATTGTATTGATGCAGGCCATCAGATCCTCTGTCTCCGTCGGATTCATTCCTGCCGCAGGCTCATCCAGCAGAAGAACCTTCATATTCGTCGCCAGTGCCCTGGCAATTTCAAGCTTCCGCTGCTGACCGTACGGGAGGTTTGCCGCCATCCAGCTTTCCTTGTCCTCCAGATGAAAAATTTCAAGAAGCTCTCGGGCCTTCTGCGTAATCTTCTTCTCCGTCTCCCGGAAGGCTTTCGTCCGGAAGGTCGCCGCTGCAAGACCATACGTAATGTCCTTGGTAAATGCAGCCTTCACATTGTCCAGAACCGTCATGTCCTGAAACAGTCTGATATTCTGAAAGGTTCTCGCTACCCCGGCCTCCACAAACTGATGGGTTTTCTTTCCGTTCAATACCGTTCCATTCAGAAGAACCGCACCCTCGGTCGGCTCATAGACACCGGTGAGCATGTTGAATACTGTTGTTTTTCCGGCCCCGTTCGGGCCGATCAGGCCAACCAGTTCGCCTTCGTAAATCTTCAGATTAAAATCACTGACCGCCTTTAAGCCGCCAAATGTAATTCCAAGCTTTTTTGTTTCCAGAACGGGAATTCTCTCTTCCTCTTTCATGATTACCTCCCCTGTCGTCCGACTGGCAACGATATGCGGTTTCCGGTGTTATCAGGTCCCGGCCCGCTCTGCCTTCTCCCTGGCGCGTTCTGTTTTCCATTTGCGGATGTCCTCGCGGAAATGAATCAGCGAGAATTCATAGGTTCCGAAAATTCCTCTCGGACGGAAAACAATAATGACAACCAGTACAATTGCATAGACCAGCATCGGATACGTGAAAACACTCTGAAGCGCTGCCGGAAGTGCCTTCACCCAGGCTCCGTTTTTAATCTGATAATTGACAAAGAACATGATAATGGCAGCTACGATGGATCCGGTAAGAGATCCCATTCCTCCCAGAACAACCATGACGACAACGAAGGTAGAATTCAGGATTCCTCCGTTTGTAAAAGCAAACGAGGAGGTGGACAGCGTCTGGTTGGTGCACGCATATAAGGCTCCTGCAACGCCCGCAAAAAAGGCCGAATAGGTAAACGTCATTACCTTATAATGCGATGTGTTGATTCCGGAGGCCGAGGCGGCAATTTCATCATCGCGGATGGCCTTGATTGCCCGTCCGTATTTCGAGCGGACGAACATGAACATCATCGTGACACAGACAATCGTGATCAGAACACTCACCCACAGGTAATCCACCTTTGTTTTCGTCCCGAATCCAAGTCCGTTCGCATACAGAGAGGCCGAAGCACTTCCCTGCTCCAGACCGTTTTGTCCGGCAAAAGGAAGATTGTTGATGATATTGACAATGATCATGCCAAAGCCAAGTGTAATGATTGCCAGGTAATCTCCCTTTAATCTCAGTGCAGGAATCCCGACCAGAAATCCGATTCCTGCTGCAAGCAGTCCTGCTGCCAGAATGCATACGAACAGAATCAGTGTAAATACAATTCCGGATTTCTCCTCATATACTCCTGCTCTCTGAAGTCCGAGTGACAAAAGCGCTGCAGTATACGCTCCCACTGCCATAAAGCCGCAGTGACCGAGCGAGAGCTGGCCCAGAAATCCCAGAATCAGATTCAGCGACGCCGACAAAAGTACCAGATAGCAGCACTGCCACAGACTTGGTACCAGAACCAGCTTGAAAAAACCATTCCCTCCCACCGGGGATGCACAAAGGATACACAAAATCAGGAACAGAGCCGCTGTTACTGCCGTATTGACGAGATATCCCCTGGCTGTCATACTTTTTTGCTTCATTTCATACCTCCTGACGAAGCTCTGAAAACAGCTTTCGGGGGACGGTCCGGTCCCCCGAAAACATTTTTCTGTAAACCAGTTGCCAGGCTACACCTTCTCACCGATATTTCTGCCCAGAAGTCCTGCCGGTTTGAGGATCAGGACGATAATCAGGATCAGAAATACGAAGGTATCAGCCAGACTGGAGCTGACATAGGTCGTCGTGAAGGATTCCACCAGGCCAATCACAATTCCTCCGACCATAGCTCCGGGAAGAATTCCGATTCCGCCAAGAACTGCTGCAACAAAGGCCTTCAGACCAAGCAGGGATCCCATTGTGGTATAAATCTTCGGGTACTGCGCCATGTACATCAGAGCAGCGACTGCAGAAAGTCCTGAACCGATTCCAAAGGTCAGCAGAATGGTTCTGTTGACATTGATTCCCATGAGCGTTGCTGCTTCCTTATCTTCGGAAACGCAGCGCATCGCTCTTCCCAGCTTTGTTTTCTGCGTAAATACGTACAATACCAGCATCACTGCCCCGCCGATCAGAATCGTCAGGATCGTTGCCCATTCCATGGTGACGGATCCGAAACGAATACCGCTTGCCGGAAAGATCTGGCTGGATACCTTCGGGTTCGGGCCAATCTGCGGAATCGCCTGCGCCAGATTTTCCAGCATCAGCGACATGGCAATCGCCGTGATCAGAGCAGTCATCGCCGTTCCGTTTCTGCGGACGGGACGATATGCGATGATTTCCGTTCCCATTCCGACCAGTGCGCAGATCACAATTGCAGGAATCACTGCCAGCCATACCGGCAGATGGAGCGCCGTCACAAGCGGAGTCGTGAAGATGATGGCGTAGCCGCCGACCATGATGAAATCTCCATGTGCGAAATTAATCAGACGAATGATTCCATAGACCATGGTGTAGCCGAGTGCAATCAGTGCATAAATGCTTCCCAGCCTGAGTCCTACAATTAAAGTCTGAATAAAGGTGCTCATATTATTCCTCCGGCAGACTTGATACCACGTCAACCAGCTTGGTGGTGACAGAAGATCCCTCCGAGGTAAAGGCAATGATGGAAGCGCCCTTCTGAGGAGTTCCGCTCTCATCCAGAGAGAAGGTTCCGGTTACACAGTTGTAGGTAACAGAGGTATCCGCCAGTGCATCGCGAACAGCTGCAGGATCTGCGCTCCCGGCACGCTCAATGGCATCCTTATACATATAGACGCAGTCATAAGCAAGTGCTGCGAAGGAGATCGGTGTTTCACCGTAAGCATCTTCATAAGCCTTTACAAAGTTCTGAACCACCTCCGAATCATCTGCGGGATCAAAGTGGTTGGTCCAGTAAACATCATTGAATGCGGTAAGATCCGCTCCCTCTACCGTATAGTCTGCAGCTCCGTCATATCCATCCGCTCCCATGATAATGCCATCATAGCCGGCTGCTCTTGCCTGTGTTACAAGGTAAGGACCGATGACATCGTAGTAGTACGGGCAGTAAACAAGATCTACACCGGCCTTGACCATCGATGCAAACTGGTTCGTGTAATCCTGAACATCCATGGAGGCTGTGGATTCTACTGCATCCACGCTTACGCCATACTTCTCGCAGGCTGCGGAGAAGGAATCATACAGGCCCTTGGAATACGTATCTGCCGCGCAGTAAACAACGCCGACACTGGTATATCCGGACTGCTTCGCATATGCTGCTGCAATGGCACCCTGAAAGGAGTCCGCATAGCAGGCACGGAAAATATAGTCATCCTCGGTAGTGATAGAATCTGCCGTTGCCGAGGGAGTAATCATAACAACCTGCTCTTCGTTGGCCGCTCCTGTCACTGCACTGGTACAGCCGGAGGTAACAGAGCCAACCACAAGTCCCACACCATCGGATACCAGAGAGTTGAATGCATTCAGACACTCCGTCGGATCGGACTGATCGTCTGTATTGGTCACCTCAATCTGCGCTCCGTTGATGCCTCCTGCCTCATTGATTTCCTTCACCGCAAGGTTGGCACCGTTTGTTGCCGCAATTCCAAAGGATGCCAGAGATCCTGTCTTCGGAGCAATGGTTCCCAGCTTGATGGTATCTCCTGCTGCCGCTGTTTCCTTCGTCGCTGCAGCTCCGGTACTATCTGCTGTTGACGATGCTGTGGAAGAAGTATCCGCTGACGATCCGCAGGCCATCATCGTAAGTGCGGTTGCTGCCGCAAGTACTGCGCTCAGAATTCTCTTTTTCATAACAGTTTCCTCCTTTGATGAATTTCTCCCTCTCTGAGGGAGTCTTCCGGTTTCAGATACAAAAAAAGCGCCGGACATTTCTGTCCGACGCCTTTGCCGTATCCAGGATATAATCTTGTTATCCCGTATTATAAAGGAAGCGTCCATGAATTCAATTGTGATTGTATACAATTATACAACCAATTATCAGTTAATTTTTGTTTCTGTTACACACTTCGCCAGATCCGTCAGGATTTCGGTCTCTTCTCCGTGTGAGTAACCATCCACGTGTGCGATTCGTTCATGCGTCACGCCGTCCACGCTGCCGATTTCAACGGTCTTTTCAATAAATTCCATGGTTTTCCGATCCACCGGCTCTCCGTCGATCTCCGTATAAATCTTCCTGCCTGTCATCGTCTGAAGAGCCGCTGCGATTCCATAGGCCCCCCAGTTGGAGACGCTGGCTGTCACGAGAAGATCCGTCCGCACCCTGCAGGGAACCAGAGACAGCTCCTTTTCAATGACATCCGCAAGATTTCCCATGCCGATTTCATTCCCGCCGTCACCGACCCCGATGGTCGGGATCCGCTTCCTGCCCTCTTCTGCATCCGGGCCAAACAGCTCGAAGATGCGATCCACCGATGCGGTATGCTCACGGATGCTGATTCCGCGCATGTTTGCATAATCATTTTCTGTGTTCTTCCCGCAGCGCTCGATGGAAATCATGCCGACAGGCTGATACTTCTTTACCACAGCGGCGCAGGCCTCGTCGTCTGCATCCATCGGCAGGTATTCCGTTTCAATTCCCTCCGGCTCAAAAAAGCCCTTACAGAAGGAATCCGTCACAATAACCGGATGATAGCCAAGCGCTGCGAGAGCCTTGGCGCACACCATGGTGCCTGCGGGGCCGTCGGTTTCTGCATAACCCGCCACATAAAAGCCGGTTGCAAGAAGAACCGTTCCCTTTTCCCAGGACAGGATCTCTCTTGCCGCACTCTCACAGAGTCCGCTCTTCTGATGCTCTCTCAGAATGTGCATTCCGCGCTGTGTATGTCTGAGAACAATTTCATCGATCTTCTCGTACTCATTCATTTTGTTCACCTCTTCCATCTCTTCCGCTTTTCCCTGTCTGTTCTCTGCATCCGGCCGGAATCAGGCAAGGATTTCCTTCATCGGAACAACCGTGACACCCTCGGCTTCCAGAGCCGCACGAATTTTCTGAGAAAACAGCACCGCCTTCGGATTGTCTCCGTGCAGACAGATGGAGTCCGGAATCACCTCAATTTCTTTTCCGGTAATTGCAGTGACCTTATGGTCCCTGACCATGGAGATTACCCGCCGGATGGCCTCTTCTTCATCTGTGATCACCGCTCCCTCTTTCGAGCGGGCAACCAGAGAACCGTCCTCTTCATAAGCGCGGTCGGCAAATACTTCCTTTGCGTACGGAAGTCCTGCTCTTTTTGCTGCCTCGATCAGCTGAGAGCCGGAAAGTCCCAGCAGAATCAAGGTCGGATCCACCGCCCGGATTCCTTCACAGATGGCATCTGCCATCACAGGGTCCTTTCCTGCCATGTTGTACATGGCGCCGTGCGGTTTGACATGCTGAAGCGGAACGCCTGCTGCCACGCAGAACGCCTTCAGCGCACCGACCTGATACATGATCATGGCCTTCAGCTCTTCTGCAGATACCTTCATATTCCGGCGGCCGAAGCCGACCAGATCCGGAAATCCGGGATGGGCACCGACTGCCACACCGGCCGCCTTGCAGGCAGCCACTGTTTTCTCCATCACCACGGGGTCCGATGCATGGAAGCCGCAGGCAACATTGGCGGAAGTAATGTGGGAAACCACGTCCGCATCCATTCCGATCTTATAATTGCCAAAGCTCTCTCCCATATCGCAGTTCAAATCTATTTTCATAGCATCCTCTTTTCCTTCACAGCCTCAGTACTTCAGGTTTACGTTCTTCACATCCGTAATAAACATATGTCCCGGCGCATGCGTGATCACATAATCCGGCTTCGACTGCATGATCACATTCTGCGGTGTTACGCCGCACGGCCAGAAGACAGGAACCTCTCCTTCCCGGATCGTCACCCGGTCGCCGTAATCCGGATGATCCAGATCCGCAATTCCGATATGGGACGGATCTCCGATGTGGATCGGCGCACCGTGAACCTTCGGCATGGCACCGGTAATCAGAACCGCCTTCGGAACCAGCTCGTACGGAATCGGCCGCATGGAAACCACCATGTTTCCATGGAAAATACCTGCGGATCTGCAGGGAATGTTCGTATTATACATCGGGACATTGCAGCCTTCCTCAATCTGCCTGACCGGAACATCCGCGGCAAGAAGATCACCTTCAAAGGAAAAGCTGCAGCCGATCAGGAAGCTGACAAGATCATCCCTCCAGTAAGGGGAGGCATCCTCCACCTCTTTGGTCAGAATTCCCTTTTCATAAATGCGGTAACGCGGAATGTCCGTTGCAATGTCCGCATTGTCCGCAATTTCATGGAGCTGTCTGCTTCCGGTATCACTCACCTCCAGAAGAGGGCAGGCCCTCGGATTTCGCTGTGCAAACAGCAGGAAATCGTAAGCGATTTCGCGGGGCAGCGCCACCAGGTTTGCCTGTGCGTAGCCCTGGCACATTCCGGAAGTCTGTCCGTTTATTTCTCCGCTTCGGATTTTTTCCCTCACCTCCGAGGGCAGCATTGTCGTATAATCCATATTCTCTCCTCGTATTTTTATTTTTCATGATTAGAAAAGAAAGATTCCTCCGGCATCAGCCGGCGGAATCTTTCCATCTTGTCTGAACCTCGGCTCAGCTTAGTTGGTTGCCTCTTCGAATTCCTCATACAGATGACTGCGAAGATCCTCCAGCATTTCCGGAGCCTTTCCTCCAACCGGCTGACCATCCAGCATATTGCAGTGCAGGCAGAGCTTGCTGGAGCTGGTAACAAGAATCTCATCCGCCTTCCGCAGAGTATCCAGATCGTACGGTGTCTCACTGACCGCATAGCCAAGCTTCTTGCACATGCGGATCAGGTGAGCTCTTGCAATACCGGGAAGAATCAGCTCATCGGTCGGTGCAGTAAAAAGCTTGCCGTCCTTAATGATGTGTACGTTGCTGTGTGCACATTCTGTAACACGATTGTTCATGTTCTTGCGGTACAGAATTGTTTCCACGCAGTCTGCTTCCTTTGCATGCTCTGCTGCCACACAGGAAGGAATCAGATTCAGTGTCTTGATATTGCAGTGATAGAAACGGGTATCCGGCTCTGTGATACAGCTGATCGGAGCCTTTCCATCCCCGATTTCAGCAGGGGTGAGCATCACCCACAGATTTGCCGGGCCTTCCGGATATACGTGATTGCGCAGTCCGCTTCCTCTTGTTACCTGATAGTAAACAAACAGATTTCCGGTATCCATCTTTCTGACCAGATCATTCAGAAGAGCCTTCAGCTCATCCTTGCTGACCGGAATCTTAATGTCCAGAAGAGCTGCGCTGTTAAAGAAACGATCCACGTGCTCATCCATTGCAAAAATGTGATAATTCCGGCACGGACCTGCATCATAAACACCATCTCCGAACCAGTGTACACGATCGGTCATCGGAATGGACATATTCTCGATCTCATCATATTTTCCGTTGTAATATCCAAGTGTCTTCATCTTCGCTCTCCTTCTGCTTTGTACAAAAAAACGCCAGACGGAATTCCTTTCCATCCGGCGTCCTTGCCTCGTTACAAAAACTAAACTCATTATAATTCTATGTTTCTTCCTGTCAACCACCCATTTTCAAAAATACTTCAAAGCTTCCGTGGATGTTAACCGATCTGCTTCAGCGACCCCCGCCGTGACGGTAGTAGTAATTGTACTTCTGGAACCTGTATCTCCTTCTTTCGCCGGCTTCGGATGATCCGGCTGTTCTCATTGTCAGTGCAAGGGGCTTTGATCTCCTGCGCTCTTCTGGATGAAGGTACAGATACTGTGCTTCTTCCACCGAAATTCTGCAGAATTTCACCCGATCCTCCGGCCGCAGCTGCGCAAGCTTCGGAAGATCGAAGGAGCAGACTGTTCCGATCTTTGCATACCCTCCGGTCGTCTGATGATCTGCCATCATTACAATCGGCATTCCGCTTTTGGTAATCTGAATCGATCCGAAGGCAATGCCGTCGGAAACAATGTCCGTTCCATGCAGGCTCTCCACCGGTGCTCCATTCAGACGGATTCCCATGCGGTCACTTTCTGCGGATACCGTATAGCTTTCCCGGAAAAACTGATCCCGTGCTTCTCCGGAAAACCAGTCTGCCTGCGGCCCTTCCACAACACGCACTTCCACAGAGTGTTCATACTTTACAGGTCTTTCTTTCGGAATGCGTGCGGTTTCTGTCTCTGCGTGTTCTCTGGTTTCCGGTTTCCCCGTCTCCAGAACATCACCCGCCTTCAGCGCACGTCCCTGGAAGCCTCCAAGGCAGCACTTTACATCCGTAGATCTGCTTCCCATGACGGACGGGACATCGATTCCTCCGGATACTGCCAGATAAGCACGGCACCCATTCTGCGCCATTCCCATCGAAAGCCTTTGTCCGCTGCGGACCGGAATCCGTACGTATCTTTCTGCAGGCATGTCATCGAGCCTTGCCTTCATGTCCGCTCCCGTCAGAACGATCACGCCGTCTCCATCGAAAACTGCGGTCATTCCCATCAATGTCATTTCCAGTACGGCAGCATGTTCCGGATTCCCGACAATCCGGTTTGCAGCCAGAAAGCTGTCCATATCCATTGCACCTGCAGTCCGAACGCCATATTCCATATATCCGTATCTTCCCTGATCCTGAACGGTAGTCAGAACCCCGGGCATTTCCACCATTATTTTCATTGCGGTTCCTCTCTCAGAAGCTTGTTCCCTGCCTTTTGCCGTGTCTTTTCCGTCTGTATCCCTGCTACTCGCGGATCACTTCTGTCTGATAGGTACCTCTTCTGACATCCTCTTCGATGTCCCGATACTCCTGCTCCGAAACCGGAAGAAAACGAATATATTCTCCCGCGCTGCATAAAATCGGCTTTTCTGCTGCCGGATCATAGAACTTCACCGGTGTAGATCCGATGAGACGCCAGCCTCCGGGAGAGGCAATCGGATAAACACCCGTTTGACTGCCCCCGATTCCGACACTTCCTGCAGGAATTGCAACTCTCGGAACATCCAGCCTGGGTGCCGCAATTCTCTCATCCATTCCTCCAAGATACACGAAGCCGGGCAGAAATCCGAGCATATAAATCTTATAATCCGTCCCGGAATGAATCGAGATGATTTCTTTCTCCGAAAGACCCGTCAAAGCTTCCATGCCCTTGAGATCTTCTCCGTATGCTCCTCCATAGCAGCAGGGAATCAGACGGACCAGCTTTTCTTTTGTCGTTGAAATTTCCCGGTTACCTTCTGCCCCAGCCTTCTCAATTCTTCCGGAAAGCTGCTCATACGTCAGCTGCGCTGGGTCATAGCGCACAAGAAGTGCGCGATATGTCGGAAGAAGCTCCAGAATCCCGGGAATGCACGCCTTCTGCAGGCTCTGCTGCAGACACATGACCTGATCGTTGACTTCCTCCGAAATTACATTTCCAAAATCAACGGATAATGACATTTCTCCAACCGGATAGATTTTCATTGGTTCCTTTCCTGCCGTATTCTTCTGGCGGCATCACCTCTTCATCCATCTGCGTGTTCTGCAAGATTTCTTCCGGACAGTATACACCACATTGCTGTGTCGTGCTATCTTGCTAAAGAATTTTGAAATTCTATTTTCCCCTGCAGCCAGATGACACCGCGGAATCTCCGTCCGACAGCCGGTTCTCCATACAGATCCTTCTGATTAATTGCAATATCCATGCACAGTCCGTTGCAATTCACGGTAAGAACATAAACCTTTTCCTGTGTTTCCCGATTCTCCCGGAGATTTACCCTACCGATTTCCCCCAATATGGTGTACAGCTCGCACTCTGCTCCGTACGGCATCAGATAGTGATCCACAATTGAATACACATCTTCATACTGAAGATGTGAAACCGCATTTGCGTACAAATCAACTTCCTGCATCGTGAGCTTCTTTGCTGCAAGATCATCCCCGTTTTTTGCAGCATTCATCCATTGGATTCTCTGCTCTTCATAATCAGCCTTTCTCCTCAGGTCCGCATCGGTCTTGTAGATTGGAAGAAGGATGGTTCCCTCCAGAGAAAGTGCTGTCAGAGAAACTGCTGCTCCTTTTAACGGTTCAAAGCTTGTATGCACATTCTTCCGATATTCGATGGCATTCCGAACCCGGAAAATCAAGGTCACCCCAACCCGCAGATCATCGCAGATTCCCGCAAAGGAATCGTTGTCCACGCGTGATTCCACGGACAGTTCTTC
>Ga0129314_1001416_pt1 | contig 16723 bp, 13 predicted proteins | sample O1111metagenome_FD_94431 | JGI IMG/M metagenome (GOLD analysis project Ga0129314, IMG submission 94431) | Orangutan individual fecal microbial communities from fecal samples from Wisconsin, USA - O1111 metagenome | ecosystem: Host-associated > Mammals > Digestive system > Large intestine > Fecal...
AGCAGGAAGCATTCCAGGCGCAGGGCAAAGCTCCATCGTGGCCGGCCGCGGAAGGAGCCCGCGGGGATGCTGCGGCAGACGGACGCGACGCCGTTCGAGCGGTTCGGGAAGGGGTATTGCGCTTTTCATGCCTGTATCGACGACGCGGCGAGCACGGTTGTCGGCGCGTTCTTTACGGTGAATGAGTGTATGCACGGATATGTCGAGGCGCTCAAAAGGGGGATCGAAAAGTACGGGCTGCCTATGGAGATTTACAGTGACAGGCATGCTGTCTTCCGCACGACGAAGAAGCTCTCCAATATTGTATGACAGTAAACCTGATTCTTGTGGATTTTGCGGTTGAGCCATTTTAAACAATGAAAGAACAATATATAATGAGAAATGCCACACAGAATGGCGCCGCCGGCAGAGAGGCACGACGGCTGCCGGAGCCGCGTGAAAAAGCGCATATCCCTCACCGGCCTTTTCCCAGGGCAAAAAGTGCGCGCCGGGCGCGCCGCTCCGTCTGGCATTCCGACGGCGAAGCGGGCGAAAAGGAGCGTTTGAGACGGCAGCGGGTGTGATTTTTGACTGACCGTCGTTCGTATTCAAGAAAAAATCCGATTTTCAAGAACGGGGGAAATCACATGAAAGTGCAGATTTCGTTGACTGTCGAAGCGGGCAAGCGTTTGATCGCCAAAGCCATATTGACGCTGCCCGCCGTTCGGAGGGCGCTGGCGGAGGGGCGGCTGCTCCTCAAGGGCGGCACGACCGTTTCGCTGATTTCCGAAGCGGTCTGCGGCGTTCCGCTGAAAATCTGCGGACGCATCGACCGCCGCGGCGCCGGTTCCTGTGCCGAAGACTGCCCGGCCCCTCACAGCCTTCTGCTGCATCGGGGCGTTCCTGCGCCGCTGGACGCCGAGCTTTGGTCCTCCGGAAAATTGAGATTTTCGCCGGGCGACGCCTGCGTGATCGGCGCCAATCTCGTGGATCGTCACGGCCGCGCGGCGATGCTGGCCGGAAGCCCTTTCGGCGGGACGCTGCATTTTTTCACGGCTCTTCCTGCCGAAGGCGTGGAGATGATCGTCGCGGCCGGGCTCGAAAAATACGCGCCCTGTTCGCTGGACGACTCCATGGCCGCCGCGTCGCGTCTTGCCCCTGATCTGTCCATGGGCATGGCGGCTGGCCTGGTCCCCATCCCGGGGCGCGTGGTCAACGAGGCGGAAGCCTGCAGGATCCTCGGCGCCGCGGAGGTGCAGGTTGTCGCGCGGGGCGGCATCCAAGGCGCGGAAGGCGGCTGCACGCTGCTGGCGAGCTTTGACGACCGCTCCCAGGGCGAGGCGTTCTTCAACGAAGTTCTGAGGCTGTCCGGCGCGGTTTTTCAAAAAAGCGCGGGCGACGCAAAGTCGCTGAAAAGCTGTCTTGACACCGCCTGCGGCCCGACCGGCGCGGAGCACCGCGGCTGCTGCTACCGAAGCCGCCGCGGAGAACTTCCGGTTTAGGACGGCTGTCATGTTTACCGTTGCCGACATGCTCAAGCTGCCTATTTTTGCCGGCTCTGAAATCGCGGCGGGCAAAAAAGGGGCGGGAAACCGCGTCCGCTTCGTCGATTTCCTCGAGATCCCCGACCCTTCCAGCTGGTGCCGCCCCGACACGTTCTCCATCACAACCGGCTATGCCTTCCGCAACAACCCCGAGCAGATCTGTCACATCATCCGCTTCCAGAGCGCAGGCAGAGCCGCCGGTCTGGGCGTCAAGCTGGGACGTTTCATCAACACGCTCCCGCCGGAAGCGTTCCGCCTCGCCGACGAGCTGGGCTTTCCCCTGGTCATCCTGCCCAAAGAACTGGCTTATGCGGTTGTCTCGCGCACGGTCATGCGGGAAATATTTCGCATCGAACGGAGCTGCCGCGACGACGCCGGAGAACCTCTCAGCCTTTTTCGGCTCGAGCAGGATCCCTCCGGCCTGCTCGAGTCGCTGAAAGGGCAGGGCTGGGAAAGCTCCTGCAACGTCTGGAGTCTGCAATGGGGGGGGCTGCCGCCGCAGCGCCCTTCCCTGCCGCCGCAGCGCGCTTTTCAGTACAGCGCCAGCAGCTCCTTGCGCCTGCTCGTCGCCCAGCTGCCCGGCGAGCAGGCGGACCATTTTGTTGAATTTCTGAAATGCTCTCTGCCGCAGCAGCTGGAAGGGCAGAGCCTGGGGATCTCCGGCCCCGCTCCGCTGAAAAATATCGTCCGGAGCTTCGCGGAGGCGAGGACGGCCCTGCAGCTCGGCGCACAGCTCGGCTTTGATGAAGGGGTTTTCGTCTACTCAGAGCTGGAACTTCTGAATCTTCTCAAAAAGAACCGGCCGCAGAGCGAGCTTCGGGAAGCCGCCTCGCGCTGTCTGCGCCCCCTCCTCGACGAAGACGCGAAGAAGCATTCCAGCCTTGCGCAGACTCTTCGCGTCTGGTTCGCCTGCGAGTGCTCCTCCGAAAAAGCCGCTCAACGGCTGCACATCCACCGCAACACCCTGCTTTACCGCCACAAGCGGATCATGGAACTTCTGCCCCTGAACCGATACGGCTCAACGCTGTTCCGGCTGGCGCTGTTTTTTCTATGCGCGAAAAACAGCGCTGGCGAAGAATCGTAAAAGCCCCCTGAAAGGAGCGCATTTTGAAAGGACGCTCCTTCAGGGGGCTTTATTTTTAGAATTGTGCGCCTGCATAATTTGATGATGTATTTTTGTGCAAGAATATATTTGCTATATTATTTAGCATGGTAAAATTTAATAAGATCTCACAAAACTTTATTGCCAGGAGGATTATGTATAGGCGCTTCTTTTGAGAAAGTCTCACTATTTTCGACGAAGGTCAGGAGGTCAGTCACATGTCAGGAGAGAAAAAAGTTCCGCACGTCAAGGCTTTCGAGGGGCAAACGTTCATCATCAGTGTAGCAGTCTCCGTTTTTTCGGCGGTCATCTGTATGCAGATCATCTCACGCATCGGAACGACGCCGAACACATCCGTCATCGGCGCGCTGTTCGCCATGGCGCTTGCCAGGATCCCCTTTGCCAACCTGAGCCGATTCCGCAGCCTGGACCGACAGAATCTGGTGCAGACGATGGTTTCGGCTGCCGGTTTCGGCGCGGCCAATTGCTGCCTGCTTGCCGTGGGGATCCTCTACGTTTTCGGCGATCCTTCCTTGATCGTGCCGATGCTTATCGGATCTGGTATGGCGACGCTGATCGGCATGCATCTCGTTTATTCGCTGTTCGATTCCGAGATGTTCCCCGCCCGGGAATCGTGGGCGCCGGGGATCGCCACGGCGGAAGCGCTGATTGCTGGAGACGAAGGCGGTAAAAAAGGACGTACGCTTTTGAGCGGCATCGTTTTAGGCGCGGCAGGCGCAGGATGTCGGATCAAACCTTTTCTTTCCGGCGGTCTTCCCATGGCCGGCGTCGGCATCGCGTTCATCGCCAACCCGTGGGCCATGTCGGCTCTGGCCGCAGGGCTTTTGATTCGCGGCTACTATCCGAGCCTTGTTCCTTGGCTCAGTTCTCTTGGGCTGACGAATCTCCCGGCAGATCTTGGGAAAACGTACATCCCGCACGGTTTCATGATCGGTGCCGGGTTGATCTCGCTGATTCAGGCGCTCGTCATGATCTTCAAAAAATCCGTCCGCGAGTTTTCGTCCGAAAACGCGCCTACGGTGACTCACGCAGCGGCAAAACAAGCCATCGCCGCTCACATTGGATATTTCGCCGTAGCGGCTGTCATTTTGGCGACCATTACCGGGTTCATGACTTCCATGGAGACGCCCAAGCTCATTCTCTGGGTTGTCTGGTGCACGTTTTCATCGATCTCCGCCGCGATCCTGGTCGGACTGTGCGCCATGTTCTCCGGCTGGTTCCCCGGTTTTGCCGTGACCGTGATTTTCGTCAGTCTCGGCCTGTTCATGAATTTTCCGCCGGCGGCGCTGGCGGTGTTGGCCGGCTTTGTTTCCAGCACGGGCCCCTGTTTTGCCGACATGGGATACGATCTGAAGACGGGCTGGGTCATCAGAGGAAGCGGGAAGAATCGCGAGTACGAACTGGACGGACGTCGCCAGCAGATGTTTTCCGAACTCTTCGGCGGCCTGATCGCTGCCGTGGTAGTAGGACTTTTGATGAAGATGCATTTCAATCTCAATCTGCTTCCGCCCGTCAGCCGGGTCTTCGCGGCCACGGTCCAGGCGGGCTCCGATTACGCGATCCTTCTCGAAATGCTGTGCTGGGCCGTCCCCGGCGCGCTTCTGCAGGTTGCGGGAGGTTCGAAAAAGGCGCTGGGCATTCTCTGCGCCACAGGACTGCTGATCCGCAACCCCATTTACGGCGTCGGTCTGGTGGTCGCCCTGATTCTGCGGGCGCTCTTCATCAAAAACCACGAGGAAGCGATGCAGCTTTACGGCGCGGGTTTCGTAGCCGGCGACGGGCTTTTCGGTTTCTTTAACGCCATCGGGCGTTCCTTCGGTTGGTGGTAAGTGCATTTTATCTTCGACGTGACCGGCAGCGCCGTGTTTTCGTAAAAACGGCGCTGCCGTGAGAGGGTGTGAAATTTCGATGTCGGAAAAGAAAAAAATCGGTCTGATCCGCGTCCTGACGACGCAGGATCAAGAGCTGCTTCAGCTTCACGGACGTATGATTGAATCGTGTTTTCCCGGTCTGTCCGTCGAATCGCGGTGCATCGCCGGTCAGAACGAAGGGATCCATGACGAGGCAAGTCACGCGAAGGCGCTGCCCAAGGTGCTGGCGCTGGGGCGCGCTTTCGCGGACGAAAACGTCGACGCCGTCTATATCAGCTGCGCCGGCGATCCCGGCGTCGGTATCCTTCAACGGGAGCTCGCCGTCCCGGTCGTCGGCGCCGGCACGGCGATGGCGCACGTAGCCTGCGCCTATGGAGTTCCCGTGGGAGTGCTGGGGATCACGGACGACGTACCGGGAGAGATCGCAAAAATTTTAGGCGGCCGTATCGTCGGTTCTCTGCGCCCGCCGCAGATCCATACGACGCTGGATCTGTTCCGTTCGGAGGCATTAGACGAGTTTGCGGAAGCTGGCTGCAAGCTGAAGAGCAAGGGAGCCAAGTTGCTCCTTCTGGCCTGCACGGGGTTGGCGACGATCGATGCCGCGCCGGCGCTGCGGCACCGCGTCGGCTTGCCGGTGCTGGATCCGCTGTGCTGCGCGGCCGCCTGCCTGTGGACGGCTTTGTGTTGAGGGAGGTCTTTGCATGTCTCGGTTGAAGCTGACTCAGGAACACGTGGAAGCCGCACTGCTGGGTGGCTGTTTTCTTGGCGGTGGCGGCGGCGGTTCGATGGCCAAAGGGCGCGCGCTCGGCGAAGCGGCTCTTTCCGCCGGTCCGTTAGAACTGGTCTCGCTGGACGAGATCGATCCCGAAGCGGCCGTCGTCACCTGTTCGGCGGTGGGTGCGCCGGCTTCGAAAGAAGCGATGGCCAAGCCCGAAGCGGCCATTCGCGTCGTTGAATTGATGGCAAAACTGGATGTACCGACGCCGGCCGGACTGATCACCAACGAAAATGGCGGCGGATCGACATTTAACGGCTGGCTGCCGGCGGCCATGAGCGGACTGCCCTTGATCGACGCGCCGTGCAACGGCCGCGCGCATCCCACCGGCGTCATGGGATCCATGGCGTTGCACCGCGACAATCGTTACGTCTCGAAACAGACCGCCGCGGGAGGCAATCCCGAGACGGGGCGCTACCTCGAAGCGGCTTTCAGCGGCCCCATGGAGGCCGTAGCGGCGCTCGTGCGGCAGTGCGCCGTTCAGGCCGGCGGACTGGTCGCGGTGGCTCGTAATCCGGTCAAAGCCCATTATTTGAAAGAACATGCCGCGCCAGGAGCCGTGATGCTGGCCATCGAAACTGGGACGAAAATGCTTGAAGCCCGTTCCCGCGGAGCCGAAGCTGTTGTCCAGGCGGCGGTCGGCTTTCTCGGCGGCCGCGTCGTCACGGCAGGCACGGTGGATGCCATCGACCTGACCACCGAAGGCGGCTTCGATCACGGCGTCGTTTCCGCAGGCGGGTGCGAACTGACATTCTGGAACGAGTTCATGACGCTGGACCGCGGCGGCGAACGGCTGGGGACTTTCCCCGATCTGATCATGACCACGGACGCAGAAACCGGACTTCCCATCACCACGGCGGAGCTCGCAAAGGGGCGGCGCGTTTTCGTGACGCTGGTCCCTGCGGACAAGGTCCCTCTTGGCGCAGGCATGTTCTGCCGGGAACTTTTGGAACCTATCGAGACGGTCGTCGGCAGGGCCGTGCTGCCCTACGTCACACTGAATTAGCGCAGCCGCCGTATTCGCAATGACTGAAGACTAAAAATAGACGTGGAAGATCAAGGAGGTACTGATCATGTCTCTTTTTTATACGATGAACGCTCTTGAACTGCTCGATTCGCCGTCCGTAAGCGGCGAGAGCGTCAAACAAGCGCTGATGGCCGCCGGCGTGCCGGAAAAACAGATCTCCGTCAAAACTGTTCATGGCCCCAAAGGCAGCACTGATTTCGTTAAAACGTGGTTCTACGGCTCCGAAGGCAGACACAAGGGCGGCACAGCGCCTACTATCGGCATCGTCGGCCGTCTCGGCGGCATCGGCGCGCGTCCCGAACGGATCGGGCTTGTTTCCGACGGCGACGGCGCCGTTTCGGCTGTGGCTGTCGCCATGAAACTGGGCGATATGGCAAAAAAAGGCGACGTGCTCAAAGGCGACGTGTTCGTCTCCACTCACATCTGCCCCAATTCTCCCACCCGCCCTCACGATCCCGTACCTTTCATGGGCTCTCCCATCAACATGACCATCGCCAACCGTGAGGAAATGGGCGAGGAGCTGGACGCTGTCCTGTCCATTGACACCACGCGCGGCAACCGGGTCATCAATACCCGCGGCTTCGCCATCTCGCCGACGGTCAAAGAGGGCTGGATCCTGCGCGTCAGCGAAGATCTGCTCGAGATCATGAGCTCCGTCACGGGGGAGCTGCCCAAGGTTTTTCCCCTCAGCATGCCCGACATCACGCCTTACGGCAACGGGCTCTATCACCTGAACAGCATTCTGCAGCCCTGCACGGCTACCAAGGCGCCCGTGGTCGGCGTGGCGCTGACGTCGCAGACGGCGGTTCCCGGCTGCGCCACGGGAAGCTCGCAGCCGGTAGACATCGAGGCGGCAGTGCGCTTCGCCATCGAGACGGCAAAGGCTTTCGGCGAGGGCAAATGCAAATTCTATGACGAAGGAGAGTTTGCGCTCTCCCTCAAGCGTTACGGAGCCATGAACGAACTCCAAAGCATGGGCAGTCTGCCGCCGGCAGATCCTTTGGCGTAAGAGGTCCGGCCATGACCTTGCGAGTAGGAACCGTCACCATTGGGCAGGCGCCGAGAGTGGACATTACGCCCGATCTCATGAAAATTTTGGGGCCGGGGGTCGAATTAGTCGAATCGGGAGCTCTGGACGGTTTGAATGCAGAGCAGATCGCCGCCATGGCGCCGCGCCCCAATGACTATGTCTTGGTTACGAGGATGGCCGACGGCACGTCGGTGAAAATCTGCGAACGTGCGGTGACGCCGCTGGTGCGTCAAAAGGTCGCCGCCCACTTTGCCGCCGGGATCCCCGCCGTCCTGCTGCTCTGCACAGGAGAGTTTCCCGATTTTCCGGCCGGGGGGCTGCTGCTGAAACCGCAGAAAGTGTTGTTCAATATGGTCCAGGCTGTCGTGCCGGCGGGAGCAAAGCTGGGCGTTTTTATGCCGTCGCCGGATCAGCTGGAACAGTCGTCGCGCCGTTGGTCGCAGATCACGCCGCAGAACCGCTCGCTCGGAGCGTCGCCCTACATCCGTCCCGAAGAAACGATCCCCGCCGCGGCGGAAAAGCTCGCCCGCTGGGGAGCCGACGTAATTGTCATGGACTGCATGGGCTACACGCTGGCAATGAAGGAGCAGGTCCGCCAAATTACCGGCAAACCCGTGATTCTCGCCCGTTCCATCGCCGCGCGGGTGTTGAGTGAGCTTGTGTAGGCGACGAAATTGGAGTAGTGTCAGCAGATGCTATTCCAAACACCTATATGAAATGGTCCACGCGGAACATTTTTTATAAACACAGTCATTGCAATGAGTTAATTTACATGCACCAAAGGAAATAATAACTCCGCCCGCGGTTCCAAAATATCGTGGGAGGAAACGCGCAGAATCAAATTTGCGCTCTGCAAGCGTGAAAAAGCTGCCGTCCGCGCTTGCGGCGCCGGAGATCAGCTGAAGTTTTCTCTCTGGGGACGACCGAAAGAACACTTCTTATCGCCGCGTCGCTTCACTCGGCTCTCCCTATGCCGGACGATCCGCTTGGACTACACTGCCGTAGTCGATGCATATTTGTTTTCATTAAAAATGGCGTAGGTTCTTCGTCCTTTTCAGAGTGTCGAAGGTGCGCCGCGGCATTTTCAATGATGCTTTTGATTGAAAATCAGTAACAAATGTTCATTGGCAAAAGCAAAAGCCGCCCCCCTCTCGTTTCCGCGCGGAAACGAGAGGGGGGCGGCTTTTGCGGAATTCATGAAACCGGCTCTTGCCGCCCCTCTCCGAGAACGCGGTGTTCGGATTTTTTTCGTTCGACCGTCGTTCTCCCATGGCTCTCAGACGCTTTACGGGCCTGTCTCCGCACGAGAGCGGGGGGAGCTTTTTTCCGTCGAGAGAAATCCTACCGAGCCTGACTGCCGTAGATGGAGTCCAAGCGGGCCTGAAAGCGGGCGATGAATTTTTTCTCGCGCGGGTTCAACGGATAGGAGATCTGGTGCAGCATGTAAACGCTGGACATGGGGCCGTCGGAGATGCGGCGCATGACGATGTTGGGGATGCTCTGTTCCAGATCGGGATCCATGGGCAGGATGGCGACGTAGTTATGGCGGATGGCGTCCTGCAGGGCGCCGCGGTCGAAGATGTTGAGTATCTCGCAGCTGCTGTCCAGTCCGAAAGCGCCGAGCCAGTCATCGCTGTTGAAGGTGTCGTAAGCGACGATAGGGCAGGTCTTGAGCTGAGCGGTGGTGACGGCGCGGAAACGGCTCAGGTAATGGTTCATGGAAACGACGGCTACGGGAGGCACATTGACGGCCAGAGGCGTCATCTTGATATGATACTTCTGCATTTCCAAGTGATAGAGGTTGCGGCGGCTGTCGAGGCAGGAGACGATGGAGAGGCGATAGGTCTGGTCCATCACGTCGCGAATGGCCTGGCGGATGCCGGTCTCTTTGATGTTGTCCTGCAGAGAGGCTTCGGGGAATTCGTTGCGAAACTGCATGAAGCTGCACATGAGCAGCGACGACCACGTGCCGCAGATGGAGAGATTCTTCTGGCTGTCGAAAAGAAGGGGAATGCGTCGGATGCGCTCTGCCTCGGAGATGATGAGTTTGGCCGACAACAGCAGCATTTTGCCTTCGGAGGTGAGCTCTATGCCGGAGTTTTTGCGCCGAAAGACGTTGAAATTCAGTTCCTGTTCCAGCTGCTTGATAGCGGTGCTTAGCGACGGCTGCGCCACGTAGAGGTTTTGGGCGGCCTTGTTGATGGAACCGCACTTGCTGATTTCAATCACGTATTCCAGCTGTTTCAAGTTCATTCTGTCACCTCCTTTTGCGTTTGGGCTGCGTCACACCGTCGGTGAACACGTTTTCTTTCATGGAGACCTGTCATGCGGAAACGATTTTTTCTCTCATAAAAATAGTTTATCATTTTATAAGAAGAAAGGGACATATGAATTACCTGATAATTTATAATATTTTCAGGATAAATCGTTCGTCACTTTGTCTATCGAGGCGCATCCTTTTTCGATAATATGAAGCAGATCTATAAATATTGTTTTGTAAATGTTTTTAAGAGTCGTGAATGATATAGGTCATTATTTTTTCAGTATAAGTACAAAAACAAAGCCCCGTGATATCGTCAAGGCGCAGAGAGACCGGTACTCTGAGCGTCAATGAAATTCATCCAAAAAAATCATAGGGGGAATATTTGATGTCCAATCAGCCTGCAAGCGCGCTCTCTTCGCCTCGTTTCTGCAACATGGGAACTTTTATGCGCATGGCCCGCGTCCAGAACGCCAAGGGACTTGACTTCGCCGTCGCCGGCGCGCCTTTCGACACCGCCAGCTCCTTCCGCTCGGGCTCCCGCTTCGGTCCTTCGGCGATCCGCAACATCTCCTGCATGATGAAGCCCAACAATGTGATACAGCAAGTGAACATCATGGATTCTCTGACCGGCGGCGATCTGGGGGATTTCCCCATCGTGCCCGGCTACATCCATCCTTCTTACGCTGCGATCGAGGCGGGAGTCGCCGGGGTCCTGAACGACGGCGCTCTGCCGATCGTGCTCGGAGGCGATCACTCCATCACGCTGGCCGAGCTTCGCGCCGTCGCCAAGAAATACGGCCCCGTAGGACTGATCCATTTCGACTCGCATTCGGACCTTTGCGACGAAGTTTTCGGTGAAAAGTACAACCACGGCACGCCCTTCCGCCGCGCTCTTGAAGAAGGGCTGATCGAGCCTTCGCGCTGCATCCAGGTCGGCATGCGCGGTTCGCTTTACGATCCCAACGAGCACAGGATGGCCGCCGATCTGGGCATGAAGCTGATTCCCGCCCACAAGATCCGCGAGATGGGACTGGACGCGCTGATCGACGCTATCAAGGAGCGTGTCGGCGACAAACCCACGTTCCTTACCTTCGACATTGATTTCGTCGACCCTGCTTACGCGCCGGGAACAGGCACGCCGGAAGTGGGCGGATTCACGTCGCTGGAAGCTCTGACGCTGATGCGGGCGCTGACGACGGTCAACTTCGCGGGATTCGACATTGTCGAAGTGCTTCCCGCTTACGATCACGGCGAGATCACGGCCTATCTGGCGGCCAACATCGTCTTCGAGTTCCTCTCCATTCTCGCTCTTCAGAAGAATCGGAAAGAAGGCAAATGAGTCGGGGGTGAGGATTCCATGAACTCTGACAAGATTCTCTACGACAAACTCTCCGCGGAAGAACGCGCGTTGCTGAACCTCAACGACATCTTGCTGGTGGACCGGCTGGAACTTTCCTCCCGGAGCAAAGCGATCGGCGCGCTGAAAGCCGTTCTCTTTTCGGCCGTCGCCATCTTCGTGTTTTTCGTCAACATCACTGTCAACGGCAAGAGCGACGTGCCCTTCGGGCACATCTACAATTACTTCATTAGCGCGCTGGGCAACGTGGGGCTCTGGGCAATTACGATCATCGTCGCACTCAACGGTATCCTCAGCGTTTACGGCAAGTTCCTTGCGCGCGAAGGCTCGCGGCTGCGTAGGTATTACGGCGGCGAATCCTTCGTCTATCCTGTGTTTTATCTGATGGGCGGCGTCTTTACGCTGATCTACACGATGGACGCCACGATCCCCGTTTTCACGGGGCCAGGGTTCATCGTCAGTTCTGCCACCGGCGGCACCGCCGTGCCGGCCATCGTCGTCGGCGTGGCGTGGATCATCCCGGTGAGCTGCGTGTTCCTGCCCTTCCTGCTGAACTACGGTCTGGTGGACATGGTGGGAACACTCATGGAACCGTTGATGCGCCCCGTGTTCAAGGTTCCCGGATACGCCGCGGTGAACTGTATCGCTTCCTTCGTCAGTTCCTCGTCGGTGGGCGTGCTTATCACCAACCGGCAGTACCGCAAAGGGCTGTACACAGAGAAAGAGGCCGACCTGATCGCCACGGGCTTTTCCGCCGTGAGCGTGGGGTTCGCCTACATGGTCATCAAAACCGCCGGTCTGGGCGACTATTTCCTGCGCGTCTATTTCTGCTCGCTGGTCATCACGCTGATGATCAGCGCCGTCATCTGCCGCCTGCCGCCGCTGCGGAACAAACGCAGCGTTTACGCTGACGGGCGCCCCCAGACCGAGGAGGAGATCCTGGCCCAGCGCGGCACGGGCAACCTGCTTGTCAAAGGCTTCGAACGCGCCGAGAAAAAAGCCTATACGGCCGGAAAGCTTCTGCCGGAAATCAGGGACAGCGTCCTCGACGCCATGACGGTGTATCCCAAGGTCCTGACGCTGCTGGCCGGCGTGGGCATCCTCGGACTGATCGTCGCCACGTACACTCCGGTGTTCCAGTGGATCGGCAAAATCTTCATCCCTATCCTCAAGCTCTGCGCCGTGCCTGACGCCGAAGCTATCGCACCTTCGCTGCCCGTAGGCATCGCCGAGATGTTTCTGCCCGTCATGCTCATCGCAGACAAGGTGAGCGAGCTCTCCATCAAGGCGCGCTATATGGTCACCACGGTTTCCATTTGTCAGATCATCTTCTTCTCGGAGACTATCGTCGTCATGCTGGCCTCGAAACTGCCTCTCAAGCTGAGCGATCTTGTGATCTGTTTCTTCGAGCGCACCTTCATCGCCATACCCATCACGGCGGCGTTCATGCATCTTATGTTCTGATCCGATCCTCAGTGTGTTTTACGAAAGAGAGGATCATCGGCAGCAAACGGCGCCGCCGGAAAGTTTTTTAAACCTTTCTGGCGGCGCCGTCCTTGCAAACACTTCGTTCTCACTCGAAAACTCATGCTCCACGTGGAATATTTTTCGCAAACGCAGTCAACGCATCGGTTCATTTTATGTACGACAGAATTATACTATTTTCTTGATAAAAAGCATTAACATAGTTTGCTGGGCGTGCCGAGGGAGTTCAGTTGCTCGGAATTCCCTTGACCGCTGCGCAGTCTGCGCGGCCCGCTTTGTGAATCTCCCTTGCAGCACCCTTGTGTTCGGCTTTTTTATTGAGAAGTAGTATTAATAACCCCTCCGCTCGTTCTGGCTCACATGAATCGGAACGAGTGGAGGGGAGATTTCTTCTTTTGGGATTGAACAGCGCTACTGGATCCCTTGGGGGAACATCGCGTTCAGGCTTTTTCCCAGGTCGCCCATGGCCTGGCCGTAAGCGTTCCAGTCGGCGTTTTTCAGGGCCTGCTGAGAGCGGTCCCAGGCGTTTTTCGCCTGACGCCCCAGGGCCTGGATTTCGCTGTCTCCGGCAATGGGAAGCGCGGGCTGGAAGCCCGATGGTGGAGTCTGATCGGACGGGATCGAGATTGAGGCGTCCTGCTCGCCGGGCCGGTAGTTAAGCAGTTTTTCCAGCGCGCCTTCGAACGTCTCGTCCCAGACAACGTGTCCGCCGCTGGAGAGGATGACGCGCTTGAGCTCGGGCAGATCGCTCTGGCTGGCCTTGAGGTACAGCGGCCGCACATAGAGCAGCGAGTTGTTGACGGGCACCACGAGCAGATGACCGAGGATCACGTCGCTGCCGCGCTGCGACCACAGCGAGAGCTGGGCGCTGATCTCCGGCGTCTGGTTGATGAGGGCGCTGATCTGATTGGGCCCGTAGATCAGCGTCTGCTTGGGGAAGCGGTAGAGCACGAGCTTGCCGTAATTGGCTCCGTCGCAGCGGCCGGCCATCCAGGCGATCATGTTATCGCGCCCCACGGGCGTATACGGCGTCATTACCAGGAACTCGGGCTTGCTCTCGCCGATCAGTTTGTTCATCACGTAGTACGAGGACAGGGTTCCCTCGTTTGCCTCGCCCCGCAGCGTGTTCCACACGTCTTCCTTGTTGTAAAAGGTGTTCGGGTCGGCCATGTGATAGGTGCGGTAGATGTTGGCCTGAACGGAGAAGAGATCGCGCGGGTAGCGCAGATGGGCGCGCAGCTCGGAACTCATGCTGCCGCCGGGGGAGAACAGGCTGGGGAAGATGCGGCGCCAGCAGGCGATGATGGGATCCTGTTCGTCGATAACGTAGAACTTCATATGACCGTCGTACGCGTCAACGGTGCACTTGACGCTGTTGCGGATGTAGTTGACGCCGCCGGTGAACCGACCGCGGCGGTAGCGCTGGCCGACCGGCTCCGAGTAGGGATAAAGACTCGACGTGGTGTAAGCGTCGACGATCCAGACGATGCGGCCGCCGATCACGGCGATGTAGGGGTCTGAATCGTAGGTCAAAAACGGCGCGGCGCGGCTGAGACGGGCGCGGACGTTGCGCTCGTAGATGACGCGGCTCTCAGGCGTGAACACGTCGGAGAAGAGGATCTTCGAGTCGCCGAACGCGAGCGTGTAGACGAGGCGCCGCCACAGAGAGCCGATGGGCACGCCGCCATCGCCCTCGTAGGTGGTGCGCGCGTTGGATTCGCCCATCGGATAGTCGAATTCCTTCACTGACGTCTTGACGAAGGCGTAGCTCATCGGATTCTCGCCGAAGTAGATCTGCGGCCGGCTGATGGGCAGATCTACGGTACTGACGGGCGGCAGGTCCTTGATCCAGAGGTCGGGCTGTCCGTTCTGACCCACTTCACGCGCGCCGTTCATAACGATGCCGTAGCCGTGCGTGAACTCGAGATGCTGGTTGACCCAGGTGCGGTTCTGCATGCCGCTCAGATCAAGCTCACGCGGCGCCAGCATCACCTGGCGCATCTTGCCGCCGATGGTATAGCGGTCAATGTCGATAGCCGAGAAATCGTAATAGCTGCGGATCTCCTGGAGCTGCTTGTAGCTGCGCAGCAGCGCGCGGTAATCCCACAGGCGCATGTTCTCCAGCGTCTCCGGATCGGCCTCCGCGTCCTCGAAGGTCAGCCCTGCGTCGGGAGTGATCTCGCTGGTCTCGATCTTGTCCATGCTGTAAGCGTGGAGCGTGGCCTTGATATTGTTGCTGATGTATTCTTTTTCCTTTTCGAACTCGTTGGGCACCACGATGTAACGCTGCACCAGCTCGGGATAGAGGCCGCGCAGCGCTACGTTGCAGACGACGAAGACGCCGACGACGATGCCGATAAATTTCCAGCTGCGGTTGCTCCTGATCGCGAAAAGCAGCAGCCCCGCCGCGGCGAAAGCCAGCGCGGCCAGCACCGACAGCGCCAGCAGCGTGGCGTGGATGTCGGTATAGCCGGGCCCGAAGACGACGCCGTTGGGGTTATAGAGCAGCAGATAACGCTGTAGCGCATACGACAGCCCCCAGAGCGCAGTCAGTACAGCGCCGAGCGTCAGCGCGTGAACGCGCACAGGGCGGGGAATATCGACGCTGCCGAGGCGTGCGCCGCTGAAAAGGCGGAAAGCATACAGCGCGCCGCAGATCACCAGCACGTTGAACAGCAGACCCATGAGCCAGTTCTGCAAAAAATTCCAGAACGGCAGCGAGAACATGTAAAACCCCACGTCGTTGCCGAAGATGGCGTCCTTCACGCCGAAGGCGCCGCCGTACGCGAATTGAAGAATCATCTGCCACTGCCCCATGGAGTCGGAGCCGGCGCTGACAGCCATGAAAAAACCGACGGCCAGCGGCAGCCAGCGACTCCATTTGTGGTTCAGGATCATCGAGACCACATCGTTCTCGCCGGGAATGCCGCGGGCGATGCGCAGCGCCGCGCGCAGATTGGGATAGACGATGACGAAGGCTATGACCGAAAAGACGCCCAGCAGCGCCCACTGCGGCAGCAGCCGCGTCCAGAATACCGAGGTAATGCGCTCGGCTTCGTACCAGTAATAATCGGCGAGAAACGAGGCAATCATCGGCAGTCCGACGACGACAGCCAGCAGCAGCGCCAGCAGAAACAGCGTGCGCCTGCTGAAGGGCAGCGATACCTTTGGGAAAGAGGGGGGTTGTTCGCGGCGTTCCGAACCTTCATTGCCGAATGGAAACCCGCCGAAAGGAAATCCGCCGAAGGGGCCGTTTCCGTCTTGATTGTTCCAGTTCATGGGTTTAGACCTCCCTGTGTAAAATGTCGGGCAGCGCGGGAAGATTGTTGTTATTACGATATATTCTGAATAATCTTATGCCGTTTCAGTCGTTAGCCGAATTTGCTTTAAAGCCATGGTATGGTTTGCGTAGGTTTTCCAGTCAGGCTCGTAGTCTGCGCTAGCTTGATGCCCCCAGACATCCCAACCTCTGCGGGCACCTCTAGCGAACAACTCCAGGTAAGGAGCCGGCGAGCAACTTTCAATGATCTTAAAAAATTGCTCTGGTTTTTTTGAATGCTCCTTCTTGACTGCTCTGAGCAAATTTACTTGTGAGCGCCCAGGCGGAAGTGTTCGATTTTTCTCGCCATGTATACCAAAAAGCAAAATCTCCGTGACATTTCTGAAATAAAAGCCAACGCCTCTGCCATCTGGCTCACCGTCCTGGCGAATTTTTTCCCAGATAAGGTTTGTTTTATACTCAAATCCCCACGTCTGCATAACTGCCAACCCCATGGGAAGCAACGCGTTGGGAACCCAAAGATACAAATGGCTTTTTTCATCTGCAATGTGGTTGACCGGCAAGGATTTTATGTCTTCAAGGGACATCGTTTCGTAGCGTGTTAATCTTTTATGTTCAGGTGCAACCTTGCCTGTACGGTTCTGAAACCTCCACGGCGGATCAGCGTATATCGTTTTGTATCTTTTACCTTTCGTGAGCTTAAGCAAACTCTGAATAGTGTCATTTAAATTGCTCATAATCAGCAATACACCTCTTTTTTATGCCAATGGCAAGTATAGGACATCCGCCATTTCTCCTTGATTTAAGCCGGTACAACAACTTGCCGATCCATGTAGTGGACGAACCATATTTTTTTATCAAAGAGTTGCCTTGGTGGTCTTTCAGCTTTTTAAAGCAATCGTCCAGCTCTTTGGCTCTTGTCACGATAATGCCAACATCAATTAAACCACAGTCAAAATATGTCCTCATGGCAAGAAGATCTCGGTCAA
>Ga0129314_1001417_pt1 | contig 16722 bp, 15 predicted proteins | sample O1111metagenome_FD_94431 | JGI IMG/M metagenome (GOLD analysis project Ga0129314, IMG submission 94431) | Orangutan individual fecal microbial communities from fecal samples from Wisconsin, USA - O1111 metagenome | ecosystem: Host-associated > Mammals > Digestive system > Large intestine > Fecal...
AGAAACACCGGCGCGGCAAAGCCGGCGGCGGCGGGCGAAGCGTACAGCGGGATGGTACGGGGCTGGGCATCCGGCCCGTCCTGCCGCAGCTCCTCCTCCAGCGCACTGAATCCATCCATGACCGAGCGCACCGCCTGCCGCCCGGTCAGCGGCAGGGCGCGATAGCGCTCCACCATCTGCCGCTCTTCATCGGTATAGGTGAAGGCGTGGCGGAAACTGCCCTGATAGAGATAATTGGGATCCACCTGCAGCGCGTCAAACAGCCGCAGCAGCACATCCTCTTTGGGTGTGCTGACGCCGATCTCATAATTCCCGATGGCACTGCGGCTGACACCCAGCTTTTCGGCCAGCGTATCGCGGCTCATGCACAGCTCTTCCCGCCGCCGGCGCAGCTGCTCCCCAAAGCTCATCATACGACCTCCTATCACAAGAATCTTGTTTTTATGACTTTATTTTACAGAGTTCGACAGGATATGTCAAGGTCGAATCACAAGAATCTTGTGATTTCTTTCTTGACATAACAAGTTTCTTGTGATAGTATGAATTTGTTCACAAGAAACTTGTTCTATGACACAGTCTATCCGGGAGAGGCGGCGGTCATGCCGGGCGAAGCAGAATTTTCGCACAGGAGGACCCGTGGATGGCGTGACGGAGCAAAGGAAGGAGGTATCGCAAAGAGGGGGAAAAGAAAAAATCATCCCGACGGCAAAGCCGTCAGGATGATTTGGTGGGGGATGGTGGATTCGAACCACCGAAGGCGTTGCCAGCAGATTTACAGTCTGTCCCCTTTGGCCACTCGGGAAATCCCCCATATAAAATTGGAGCTGGTGGACGGATTCGAACCCCCGACCTGCTGATTACAAATCAGCTGCTCTGCCAGCTGAGCTACACCAGCACGCTACCAGCGAGCATTATATTAACAGAAGTCGTTGAATTTGTCAACAGAAAGTTTCACAAAAACGCAGTTTTTTCAGAGTTGTTTTTGCTGCATTTTGAAAAAGGAGGGGGAACGCATGACCCTTTCACAGCTATCACAGGAATATGGCGCGGCAGCGGAGCTGATCTCCGGGCGTCTGGCGCTGCTGCGGCAGGAGGAACGCGACGCCGCCGATCCGCTGCGCCGCGCCGCGCTGGATCGCCGCATCGCCGAGCTGCGCCCGCTGCTGCGGGAATGCCGCCAGCTTCAGCGCCTGACGGCTCACTACTATGACAGGAGCTATTGCCGTGACCAACGATACCGGATTTGATCTGGGCCAGCTGGCAGGCCTGCGGGAATGGCAGCGCAGCAACAGTGGCGACAACAGCGAGCGGCTGGGCCGTATGCGCCGCCGCCTGCCTGACGCCATAGCCGAGCTGACGCCGCGGCAGCGCCAGATGATACAATTACAATATGGCGAAAATCTGACCGTCACCCAGATCGCCCAGCGGCTGGGCGTTAACAAATCCACGGTGTCCCGCTGTCTGCGCCGGGCGCGGCAGACGCTATACAGCCGCCTGCGCTTTACCCTATAAATCACGGGCCAAGCCTTGACAAGGCACAGGGGGTATATTATAATTTGCCCAACTGATCGAAATATCCGTCATATCTGCCATATTGCATTCTATTACATATTATATAGTATAATACATAAGGAAAGCGGGAGCGGGACATATGTATCAGAAGGTACAGCAGAATAAATGGCTTCGTCTGGGCATGGGGCTGTTCGGCTGCGCACTGCTGGCAGCTGCCATCAACCTGTTTGTCGTGCCGCAGGGCCTGTACAGCGGCGGCCTGTTCGGCCTGTGTCAGGTAATCCGCACACTGGCGGTCACCAAGATGGGGCTGAACGTCCCCTTCGACCCGGCTGGTCTGCTGTATCTGCTGGTCAATATCCCCATGCTGTGGCTGGCGTGGCGCACGCTGGGCAGCCACTTTGTGGTGCGTCTGACGCTGGGCACGGTGGTCAACTCGCTGGCGCTGTCGATCATCCCCTCGCCGGCGACACCTATCATCGCCGATAAGCTGACCTCCTGTCTGGTCGGCGGCATTCTGGCCGGTTTTTCCGGCGGATTGATCCTGACCTGCGGCTGCTCCACCGGCGGGCTGGACATTCTGGGGCTGTATCTGAGCAAAAAGGGCAAAGGCTTTACGGTGGGCCGCTTTTCCATCACCTTCAACGCCGCGCTCTATACCCTGTGCGCCATTCTCTTCGACATCGGCACCGCCATCTATTCCGCCATTTATGTGGTGTTTCAGGCGCTGTTTCTGGATCGGCTGCATCAGCAGAACATCTCCGTGCAGATGCTGATCTTTACCAAGGAGGATCCCGAGCGGCTGAACAAAACCATTCTGGACAAGCTGGATCGCAGCTTTACGCTGTGGGAGGGCCGGGGCGGCTATTCACACGAGCAGATCCATGTCATGTGCGTATGCCTGAGCAAGTATGAGGTGGTGTCGGTGCAGATGGCGCTCGATCAGGTCGATCCCCATGCCTTTACCATCATTAAAGAGGGCATCCGCGTGGGCGGCAACTTTGGCCGCCACCTGTCGTCCTGATGGCAGATGAACCGAAAAGCTCCTCTTTCCGAGGAGCTTTTCTTGCCTATGGCGGCGCTTTGGCGTAGAATGAGCAAAAACAGCAGGAGGAACAGCTTATGGAAAAAATCGCGCTTGTCACCGGCGCCAGCCGGGGCATTGGCCGGGCAGTGGCCCGCCAGCTGGCCCGTCAGGGCTGGAAGCTCTGCATCAACTACCGGGAGCGGGAGGACTGCGCCCAATCGCTGGCCGCGGAGCTGGCAGCAGAGGGGCTGGAGGCCATGGCGTTTCAGGCCGACGTGTCCCGGCGGCAGGAGGTGCAGGCCATGGTGCATGCCATTGAGCGGCGCTGGGGGCCGGTCTCGCTGCTGGTGAACAATGCCGGTGTGGCGGGGCAGGAGCTGTTTCAGGATGTGGACGACGCCATGTGGCACAGATACTTCTCCACCAATGTGGACGGCGCCTACCACGCCATTCAGGCGGTGCTGCCCGCCATGCTTCAGGCACATGAGGGCTGCATCATCAACATCTCCTCTATCTGGGGGCAGCGCGGCGCCAGCTGCGAGGTGACTTATTCCTGTACCAAAGCGGCGCTGATCGGCCTGACCCGCTCGCTGGCCGCAGAGCTGGCGCCCACCCACATCCGCGTGAACTGCATCGCCCCCGGCGTGATCCAGACCGACATGCTCAAGGCGGTGCCGACCGAGATCGTGCCCCAGCTGGTGGAGGAAACGCCCCTGGGCCGTCTGGGCACGCCCGAGGATATCGCCTACGCGGCGGCATTTCTGGCCTCGGACAAGGCGGATTTCATCACCGGTCAGGTGCTGACGGTGGACGGCGGGTTCATTCTCTGAGATGAAAAAACGGCGCAGGAGCGCGGCTGCCCTTTCACGCAGGCACGGCCGGATGCGCGGCACTTTATCGTTTATAAGCAAGGAGGTATGCCTATGTTGACGGGATTGAGCGGTTTTCTTCCGGAGGAATTTCTCAGCGTGTATGACAATCTGGAGTTTCTGATACGGCTGCTGCTGTCAGCTACACTGGGCGCGCTGATCGGGCTGGAGCGCAGCAAGCGGCAGAAGGAGGCGGGCGTGCGCACCCACTGCATCATCGCCTGCACGGCGGCCCTGTTTATGATCCTGTCCAAATACGCCTTTGTGGAGCTGGCGATCGGCGAGAGCGGCCTGCGCGGAGCAGACCCGGCCCGCATCGCCGCGCAGGTGGTCAGCGGCATTTCCTTCCTGTGCGCCGGCGTTATCTTCAAAAACAGCAACTCCATCCACGGCCTGACCACGGCGGCGGGCATGTGGGCCACCGCCGCCATCGGCATGTCCATCGGCGCGGGGCTTTACTGGCTGGGCCTGTTTGAATCGGCCATTCTGATGACCATCCAGATCATCCTGCATCGCTTCCCGGTGGGCTCTGACGCACTGGCCACGCAGGAGCTTTCGGTGGAGATGGCGGACACGCCGGAGCTGCAGGCGCGGTTTGACATGCTGCTGGATGCCCACAAGGGGCAGGTGATTGAATCCAGTCTCACACGCTGCGAGGGAATGCTGAGCATGGAGATCACCGTCAAGCTGGAGACGCTCATCACCTACGAAGAGGCAACGGCCTTCATGAAGGCCAACCGCGGCGTGCGAAAAATCTCTGTATAGGGCATAGGCAAAAGCGCTTCTCTTCTGGCGGTGCCGTAATATACTATAGGAAGCAAGGGAGCTCTTTTCCCGGTCGGCCGCAGGAGGTGTTGGCGCGGCAGGGCACATTGGTCATATCGCCGAGATGACACGGTATGTTTTTGGCAGAAAAACCGAAAATTTTCCTGCCGCGCAAAAGAGCAATTGACACGAAACAAACCGTGTGCTAGAGTAAAAATAGCCGAAAATCGGAACAGAACAACTGAAAAGGGAACACATCGGACGATGGGATCGGGAGAGACCGCCGAGAGGCGGCGCCGAAGGGGAACGCAGAAGCTCTCAGGCAAAAGGACCGGTTCCGGACGATACTCCGAAAAGGCCGGGCAACCGACCACCGAAGGTGCAACTCTCCCGTGATACGGAGAGGAATCTCTCAGGTTATGAAACGGGGGCACAAAGCTGTTACAAGAGCGGCTTTGTGCCCTTTTCCATTATCAAAATCAGGTTGGAATCTGAAGGAGGAAGCAGCTATGAGCGAACTGAAACGTACCCAGCTTTACGACATCCACGTGGCCGCCGGGGCCGAGATGGTGGACTTCGGAGGATGGGAGATGCCCATCCAGTATCCCAGCGGCATCATCGCCGAGCACCTGTACACCCGGCAGGTGTGCAGCCTGTTTGATGTGTCCCACATGGGCCGTCTGCGCATCACCGGGCCTGAGCGCAAGGCATATTTGCAGCATGTGCTGTCCAGCAATGTCAGCGCGCTGGACATGAACACGGCGCAATACTGCATCATCCCCAACGAAAACGGCGGCGCGGTGGACGACGCCTATCTGTACCTTTTTGAAGAGGACAGCTATCTGCTGGTGGTGAACGCCGCCAACACCGACAAGGATCTCAAGCACCTGCATGAGGCGCTCAAGGGCTACGACTGCCAGATCGAGAACATCACCGGCCAGTGGGCCGCCATCGCGGTGCAGGGTCCCAAGTGCAAGGAAATGCTTACGCAGCTTGCCGGCGGCGTACAGCTGACCGAGCCTATGAAGAATGCGCTGGGCACCGTCTCGCTGGAGGGTCATACCGCCCGGGTGGCCAAGACCGGCTACACCGGCGAGCCTCTGGGTTACGAGGTCTACGTCCGCAGCGAGGACGCGGCATGGCTGTGGAACCGTCTGGTGGAGCTGGGCGCACGGCCCGCCGGCTTAGGTGCCCGGGACACCCTGCGTCTGGAGGCCGCCCTGCCTCTGTACGGCCACGAGATGGGCACCGCGCCCGACGGCAGCGAGATCCCCATTTTTGCCGTTCCGCTGTCCAAGTTCGCCGTCAGCTTTGCCGCCGAAAAGGGCGACTATATCGGCCGCACGGCACTGAAAAAACAGCATGAGGCGTTCATGCGGCATATGGACCGGGATTTCAGCGACATGAGCCCGCTGCCCCGGAAGATCGCCCCCATCGCCCTGCTGGATCGCGGCGTGATGCGGGCCGGTATGGAGATCTATCAGGGTGAAAAGATGGTGGGCTGGGTCACCAGCGGCACCATGGTGCCCTACTTCAAGAGCGAGGGCGAGGGTCTGGAAACCGTTATTCTGGAGGCCAGCGGCAAGCGCGCCATCGGTCTTTGCTACATCGACAGCGACATTCTGGAGGACGATGAGGTTCAGGTGGACGTTCGCGGCAAGCGGCTGAAGGCCGTGATCCCCGCCCGCCATATGAGCGTGGCGGCGCCTCCCTATGCCCGGCCTCTGATCTACGGCTTGCAGGAGGAGGAGCACAAGGTGGGCAGCGGCGACCGTGCCCCCAAGGCGCTGGAGCTGCTGGCAAAGGCGCTGGAAAACCACCAGTGGCGTCAGGAGCAGTGCGTGAACCTGATCCCCTCGGAGAATACCCCCAGCCGCGCCGTCCGGGTGCTGTCCGGCAGCGACCCCTGCTGCCGCTATGCCGAGCACAAGAAGGTGCTGGCCTTCTATGATAAGGATATCTTCTACTATCAGGGTACGCAGTTCATCGACAAGGTGGAGCAGCTGCTGGTGGAGGAGATGCGGGCCTACTTCAGCTGCACCGAGGTGGAGACCCGTACCCTCAGCGGCCAGATGTCCAACATGGCGGTGTTCTCCTCTCTGATGGACTGGAAAAACCGGGCCGACCGCAAGGTGGAGGCCAAGCGCCTTGGCTACGTGATGAACAACCACATCATCAAGGGCGGCCACCTGTCGGCCCAGCCCATGGGCGCGCTTCACGACTACATCGCCATTGACCCCGTCACCGAAAAGCCCGCCGTGGTCAACTTCCCCGTCTGCGCCGACAACCCCTACAAGATGGACGTGGAGGAGACGAAGAAGCTGCTGGAGCGCTATCGCCCGGAGCTGATCATCTTCGGCAAGAGCATGGTGCTGCATAAGGAGCCTGTGGCGGAGCTGCGCAGGTTCGTGGATGAGCAGAAGATCCCCACTACCATCATGTACGATATGGCCCATGTGCTGGGCCTCATCGGCGACCATTTCCAGAATCCCTTTGCCGAGGGCGCGGAGATCGTCACCGGCTCCACCCACAAGACCTTCTTCGGCCCCCAGCGCGGCATCATCGGCGTCAACTACAAGGAGGATGAGCTGAAGTACGGCCTGTGGAAGACCATCGAGAGCCGCACCTTCCCCGGCAGCGTATCCAACCACCATCTGGGCACCCAGCTGGGTATGCTGATGGCCGCCTATGAGATGAACCAGTTCAGGGATGCATATCAGAAAGCCGTTATCGCCAACGCCAAGTCCTTTGCCCGTAGCCTGAAGGCGGAGGGGCTGGACGTGGCCGGTGATCCCGCCATCGACTATACCGAGACCCATCAGGTCATCGTGTCGGTGGGCTACGGCGAGGGCGCGGAGATCGCCAACCGTCTGGAGCGCAACAACGTGATCGTCAACTATCAGGCCACCCCCGATGAGGAGGGCTTCACCGCCTCCGGCGCACTGCGCATGGGCGTGAGCGAAATGACCCGCTTCGGCTTCGGCGAGAAGGAGTTTGCCCAGCTGGCTTCCCTGATGGCGGACTGCATCCTGCGGGGCAAGGAGATCGGCCCCGACGTGGCCAAGCTGCGCAGCCAGCATCTGGAGATGGGCTACTGCTTCAACGACGCCCAGTTTGAGAACGCCCTGGAGAAGCTGGCAGAGAAAACCGGCCTTTAAGCATACTGGCGCAAAAGCTTACGCTTTTCAAGCCGCGAGGGGCGGACGCGCTGTCCGTCCCCGCAGCGGCTGACAGACAACCCACATCATAAAATAAATTTTTGGAGGTAAAGTACTATGTTGTTTCCCGCTGAATTGAAGTATTCCAAGGACCACGAATGGATGAAGGACGAGGACGGCGTTGCGGTCATCGGCATTTCCGATTTTGCGCAGGACGCTCTGGGCGACGTGGTGTTCGTCAACCTGCCCGGCGAGGGTGACGAGGTCACCGCCGGTGAGGCCTTCGGCGATGTGGAATCCGTCAAGGCCGTGTCCGATCTGGTGTCCCCTGTGTCCGGCACCGTGTGCGCCGTCAATGAGGCGCTGCTGGATGAGCCGGAGCAGCTGAACAAGGCTCCCTATGAGGCATGGCTCATCAAGGTGGAGAACGTGACCGGCAGCGAGGAGCTGCTGGACGCCGCCGCTTACGAGGCCTTCTGCGCGCAGGAGGGCTGATATGGGCAGCTACATCCCCTCTACGCCCCAGCAGCGGCAGGAGATGCTGAAGGCCATCGGCCTTTCCTCCTTCCGCGAGCTGTACGGCGATGTGCCGGCGGAGATGTATCTGGATCGTCCGCTGAACATCCCCTCCGGCATGAGCGAGCTGGAGGTGGGCCGGGCGGTTCGGGCCATGGCCGACAAGAACCGCGTGTATGACGTGATCCTGCGCGGTGCCGGCGCCTATGACCACTATATCCCCAGCATCGTGAAGTACATCCCCGCCAAGGAGGAATTCCTGACGGCCTATACCCCCTATCAGGCGGAGATGAGTCAGGGCCTTTTGCAGTCCATCTTCGAGTATCAGACCATGATCTGCATGCTGACGGGTATGGACGTATCCAACGCCTCCGTCTACGACGGGGCCACCGCCGCCGCTGAGGCCGCCGCCATGTGCCGCGACCGGAAGCGCCGGGTCACGCTGGTGTCTGCCGCCGCCCATCCCGATACCATCAACACCATCCGTACCTACTGCTACGGCACCGGCGACGAGCTGCGCATCGTGCCGGAAAAGGACGGCAAAACCGATATGGACGCCCTGCGTGAGATGCTGACGGCAGATGTGGCCAGCTTCTACGTGCAGCAGCCCAACTTCCACGGCCTGTTCGAGGATGCCGAGACGCTGGGCGCGGCCGTTCATGAGGCGGGCGCGCTGTACATCATGGGCTGCAATCCCATTGCGCTGGCCATTATGAAAACGCCCCGTGACTGCGGCGCGGACATCGCCGTGGGCGAGGGTCAGCCCCTCGGTCTGCCGCTGGCGGCAGGCGGCCCCTATCTTGGCTACATGGCCACCATCGAAAAGCATATGCGCAAGCTGCCGGGCCGCATCGTAGGCGAGACCACCGACGCGGAGGGCCGCCGCGCCTACGTGCTGAGCCTGCAGGCCCGCGAGCAGCACATCCGCCGCGAAAAGGCCAGCAGCAACATCTGCTCCAACGAGGCGCTGTGCGCCCTGACGGCGGGGCTGTACATGTCCGCCATGGGCCCCGAGGGTATGGCCGAGGCCGCCCGCCAGTCCATGGCCAAGGCCCACTATCTGGCGCAGGCGCTCACCGCCATTGACGGCGTTACGCTGCGCTATGAGGGCGACTTCTTCCATGAGTTTGTTACCGATATGCCCAAGGGTGACGAGGTACTCTCCGCCCTGTCGCAGGCCGGTATCCTGGGCGGCCTGCCGGTAGAGGGCGGCATCCTGTGGTGCGCCACCGAGAAGGTGACGCGGGACGCCATGGACAAGACCGCGGCCATCGTGAAGGAGGTGCTGGCAAAATGAAGCTGATTTTTGAAAAGAGCGTTCCCGGCCGTCATTGCAGCCTGCTTCCCGCCTGCGATGTGCCGGAGAGCAAGCTGCCCGCTTCCTTGCAGCGGGAGGCGAAGCCCGCCCTGCCGGAGATGAGCGAGACCGACATCTCCCGCCACTATACAGAGCTTTGCCAGCAGGTTCACGGCGTCAACTGCGGCTTCTATCCGCTGGGCTCGTGCACCATGAAGTATAACCCCCGCATCGACGAGGAGATGGCAGCGCTGGAGGGCTTTACCGCCGTCCACCCGTTGGCCCCCGCCGCCGACCAGCAGGGCGTGCAGCAGGTGCTGGACACCGCCAAGTCCTATCTGTGCCAGATCACCGGCATGGACGACATGACCTTCCAGCCTGCCGCCGGCGCCCACGGCGAGTTTACCGGCGTGCTGCTCATCAAGCAGTATCACGATGCCCGCGGCGACCATAAGCGCACCAAGATCATCGTCCCCGACAGCGCCCACGGCACCAACCCCGCCACCGCCGCCATGTGCGGCTATCAGGTGGTGAACATCGCCTCGGGGCCCGATGGCTGCGTGGATCTGGAGGCGCTCCGCGCCGTGCTGGGCGAGGATACCGCCGGCTTGATGCTGACCAACCCCAACACCGTGGGCATTTTTGACCACAACATTCTGGAGATCACCCGCCTTGTCCACGAGGCAGGCGGCCTGTGCTACTATGACGGCGCCAACCTCAACGCCGTCATGGGCGTGGTGCGGCCCGGCGACATGGGCTTTGACTGCATCCACATGAATCTCCACAAGACCTTCGCCACGCCCCACGGCGGCGGCGGCCCCGGCGCAGGCGCCGTGGGCTGCAAGGCCATTCTGGCCCCGTATCTGCCCCACAGCGCGCTGGCGGAAGAGCCGGGCCACATTCAGGTACGCAGCTTCCGGGGCAACTTCCTTGTGGTGGTCCGGGCGCTGGCCTATCTGCTGACGCTGGGCCGGGAGGGCATTCCCGAGGCCGCCCAGAACGCGGTGCTCAACGCCAACTATCTCATGCACCTGCTCAAGGACACCTATACCCCCGCCTACGACCGCATCTGCATGCACGAGTTCGTGCTGGATCTCAGCGATCTGAAGAAGGAAACGGGCGTCACGGCGCTGGATGTGTCCAAGTCCCTTATTGACGAGGGCATCCATCCCCCCACCATGTACTTCCCGCTGATCGTCCACGAGGCGCTGATGCTGGAGCCCACCGAGACGGAGGGCCCAGAAACGCTGGAGCAGGCGGCGCAGGTGCTGCGCAAGCTGTACGAGAAGGCTCACGAGGACGCCGAGGCCATGCACACCGCGCCCCACCACATGCCCATCGGCCGTCCCGACGAGGTGAAGGCCGCCCGGCACCCGGTGGTGCGCTGGCAACCGGAGGCATAAGCTATGGAGTATCAACTGATCGTTATCGGCGCAGGCCCCGGCGGCTATACCGCCGCGCTGCGGGCCGCCGCGCTGGGCGTGCATACCGCCGTGGTGGAGCGGCGGGAGGTGGGCGGCACCTGCCTGAACCGGGGCTGCATCCCCACCAAGACGCTGCTGCACGCCTCGCAGGTGTACCGTGACGCGGTGGACGGCGCCGCCATGGGCGTTCACGCGGCAGAGGCCACCTTTGACATGGGCGAGATCTTCGCCTTCAAGCGCAGCGTATCGGAAAAGCTGCGCGGCGGCATCCACGGCCTTCTCAAGGCCGCCAAGGTGGATCTGATCGAGGGCACCGGCACCATTACCGCCCCCGGTCAGGTAGCGGTCGCCGCCGCCGACGGCTCGGTATCCCATTACACTGCCCAGCGCATCCTCATCGCCACCGGCTCCGTCAACGTGCGCCCGCCCATCTCCGGACTTGACCTTCCCGGCGTTATGACCTCCGACGAGCTGCTGGAGGGCTGCGAGCGGCTCTACGATTCGCTGGTCATCATCGGCGGCGGCGTCATCGGCGTGGAGTTCGCCACCTTCTACCGCAATCTGGGCTGCGCCGTCACGCTGGTGGAGGGTATGGACCGCCTGCTGCCCAATATGGACCGCGAGCTGGGCCAGAACCTCCAGCAAATCCTGAAAAAGCAGGGTGTGGAGGTGCTGACCGGCGCTATGGTGCAGTCGCTGGAGCAGACGGAGAGCGGCCTTGCCGTCCATGTGCTGCAAAAGGGAGCGAAGAAAACCGTCACCGGCGAAAAGGTGCTGTGCGCCATTGGCCGCCGCGCCTACTGGGACGGCGTGTTTGCCGAGGGTCTCACACCGGAGACGCGGGGCAAGAGCCTGAAGGTGGACGAGAATTTCCAGACCTCCCTTCCCGGCGTGTACGCCATCGGCGACGCCTCCTCCCCGGTGCAGCTGGCCCATGTGGCCGCCGCGCAGGGCACCGCCTGCGTGGAGCGCATATGCGGCGTTCAGGACCACGTTGAGCTGAACGTGATCCCCAGCTGCATTTACAGCACGCCGGAGATCGCCGTGGTGGGCATTACCGAGGCCGAGGCCAAGGAGCAGGGCATCCCCGCCGTGGCAGGCAAGTGCACCATGTTCGGCAACGCCCGCACCGTTATCGAGGATCCGGGCCGCTGCTTCATGAAGCTGGTGGCCCATGCCCAGACCCATGAGATTCTGGGCGCGGCGCTGATGTGCCAGCACGCCAGCGACATGATCTCCCAGATCAGCGCCGCCATGGTGAATCACCAGACGGCGGAGGAGCTGCGGCGGGTCATGCGGCCCCACCCCTCCTTTGAGGAGGCCATGGGCGAGGCGTTGGACGCTCTGGCAGCCAAGCTGAAGTAATTCACAGCACGCCCTATCGGCAATATCACGACATAAAAAATACGCCTGACCGAATCGGTCAGGCGTATTTTCTGTCAACAAAACCGTTACTCGCCCAGCTGGTGCTCCACCAGCTCGCTCAGTGCGTCCACAGCGGCTGCCTCGTCGCTGCCATCAGCGATCAGGGTGATGGTGGTACCCTTTACGATACCCAGACTCAGCACACCCAGCAGGCTCTTGGCGTTCACGCGGCGCTCGTCTTTTTCAACCCAGATGCCGCTTTTAAACTCGTTGGCCTTCTGGATAAAATAGGTGGCAGGTCTGGCGTGCAGGCCGACCTCATTGTTCACGGTAACTTCCTTCGTATACATTGTCCGTTCTCCTTCACGTCAGTATCTCGGCCCAAACGCCGATATGCTCACTCTCTGTGTATATTATATCGAATCATCGGGATATTGCAATAGCCATTCCCACAAAATTATGACGGGGACACAGGGGAAAAGTCAGCAAATTTTGTCGTTTCTGCTGAAAACCGTCTTATTTCAGCTCTACAACGGTCACGCCGGCCTCGCCCTCGCCGTACCGCCCCAGACGGAAGCTCTTGACGGCCCGGTTCCGCTTGAGCATCTCATGCACCGCCTTGCGCAGCGCGCCGGTGCCCTTGCCGTGAATGATGGTCACGGTGCCCAGCTTGGCCATTACCGCCGCGTCGATGTAATTTTCCACCACGCTTTCGGCCTCCAGCGTCTCCATGCCCCGGATATCCAGCTCCGAGGCGGCGCGGGCCGCCAGCTGGATCTGGGGGGATACATTTTTGCGCTGGGCGGCCGCCGCCTGCTTTTTGCGCCGCTCGATCTCCTCGGCGGATTCCAGCAGCCGCACCTGACCGGGCTTGACGGTCATCTTCATCTTGCCCGCCTGCAGGAGCATGGAGCCGTCGCCGTTCACATTCAGCACCGTGGCGGCAGTTTTCACCCCTGCCAGCTCCACCAGATCGCCCACGGCGATGGGACGGCTGGGCGCGGGGGCCTCCGGCTCCTCGTCCCGGCTGTGCAGCACCGCCTCCGCCTCCTTCAGGTCATGGTGGATGGCGGCCCGGGCATCGTTCATCTGCTGGAAGTTGGCGGCGCGGGTCTGCTGACGGCGCAGCTCGTCCAGCTGGGCGAAGATCTCCTCGGTTTTCTGCTGGGCCTCCCGCACGATGCGCTTGGCCTCGGCCTCACCCTTGGCCCGGGCGTTCTCCTTGGCCTTTTCCATCTGCTCGCGGAATACCCGGGCCTTGCGGGCGTCCTCCTCACGCTGCTGCCACAGGCGGTTGGCCTCGGTCTGAGCCTTTTCCAGACGCTGCCGCTTTTCCTCCAGCTGGGCCAGCACGTCCTCAAAGCGCACCGACTCGCTGTCCATCTGCGCCTTGGCGTCGGCAATCACGCTCTCGTCCAGCCCCAGCCGCCGGGAGATGGCAAAGGCGTTGGACTTGCCGGGGATACCCACCAGCAGCCGGTAGGTGGGCCGCAGGGTCTGCACATCAAACTCACAGCTGGCATTCTCCACCCCCTCCGTGGTCATGGCAAAGGTTTTCAGCTCGGCATAGTGGGTGGTGGCGGCGATCAGCGCCCCCTTTGACCGGGCGTGCTGGATAATGGCGATGGCCAGCGCCGCACCCTCCACGGGATCGGTGCCCGCCCCCAGCTCGTCAAAGAGGATCAGACTGTCATCATCCGCCTGACGCAGGATCTCCACCGTGTTGGACATGTGGGCGGAGAAGGTGGACAGGCTCTGCTCAATGGACTGCTCATCGCCCACATCCGCCAGAACGCGGTCAAACACCCGCACGGTGGAGCCGCTGTCTGCAGGAATGTGCAGGCCGCACTGGGCCATCAGGCACAAAAGCCCCAGGGTTTTCAGCGTCACCGTCTTGCCGCCGGTGTTGGGGCCGGTGATCACCAGCGTATCATAGTCGCCGCCCAGCTCCACCGTCACCGGCACGGCCTTGGCCCGGTCCAGCAGCGGATGGCGGGCCCGCTTGAGGGAAATGGCCCCGCGGCGCACCACCTCCGGGCGGCTGGCGTCCATGGCGTAGCTCAGCTGTGCCCGGGCAAAGATCATGTCCAGATGCACCAGCATGTCATAGTCGAAGAGGATATACTCCCTGCCGTCGGCGCACTGGGCGGAAAGCTCACGGAGGATCCGCTCGATCTCCTTCTCCTCCCGGGCCTCCAGCTCCTTGAGCTCGTTGTTGGCCTGCACCACGCCCATAGGTTCTACAAACAGCGTGGCGCCGGAGGAGGAGATATCGTGTACCAGACCGGGGATGCTGCCCTTGCACTCCGCCTTTACCGGCACCACGAAGCGGCCGTCCCGCTGGGTGATCAGCGCCTCCTGCAAAACCTTGGCATAGGAGGGAGAGGAGATGATCTTTTGCAGGATCTGCCGGCCCTTGCTGGCGGCGATCCGCATTTTGCGGCGGATATCCGTCAGCTCGGCGCTGGCGGTATCGGCAATGGTCTCCTCGTCCAGAATCGCGCCGTGGATGCGATCCTCCAGATACTTGTTGGTGTGCAGGGCGCTGAAAAAGCGGTCGATGGCGGTGGCCTCTCCCTTCCGCTCGGCGTCGTATTCATAGACCCGCCGGGCCGCCGTCAGCAGCCCTGCGATGTTCAGCAGCTCCCGGGTGTTCAGCATACCGCCCCGGTCGGCTCTTGCCAGCGGCTCGGCCACGTCCTTTACCCCGGCAAAGCTGGGAGAGCCGTACAGCCCCAGCCGTTCCCGGGCGGCGTCGGTCTCGTCCAGCAGCCGCAGCACCTCCTGCCGGTCTGTGGCGGGCATCAGCTTCCGGCTCTTTTCACGGGCTGCCTCGCTGACCGCCCGAGCCGACAGCATTTCCAGCACCACCGGTAATTCCAGCGTGCGGATGGATTTTTCAAACAATTCACTCATAATATAATGTTGTATCCTATTGTTGTTTGTGTTATGGGGAATTTCGCGCTCCAGTGTCGAGGACGCCGCTTCTACCGGGTCACTCCGCATCCTCCACCGGCAAAAACGCCTTGTAATAATCCAGCGTCCGGAAGCTCCGCTCCAACTGCACGGCGCAGAAAGCCTCCGCGGCACGATCCAGCATCCGCAGGTCATGGCGCGCCAGCGTGAAGGCGTAAAGCCTTCTTGGCGGACAGTACAGAATGTAGCGCAGCGCCTGCACGGCGCTTTGCGTCAGGGGCAGGCTCAGTCCGCTGCCGCTGAGGCAGCAGCCGCCGCAGCGCAACACACCCTGCATCGTGTCCAGCATGGGGGCCTCCGGCATTTCGCGGCCGCAGACGGCACAGCCGTCTGTCAGCGGGGCAAAGCCCGCCGTTTCCATCAGCCGCCAGACAAAGGCGGTTTTCACCACCAGCGGCTCCTTGCCCAGCGTCCCCAGCGCGAACAGCGCGTTGAGCAGCAGCGGCAGGATCTCTGCTGCCGCCATGGCGTCCTGACACACGGTCTCGGTCAGCTCGGCAAAAAAGGACGCCAGCGCCAGCCGTTCAATATCCCGCCGCACACCGTCAAACAGCTCCATGGTGCCCGCCTCCGCCAGATAGTACCACTCGCCCTTGCGCCGCAGGGTCATCTCGCTGTAGGCCAGCAGCTGGCAGGCGGCGGTATACTTGCTGCGGCGGCTGCGGGCCCCCTTGGCAATGACGCTGATGCGTCCCAGCTCCGGCGTCAGCACCGTCAGGATCTTGTCAGATTCCTTTGTCTCCGTCTCCCGCAGCACAAGGCCGGGCGTCACGATGATTCCGTTGTCCACGATTCGCCCTCCGTCCCGGGATCACTCCTCGTTAAAGCCCTGTGCGCGGATAAAGTTCACATTATCCCGCCAGTTTTCCTTTACCTTGACCCAGGTCTCCAGATAGACCTTGGTGCCCATAAACCGCTCGATATCCTGCCGGGCCATGGTGCTGATGCGCTTCATCATGTCGCCGTGCTTGCCGATGATAATGCCCTTGTGGCTGGCCTTTTCGCAATAGATGGTCACATCCAGATCGATGATGCCGTTGTCTCGCTCGGTAAAGCGGGTCACCTCCACCGCCGTGCCGTGGGGGATCTCCTTATCCAGGCACAGCAGCATCTTCTCCCGCACGATCTCGGCGCACACCTGCGCGTCCGGCTGGTCGGTGGTCATGCCGTCAGGGAACAGCTGGGGCCCCTCCTGCGCGTATTTCCCCAGCTGTGCCAGCAGCTCATCCAGTCCGCTGCCGGTGCGGGCGGAGATGGGAATGATGGCGTCAAAGCCGCTGTATGCCTCGTTATAGGCGGCAATCACCGCCAGCAGGTCGTCCTTCTTCTCCACGGTGTCGATCTTGTTGATGCACAGCACCACCGGCAGATGCTCCTCCTCGATGCGGCGCAGCAGAATCCGCTCCGGCTCGCCCACATGGGCGATGGGCTCCACCAGCAGCAGCGCGCACTCTACGGCGCTCAGGCTTTCCCGCACCACCTTGACCATATAGTCGCCCAGACGGCTGCGGGGCTTATGGAGGCCCGGCGTATCCAACAGCACAAACTGGGTATCGTCCCGGTTCACCACGCCGTAGATCCGGTTGCGGGTGGTCTGAGGCTTTCTGGACACGATAGCGATCTTCTCGCCCACAAGGGCGTTGGTCAGGCTGGACTTGCCCACATTGGGCCGTCCGCATACGGTGATCATTGCGGTTTTTGTAATGTTCATTCAGGTGATCCTCAACTTTCTTTCATTTGAGCTTTTTGTATATTTATTTCCGTTCAAGGCCCAGTGCGGCCATGATGGTCTCCTCCCGCTCACGCATGCGGG
>Ga0129314_1001420_pt1 | contig 16705 bp, 12 predicted proteins | sample O1111metagenome_FD_94431 | JGI IMG/M metagenome (GOLD analysis project Ga0129314, IMG submission 94431) | Orangutan individual fecal microbial communities from fecal samples from Wisconsin, USA - O1111 metagenome | ecosystem: Host-associated > Mammals > Digestive system > Large intestine > Fecal...
CCTTGGCGTCGGCGGCCTTGTCGCCCTCGGCCTTGTCAGCCTCGGGGTCGACGTAAGCCAGGGCGTCCTCCCAGGTCTCGACCTCGCCGGTGTAGATGGCGCGCACCTGGGCGGTGGTCAGGCCATCGATGGGAGCGTCGGGGCAGACGATGACGGCGATGCCGTCGCGAGCGATGACGGTGGCAACGGCGCCCTTCTCGGCCTCGGAGTCCTTGATCTCACGGGAAGCCATGCCGATGTTGCAGGTGCCCTCGATGGCCATGGAGACACCGGTGGAGGAGTCGGACTGCTGGACCTCGACGGTGGTGTCGGCGTTCAGAGCCTTGTATGCCTCAGCGAGCTTCTCCATGACAGGGGTGACGGAGGAGGAACCGGCAACGACGACCTTGCCGGAGACACCGGCGGCCTCATAGGCCTTGGCGTCGTCGACAGCGGCGATGTAGCCGTTGTCCTCGATGACCTTCTGGCCGTCGGCGGACAGGATGTAGTTCACGAAGTCGGCGCTGACCTCGTCAAGCTTGTCGAGCTCGCCGTTAGTGATGATGTTGAAGGGACGGACGATCTTGTAGGTGCCGGCCTTGACGTTCTCAACGGTGGCCTCGACGTCGTCGATCTTGAGAGCCTTGACGGTGTCGTTGACCGAGCCCAGGGAGATGTAGCCGATGCCCTGCTCGTCACCGGCAACGGTGGTCATCATGACAGCGGTGGAGTTGGTGATCATGGCCATGTCGGTGGTCATATCAACCTTGTTGCCGTCGGCGTCCTTCTGCTCGATGCCGAAGAGCTCGATGAAGGCGCCACGGGTGCCCGAGCCGTCCTCACGGGAGTAGACGCTGATCTCGCCCTCCATCTTCGCCGCGTCATCGGCGAAAGCCATGGTGCCACCGAAGGCGCAAGCCAGGCCCATGGCGGCGGCAATGCCGAAGAACTGACGACGGGAAACGTTGAGGGAGTTGCTAAGCATGATGAATGACCTTTCTCTTGAAGGCGCTGGGCCCCCTTTGGGCCCTTTTGTCTCATATCTGAAGTGCAGTTTGCATAATGGACCCCGCGTTCAATGGCACCGTCACGCTCGTGCAAAGAGTGAGTCAAGCAAAACGGGGCAAATGCAAAGGATCGGTAAAGCGAGTTGGCAAAAAACGCCGTATGTTTGCGTTTTAATTTACCGAGGCAACTATCGGGACATCTCCCATTTTCATCATCCCAGGTAGATGGCTTGTGGGTTTTCGCCCTACTACGCATGGGAGATTTAAAACGCAAACGTGCCCCTTTTTTCACAGTCGGGCATCATGCGATGGGCCACCAAAACGCAAAAAAGGCGCGCCCAATGGCTCACACAGCCAAAGGGCGCGCCTCATCCAGGGCAGACTCGCATGTCCGTCGTTAAACCGCCTTCACGCGTATCGAGTGCCGCACGGGGAGGTTTGAGATGTAGTAGGAGAACTCCCTGTCAGTCATCTCGGTCGTATAGCATTTGCTGGAATCGTTCAGCATGTAGGGCAGATGTATCTGATACTCGGTTCCCTCCTTGATGCTAACGGTCCACCCATTCGTCCCAGCTTCCCGCAGCTTCGCTTCAGACTTCAAGAACAGCTCGGCGTCCTCAATAAAGTAGAAGTTGCCTCTTGCCGGAATCAGGAACATCTCGAACAGATTGAGTCCTCCCTCCCCCACATGTCCCTCGTTGCGTATGTCGATAGTCAGCACGGCAAGGCAGGGCGTGTCCAGCCCATCCTCGGGTTGCGAGCCATCATTGGCATACGCTTCAACATACTCGTTGTAGCTCATAATCTGCGCGTCGGAAACACGCACCGAATAGCCTTTGGTGTTTTCCCTACTCGTGTCGCAGAAAGCACCGCCGAGCTCCACCCATTCACCCATCTTGTGTTCGACCACTTTAAGCCCCTCGTGGTTGGCGTTAAGACACCAGATGCGAACTCCCACGCCCACAGTCAGAAGCGCCGTGAGCGAACCGGCAATCATCTGCCGGCGCGTAAGGCCACCGTGGCTACCGACCATCGGAATCACCTCTGGGCGAGAAGGCCGACGCATCCGATTCGCGAAGCACCTCATGACCGTCGATATGGCCCTCGGCCAAATGCCACACCTCGTCGGCGACGCCGCGCATGACCTCGTCGTCATGGCTCGCGAGCACCACGACGGCGCCCCTGCCACGCGCTTTCTCAATCTGATCGAGCACAAGCTGCACGCCGGAAACATCCAGGGCGTTTGTTGGCTCATCGAGCACCAGGATATCGGGCTTCTCCATTACGGCGCCGGCGATACCCAGCCTTTGCTTCATGCCAAGGGAGTACTTGCGGTACTTCCGCTTGTCATCCGGGTCGAGCCCCATCTCGCGAATTGTCTCGCGCACCTCGTCGGTTTCTATGCGCCCCCTGATTGAGGCGAGAAACTCGAGGTTCTGAAGGCCGGTGTAGCCCCCAAGAAAAGCAGGGCCCTCAAGCAGCAGGCCAATTGTTGGAACAGGGACGTCCCCGGCGCTGCCGGCACCCGCATGGGCCCAGGCGTCGGCCCCGTTGATCGTCACCTCGCCGCTTGAGGGCTTCACGAGACCCACGAGCACACGCATGAGCATCGTCTTTCCGCTACCGTTAGGGCCCACCAGGCCCGTCACCTTGCCAGGAAGCATTTGCAGGGTAATGTCGTCGAGCACCATGCTTGAGCCAATGCGCTTGGTGAGATGCTGTACAGAAATCATCGGTTCTCTCCCCTCTTCCCAACGAGGTCGATGCGATTAAAAACGAGGTCGCCAACCGCAACGGCAATAACGGATATGCCGACACCCAAAAGAACACCGACATTGAGATTCAGGCCTTCATCGAGAAGAACCCCCGAGCGCGCAAGCAACATGTACTCGCCCGGCAACCATGGAACAAAGAAGTACGCGGACAAAAACAGCACCGCGATGGTTGCCGCGATACCCAGCACGGGATGTAGGTGAACTGACAGCACGGTCTGCACGAGCAAGATGGCGACAAGGCACAGCGTGGCAACGCCGATTGCCGGGGCTATATCGAGCGAGGGCAACGCCGATGCCACCGCAGCCACCTCGCCTTCCTGAATAAGGCGCGAGGCATCCTGAATTTCGAAATTGAACCCAGCTTCAAGAACACAGGCAACGCCAGGACGAACCGCCAGCGACAAACTACCCTGGCAAACAAGTGCCACAACCAGCGAAAACGCCATGGTGATACCGACGACAATCAGCCCCATGAGAACAACCCACAGGCATTTGGACAACCACCACGCCCAGCGGCTGCCACTTACGACGACAACCGTCGAACCCATGCCTTCCAAGTCCCGCGAAGGATAGTCGGCCACAGCAAACGCCGCCGCAACAAGAACGCAAAACCAGGCCATGGGGAATAAAAACAGATTGCCGTTATCTGGGCTGTAGGGCATCATGCCGTACCAGATAAGCAGCATGCACTCCCCAAACGACAAATCCCCCGCGGCCTCAGGCAAGCGAATGAAAACCTTGACCCAGGCAACGAAGAACGCCATTGCGACAATGCAGGCAACGAACACAAGACGTGGAAACATCGCCGCGACGCCGTAACGAACATCGCACATGAGAAGTCTCGCAAAACCCCTCATAGGACATCCCTCTTTCGCGTTGCAGTGGGAATCAGCCAAGATATGACAAGCAGCACCACCGCACAGAAAACGACACCCACCCAGGTGTATTCACCAAAATCAGCTCGAACCCTCAGGAGATCAACGATTGCCAGCGCGCCCCATGAGGCTCCCGTAATGTTGAAGACAAGCTCGCCCAGCGAACTGCTCACGTACTTGAATAGAAGCATCACGATGTAAGGAAGAACAACGATTACCACCTTGTTCCTCATGCATCTCGACAAGGCAAGCACCGCAGTTGCCCATAAACCGGCCAAAACAAAATCAAGGACAAAGCGGACGGCCATGTAAGTCACAGGTCTGCTGTAAAACATCTCTGATAGGAATGCGTCACCCCACACGCCGTTCCACATGGCGTCGACCACAATGGGCGTCTCTGCCGGTAAAACACAAAAGACGATTGCGAGGTTCACAAGCATAGGCACCATGATAAGAAGGCCACCAGAAATAAACGCGGCACAAGCCTTTGCCCGCTCCCACTCCTTGCGACTGGCCCGCACAAGCACCGACACCGCATACCCATCGGAGATGTCCGAGCGCCACGACCAACCGTATGCAAGACCGATAAGGAGCGGCATAGCAAAGAAAAACAAGTTGGGGGTCGCCGACATGACAGCATTGGGAAGCCATTGGGTGAATGCGTTTAAAGCATACTGGTTGATAAACGACGTCTCAAGATACATGTCGGTGATACCATGACGTTCGAAGTACTTCCAAATGCCCTCGGCTGCACCGATAACGGCAAGGACCACACTGACTCCGAGGCATGCCCAGAACGTCCAGCAATGCAACGCCCTGTGCATCTCGAGCTTAAACAGCGGGCGCATCGGAATCACTCAAACCGAGGTCAAAGATAATAGGCCCTTGATCTGTAGCAGATAGAGACGGACGTATCTGAAGGGTAGACACGTCGCAGTCGCCATCTACCCACCAACCAGCAGTAAGAGACTTCGTCTCGCCGACGTTTAGGCTGAAGCAATCCGACAGTTTCTCGTTTGTCTTCGCTTCTTCCACTGCCCCGTCAAACGAAGCAATTGCCGATCGGAAAGACGCAGGATATGCGGCGTCCGCCAGGGTGTAAGTTGGGTTAAACGCATCCGTATTGAACAGACCATCATCACGTCTCGACATTGCGTCAACATTTGTCAATGTCATATGCACAACGAGAATAAAGGCACTTTGCCCAGATGCAGGTGCAGACTTTATGATTGCCCCAAGCGATTCCGCCAATGCCGCGTCTTGGATAGATTCGCATGTGCTCACCCCATCGATTGACACTTCGAGGGTTCCATCCCATGGGACGAAATCAGGCATCTTCGTCTTGATTTCTTCGCCTGTAATGTAGTTAGTAACCGTTATCTCCACGTCCATATTGGTAAGCGCACACGTTTCCCCAATGCTCGCTGTTTGCATGTACGAGGAAAGTTCTTCCTCATGCTCATCATGCAATTGTTCAAGCGTCTCATTTATCTGTTGGTCTTCTTCGGTAGGTTGCTGCGACCCCGAAGCAGCCTGCGTTGTTTGCTCGAATTGAGAACTATCCCCACATCCAAACAACGCGAGCATGGATGGCAGTCCCGCCAACGCAAGTGAAGCCGAATACAGAACCTGCCGCCGCGTAAGATTGAGCTTGGCCTCCATGACCTCCAGCAAAGCAGGCTCCATAACTTCCTCCTAGCGTCGGAATCATCCCTCCCAGTGAGGGAAGCCAAGGTAGACACTAGGAGAAAGCACTCACGCTGTCTGTAATCACATGCGGTCACTGTTGCCCGATTACAGGATTTATCAGGAGGTTCTCCTTGCAAGGGTTTCAAGGGCCACAACAAGGGAGGCTCGATCCGCTACTCCCAAGGCCGCATAGCACTGTCGGCGCGCGAGGGCGACGGTTGAACGCGAATAATGGAGCTCCCGGGCGGCTTCACTCACAGATAGGCCCTGTGCGAGCAGCAGGACAATATCGATTTGCGACGGCGACAGTCCTCGGGCCATGAGGGTTGTCCGCACGCACTCTTCACCTGCGAGCGACAACGAGACGACATCGCCGGCAACAATATCCCAAACGCAAAGAGCGACAGCCAGAATAACAACCGCCAGAATGCCCAATCCAATAAACAGGTCCGAATCGAGTGCAAGCACAATCGCATCAACAATATCCGCCGCACTCACAGACCCCACCACATTTGAGACAAGCGTTCCAACAGCAAGGCAGAATGCACCTGAAATGAGCGGCGAATGCCAAGGACGCCCCTGCACATACCCGCCATGTGGCTCGTCACCATACACAGCCGAAAAGCCCGTCAACAAGCAGTACCCAAGCACAACGACCTGAGCCACGCCAGTCAGCAACCCGGAAATAAGCAGGACTACCAGCGCAATAAGCGCAGCGGCAGGCTCAACGGCCAGGATTCTCTTTTGCTTCACAAGAGCGATGGCAAGCAACAGGAGAACACCCCATTGCATGAAATCGGCCGAGGATTCAAATCCCCGTGCTCGCCAGGTTTCTTCCCATAACCACATAGCCAACCCGAATGCAAGCAACCATGAAAACCGGCAGCCTGACGGCACAAGAGTACCCTGCCCTACGCTTCGATTAGTCTCTGGCTTGACGCATACCACCACCGCGAGAACCAGAGCAATGCAGCACGGCAACGTCAGCGGAACCGCGGCAAGCCATACAGAGTTCTCCAATTGACAGAAAACAAGACCTCCGATGCCTGAAACAACAAGTACGGGTAACACGAACCGGCAGGCGTAGTCACGCGGCAAATCAAACAGCCACAGCATGTAGCGAAGCATCACAGTGGCAGACATGGAAAGTAACGAAATGCACGTCAGGCGAACCGCACGACACAGTGCTCCGGAGCCTACGGCAACAATGCCGCCTTGCATTAAGGCAAATGTGAACGAAGACGCCGCGAAGACCGCGAGCAGGCAGGCAAGACCCTTCTTACCGAAAGTCTTACCGGCTCGCAGACATAAGCCCGCCACAAAGAGGGCGACCCAAGCCATTGCGAAGCCGCCAGCCAACCCAAAACCGGTCATCCAGACATCGTCCCACTTCAACGCGCATCCTACAGCGGGAAACAAAAGCGCGACAGAAACGAACACGACTGCGGCGAGTGCCGCTACTTCTAAAATGTGCCGTTTCCCATTTGACGCCCGCGCGGCCACATGAATACCACCCGTCTCTATGACACCATCAGTATGGGATTCCAGCGGCAAGACATCTTCGGCAGTGTGAGCATGAATCCACTCAACAAGCTCGTCCATTGTCGAAACGTCAATCTTTACGCGGCATCTACGGCGATATTCCCTTACCGTCGCCTCCGCTATTCCCATGGCCGCTCCCGCCTGCGCCGAGGTCAAACCCTTCATATAGGCACAAACGACAAGCATTTCTTTCTCTGTCAGCCCCTGCGACAGCAGCAAATCCCTCTCTTGTTGGGCTAGGACTCCCTCAATAGACAGAAGATCATCGCCCGCCTGGGCAGGAATAGATACGAACAGGTCTTCGCAAGCCTTATCCAAGCAAGACCGGTGATGCCAAAGCATGGCAAAAACAACCCCGGCAAGAAGCGCATATAGCCCAAGAAAAACTCCCGCAGTGCCAAGTCCCACGCACAAAATAGCAGGGCAAACCCGTACCAGCACGCGAAAAAGCAGAAGCCCCATGCACAGAGACACAAGGGATGCGAGGCCCATGCTCCTTGCGGCCAAAAGAATCGGCGCGTCATCCTTGACCTGTTTTAGCGGCATCATGCAAAGCAGGGAAAGCGCCAGAAGTACGGCAAACGGGAGACAGGGAAGCCCAAGCCCAAAACCAAGGGAGCCCATATCCCAAAGCGAGCCGATAGGATCAACTCCAATGAGCGGCTGTGGGAAGCTAGAGTTGTGCGGCATCAGCAAAACCCAGGCCAAGGGCTGGATTGCTCCCATGAGAAACACTGCAACTAGTCTCAATAAACTGGATGGGCCCAAAGAGCCACGCAAACCGGCGGCTATTCCGGGAGACGCATCGATTCCAGCAAACTGGCTGAATTCCCCAACCGACCCTTTGCAGGCAGGCCCCATGGAATAGAAAGCTCCGATGGCAGCCCATCCGCAGAAAAAGGCAGCAACAAGAGCAGCGAATGGCATCGCATCAATCATCGGCACCAGCAATCGGCCCAATAGCGACAGCTGCCCATTATCAAGGAGGACAGCCTCCCACGACATGGCGTACTCGGGCACACAAAACAATACAAGCACCAGGTTCGTCCAGGTCGCCGCCAAAACGGCTGCCGACAGGAGCCCTCCCGCAATGTCGACGCCCGCACGCACTGCCGGCGAGCCCACCGTCATGCGCTCGACGCGGGGCAATGTGCCCCACCACAGGCCCATGACAATCCCTGCGGCAACATACGCAAAGACCTTGGATGTGGAGACCGCACCCCACCCGATAGTCGCCATGGAACCGGTACCAGGCGCATAGGGGGCGGACATAAGAAGCGCGAACCACACGCACCAAAGAACACGCGCCCTCTTTGATCCGATGTGCTTCTGCGCCATGCTGCCTCCTCTTGTTTCGTCCCATGCAGAATCAGAACATGATAGACATATGACCAGCTCACATCTGTAATCGCAATGGGCAGACGGCACCGATTACAACTCCGAACGACCCGTCATCCCGCAAGGTTGACGAATACTCTCGGCTTCCCTGCCGTATTCCTTGGGCGCATCCCGACGATGCGATATCATGGACTCTGCTTTGGATGCATCCTGATGAGAGGCGGCGTGTGGCAATGGGCGTGTATCTCAATCCCGGGGCGGCGATGCTGAGGCAAGGCCGCAACTCACAGATCTATGTCGACAAGAGCGCCATGATTGCCCGGCTCAACCGCCTGGTAAACACCGAGCGCAAATACGCCTGCGTCAGCCGCCCGCGCCGCTTCGGCAAGACGATGGCTGCAAACATGGTAAGCGCCTACTACGATCGCACGGTGGATGGCACCACCGAGTTCGCAGGCCTCGCCATCGCCGACGACCCCACATTCGACAAGCAGCGCAACCGGTATGATTCCGTGCGCATCAACATGCAGGAGTTTTTGAGCGAAACGCACGATGTCGAGGCGCTGGTTGCGCGACTGCAATCGTTCGTTTGCCGCGAACTGAAGATGGCCTATCCAGACATAACCCTGTTCGACCCTCAGAGCCTGCCCCAAACCATGTCAGACATCTTCGCTCAAACAGGCAACCAGTTCGTCATCGTCATCGACGAATGGGACTGCGTAATGCGCGAGACTATGTCTGATTATGCCGGGCAGCGCCGCTACCTCGACTTCTTGCGCGCCTGGCTCAAGGACAAGCCCTACGTCGCGCTTGCTTACATGACGGGCATCCTGCCAGTAAAAAAGTACGGCAGCCACTCGGCACTCAACATGTTTGACGAGTACAGCATGCTGGAGCCCTCGTGGATGGCGCCGTACATGGGGTTCACCTCCAGCGAGGTGGAGGGCCTCTGCCTGGAGTGGGGACGTAACTTCAACGAATGCAAAGCGTGGTACGACGGCTACCGCCTGGAAGGCGCAGGTGAGGTTTACAATCCCCGCTCCGTCGTGCGCTCGGTGGAAGACGGGCGTTTCACCAGCTACTGGACGCAAACAGAGACCTTCGAGGCTCTGAGGCGCTATATCGACATAGATTTGGACGGCCTGCACGGCAAGGTGGTCGAGCTCGTGGGCGGCGGACGGGTCGAGATCGACATGCGAACCTACGACAACGACATGACGACGTTCAATCGCGCCGACGATGTGCTCACCTTGCTCGTACACCTGGGATACCTGGCCTACGACGAACCCCGCCGAGAGGTGTTCGTGCCCAATCGCGAAGTCGCAGGTGAATACGCCAGCGCTACGGCGGGAGACGGCTGGGGCGAGGTCGCCCGAAGCATCGCGGCTTCCGAGTCCCTGCTCGAATCGCTGCTGGCGCAAGACACCGAGGCCGTGGCGCAAGGCGTGGAGCGAGCGCATGCCGACGTCGCGAGCATCATCGCCTACAACCACGAGGAAGACCTGGCCTGCACGCTGAGGCTCGCCTTCTACTCGGCCATGCGACGTTGGAAACTTGTGCGCGAGGCACCCGCCGGCAAGGGCTACGCCGACCTGCTCATGGTACCGCTCAAAAGCTCAGGCGCAATCCCTGGCGTGGTAGTCGAGCTCAAGTGGGGGCACTCCCCCGCCGAGGCGCTTGCCCAGATGCGTGAGCGCAACTATGCCGCCGCCTTCCGAGGCACTGCCGCTCAAGACAACGTCCTGCTATGCGCCATAACCTACGACCCAAAGGCCAAGCGACACAGCTGCGCAATCGAGCGACTGTAGCGCGAGGTCTCCTGTCCTCGTAACGCGCCTCTCCCCAAACGCAAAACCCAGCCGCCCGAAAAGCTCGAGCAGCTGGGTGGAGAGTACCCGGCCGCACTGGGGTGCAGCGCGGCCGGGTCGGCTGGAAAGCCGCGCCTTAGTCCACCTGGGTGAGCTGGGCGAGCTTGTTGAAGATCTCGGTGTTGTCGAAGGCGCCGTCGAAGAGTTCAGAACCGCAGCCCATGGCGTAGATGTTCACGGGAGCGCCGGTGTGAGCGTAGGTGCCATGCGTGATGCCCGACTTGGCGTCGAGGATGTGGCACACAGCCATGGAGAAGGGCTGGTAGGTGCCGTAGAGCTCGTAATCCTGTTGGCTCATCTTGGCCTGCTTGCCGCCGCCGACCTCAAGCGTGCGGGCGAAGGCGTCCTGGAGCTGGGCGACCTCATAGGGCGTGAGCACAAGCGAGCCGTTCTGGCCGGCCGGGTCGGTGCCGGCAGCCTCGGGGTCCTCGGGCAGCATGAGGCCGAAGCACTCCTTGACGTCGGCCATGGCGTCGGCGAAGGTCACCTCGGCACCCTCGGCGGTGTAGGCGGCAACCACGTCGGAGTCAAACTTGGCGTACGACATGGTCTGCTTGGTGAGGTTGGTGAGGAAGGTGTCGTAGTTGGTGGTCTTGTAGCCGATGGACAGGCCGCCCGTCTCGTGGTCGGCGGTCACAAGGACCAGCGTCTCGTCGGCGTGCTCGTTGTAGAAGTCGATGGCAGCCTGCACGGCGGTGTCGAGGGCAAGCACGTCATGGATGGAGGAAGCGGCGTCGTTGGCATGGCAGGCCCAGTCGATCTTGCCGCCCTCGGCCATCATGAAGAAGGGCTGCTCGTCACCCAGGCACTCGATGCCCTTCTTGACGTAGTCGGCGAAGCGCCACTCGCCCTCGGCGGCATCGAGCTCGTAGTTCATGGCGTCACCGTCGGCCAGGGCCTCGGCGATGATGAGGACGTTGCCCGAATCGGCACCCAGGGCCTCGGCGTCGGCCTGCGTGGTGGCCACGGTGTAGCCAGCCTGTGCAGCGAGCTCGTTGAGGTCGGTCTTGTCCTCGTCCTTGTCGGTGGGAGCAAGCCACGCGCCGCCGGCGAAGAACTCAAATCCAGACTCGGTCATCTCCTGGCCGATTGCGTAGTAGTTCTTGCGGCTGTCCTGGTGAGCGTAGAAGGCAGCCGGGGTGGCGTGGTTCATGTTAACCGTGGAGAGCACACCGACCTTGTAGCCCTTCTGGGAGTGCAGCTTCTCGGAGATGGTCTCGAAAGGCTGGGTCAGGGTCTCGGGGTCCATGTTGATGGTGCCCGACTTGGTCTTGTTGCCCGTGGCGATGGAGGTCGCGGTGGAGGCGGAGTCGGGGCAGAAGGACGTGGAGTCATAGGTGGTCACGCTGCCCACATGGGGGAAGCCCATGAAGGTGAGGGGGCTCTGGACGACGGCGCCGTCGTTCTCGGTGGCACCCTTGAAGAAGCTGGCAATCTGAACCTGCTCGTTGCCCATGCCGTCGCCGATGAACAGGAAAATGTACTTGGGCGTGGCAGTGGCGGCCTCGTCGGCGAAAGCGACGGTCGCACCAGCAGCGAGGCTGGCAGCACCGGCAAGGGAAGCGGCCTTGACGAAGTTACGGCGGTCCATAGTGAAGTCCATGTTTTTCTCTCCTCTTTTTTGCCCCGCGGCCCACCCGCGGTGCCTTGTTCCAATACCTGTGGTGCGATTGGAATAATGGGACGCTGGGGCAAAGCTCCCGCCAGGCGCATGCAAAGGACGCGCAATAAAAAGCCTGCCGTGTCAGCGGCGGGCAAAAGACGAGGCGCTTATGCAAGAGAAAGGTAAAGCGGGCAACTGCGCTTATTCGAAGCTAATTCTGAGGCTCGGATCGCTCTCCACCTCGCCAACTATCTCGTTATATTTCCCAACAAGCTGGGCAACAAAGGCGTTGCGTTTCGAAGAGCTGAAGAGGCTATGTTCGAAAACGTTCGCAGACAAGAACTGTTGCGCATCCCAAACTTCCACTTTTCCCGTCAGGCCCTTATCTTCAATGAGGCTGGTTGCAACCTGAATCCGCTCCGCGATGGTAACGATAACGGGATGCAGGCCGGCACGAATGTTGGCTGCGCACTTTTCCATGAGCAGTTCGCCCGGCATCGTGGTACAGTGAAGAGCCGTGTCTTCAACTATAAAGTCACCAGCACGCCCCGTTGGGGCATCAGCAACCGAAGCGCCGTGAATTTCAAGCGTCCCATCTGGCAAGATAAGAGCAAGTTTTGCCGCAACAAGATGCTGTAGAACAGTTCCGAGATAATGCGTACCGGGGCTTTCGGCTTGACGCTTCCGAGCCTGATTGAAAAGTTCGTTCACGCAATCAGAGATCGTTCGAGAAACATCCGCCGACAAAGTAAACGGCTCGCTATTGAAGAAGTCATTTACCCGATCGGCCCAATAGCGTTCAATATAATCAAAGTCGACAGACTCTGCCTCTATTTGCCAATCATTAAGAAACTCGAAGTAATGCCGGACAAGACCCATGCTTCCCCTGCTCGTCCTGCCACCCTCACTGGCAAGGGTTCGCGTAATCCCATGACGTTGAAGGATCTTCTTAAGGTTGCCGCCTCCAAGACCCTTTACCTGTCCTTCTTTCTCCGTTTTAAAATCATCCGGATTCAAAGGCATGGGCTTATCTTTCGCCATGCTGGTCACTTGAATCACGACGGAAAGCTGGCCCTTGGAAGAAATGTCATTGCTCGCGCGAAAGGACTCGAGTCTATCGAACGCGTCGTCTTCACTCCACATATGCAGCCTCCACAAGCTTTGAAAGAAACTGTTCTCCCAAAAAACGAGCGACAGGCACGGCGACGCCATCCCCCATCGCTTTGTATGCATCATTGTCACTACCAGGCAGCTTAAAGCTGTCAGGAGCTCCCATTAATCGAGCGACCTCCCGCGGTGTCAACAGCCGCGCATGCGTCTCCCCGGCATGTCTCACTACAAGAAACTGTTTGCTGCTACCACCACCAGGAGTCCGCAAGCACCCTGCCTCGCCATCAAAGCGAAGCTCAAGCTGAACGCCAGAACTGCGGGTCCTTCGATATGCCGTAACGACGATGTCGTCAAAATCCTCAAGACGCACGCGATGCGAATCAGGAATCAACGAGAGAACCGCGTCCTTATCAAAGGGAACATCAGACTCGATGATGTCGGCAATAGTTTCCTGCCGTGCCTGCGGCGCGGGCGCATTCCACCAAACCCAATCCGCACCTAGGTCCATCCCAATAGAAGAAGCGGCACCATTATGCAGCCAGTTAGGACCCTCGCCCACCAACTCATCAGGGACGGAGGCCCTGCTGTCAACGGCAATAATGAAGACCCTCGGACGAGACTGCGGAACGAATTTATCGGCATTAATAGTAACCGCACCGCAGCGATACCCACGCTCAAGCAACGCCTTGTGCACAACCTTGTAGTTGTATCCCGCTTTTGTCGTCAGAAGTCCCATGACGTTCTCGAGCAACAGTACACGAGGGCGGACTGGCATCTCATCCAGCACACGCAGGAATTCCCACACAAGGCCGCTGCGTGACGCATGGATTCCGGCCATGTTGCCCGCCAGCGATAGGTCCTGACAAGGAAAGCTTGCCCACGCAAGCTGAGCAGCGGGAACTTCAGACCCCTTTACGTTCTTGATGTCATCCAAAAGGAACGCGTGATCTCCTCTATTGGCACGATACACCGCGGCCTTCTGGGGGCTAATGTCGTTTGCCCAGACCGTTGCAAAAGTGTCCTTGAGACCCTCGGCCACAAGCCCGCTGCCTGCAAAGAACTCCTGCATCGTCTTCAACTCGCCAACGCCTGGTTGCATCCACACTCCTTGTCCGATTCAGATAGGGCAATTTTACACTGCGGACGGACAAGAAGAGAAAAACACAGCTGCGTGCGCGCCTCTTACATAAGGCCATGCACGCAGCTGTAAAGTTAAAACAGGCCGGCAGTCAGGCCACGGCGCTACTCCACGACGATCTGGGCCGTGGGGTCGGCGGTGATGTGGCCGATGCGCCAGGGCTTGCGATGGGCCAAGCGCTCGAAAGCCTGCTCGAAGACGGGGGCGTTCTCGGCGGGCACCGCCACGAGCATGCCGCCCGAAGTCTGCGGGTCGCACACCACGGCGGCCATGTTGTCGGCACGCACGGGGTCATCGCAGCGCACTTGGAGATGGCCTTCCACGTGGTCCATAATCTGGAAGAGCCTGCCCGGGCGACAATAGTCGTCCACGAGCTGCTCTACCTGGGGGAAGAGCGGCAGGGCCTTGTAGTCGATCTTGGCCGACACACCACTGGCGTCGAGCATCTCGAGCAGATGTCCCGCCAGGCCGAAGCCCGTGACGTCGGTGCCGGCGTTGACGCCCGCCTCGACCATGGCCTCGCCGGCCGCGCGGTTGAGCTCGGCCATGCCCTCCACAACGGGAGCCATGTCCTCATCGCTCACCAGGCCGATCTTATGCGCGGCAGCCATAACGCCCGTACCCAGCGTCTTCGTGAGATACAGAGCGTCGCCAGGCTTGGCGCCGTAGTTGCGCACGATGCGGTCGGGGTGCACCACGCCCATGACGGCAAGACCGTACTTGGGCTCGTCGTCCTCGATGGTGTGGCCGCCCACCACGAGCGTGCCGGCCTCCCAGGCCTTGTCGGCGCCACCGCGCACGACCTCGCCGGCCACGTCGGAGCCAAGCGTGCTCGGAAAGGCCATGAGGTTGAGTGCCACGACAGGCTTGGCGCCCATGGCGTAGACGTCGGAGATGGCGTTGGCCGCAGCCACGCGCCCGAAGTCGTAGGGGTCGTCGACCACGGGAGTGAAGAAGTCGGTCGTGAGCACGACGGCGATGTCGTCGGTCAGCTTGTAAACAGCCGCGTCGTCGCTCGACGAGAAGCCCTGCAGCAGGTTGGGGTCGGGGTCGTGCGGGGTGATGTGGGAAAGAATCTCCTGAAGCTGCGCGGGACTCCACTTGGCAGAGCAGCCGCCCTTGGCGGAAAGCTTCGTGAGGCGCAGGGGCTCGCCCTTCGCCATAGCAGCAAGCGCCGCCGCGATGGGAGCGGCGATCTCGCAGCTTGTAGGTTCATCGGACACGGCAGGCTCCTTTCAATATGATACGGACAGCACCGACGTGCTAGAGAGGCGTGTATGTCCCCGCCTCATCCAAGCCATGCGCCGCGCTCACAATGGGCGGCGTTTGCGTAGCGAGAACAGACCTTGCCTGCTCAAGCAGGCCATACGACAGGCGCAGCGAGATACCGCACCCCGCCGAGATGGCCGTGGGCGTGGGAATCATCGTGAACGCGACCCCAGCCCCCGCCAGCGCCTTATCCGCCGCCATGGCGACATGTGTGCTATCAAACGTGAAAACGACATCAACGAACAACTGAACTCCCAAACAACAAACCATTCCAGTTCAACAAGGGGCGCTGCGCAGCAGCCGCCCCCAACCGTCCCAGCAAACGGAGGCGCATATGCAAGGCGCAGGATGGCGCAGTGCGCGGTGCGGGCCTTTGGCCTACTAGATGTACATGAGCCGCTCTGCACGGAGCGCCCTTCGCGACGAGTCCCGTGGAGAACGCGGCAGATGGGCCTCCGCAATCGGTACCAGCCCTTTTGCAGCGTCCCAGCAGACGGAGGCGCAGATACAAGGCGCAGAGCGGTGAAGTGTACTAGACGTACATGAGCCGCTCTGGAACGCAGTAGCTGCGCCTCCGCGATCGGATGCGACGGTACTTCCCTACAGCGTTATCGTCTTCCCCGCCTCTTGCATACGGGAGAGGATGTCATACATATTCGACACCTCGCCGACCTCGAGCTTGTCGGTGATGCCGTAGAAGTTGAGGCAGGTGCCGCACACGAGGATCTCGCAGCCGCGCTCGATGAGCTTGTTGCAGCTCTCGACCACCTGGGGCTCCTCGCCCGCGACAAGCTTGACGCCGGAGTTCATGAAGAGGACCGAGCTGGGGACGCCGTCAGACTCAGCGAGCGTGTAGATGGCCATCTTCATGAGGTTGCGGCCCAGGGTGGGGTCGCCCTCGCCCACATGGTCCTTGCCGATGAACACGGCATAGCCCGAGCCGCCCGTGCCCATGCCGGAGAGCACCGGGGCCACGGCAGCCTGGGCCTGGCCGGCCTGTGCGCCGTCGGCGCTGAACTTCACGAGGTAGCCGCCCTCGATCGTCTCGACCTCGAAGCCCAGGTTCTGCTTGGTGGCCAGACGGGAGAGGTTCTTGACGGCGGTGTCGTTGTCAACCTTGATTTGAACGTCACGTTCACCTTCGTCGAGGGCCTTCTTCGCCATAACGAGGGGCATGGGGCACTGCTTGCCAAAAGCGTCGAGCAACATGGGGAATCCTTCCTCTGAAACGGACACGGTTGCACTGGTAGTATGAAAATAAGCCAGATGAATGCAGAAATCCACCCACCGCGGCACGAGAGTGCCCTGCGGCCAGGCGTCATCGGCGGGTGCAGAATCCCCGCCGGAATATACTCAGACCATAGCACACACAGGGCCTGGCGGAGACGTCAAAATCGTACTTAAACGCCAGCCTTGATTTGCAACTTCACCCGAACAGTTCTTTAACTCAACCGCACGCGTCCCCCTGAGTCTGGGAACCCGAACCCCCGCGGGCCGGAACGGCCGGCCCCG
>Ga0129314_1001421_pt1 | contig 16669 bp, 15 predicted proteins | sample O1111metagenome_FD_94431 | JGI IMG/M metagenome (GOLD analysis project Ga0129314, IMG submission 94431) | Orangutan individual fecal microbial communities from fecal samples from Wisconsin, USA - O1111 metagenome | ecosystem: Host-associated > Mammals > Digestive system > Large intestine > Fecal...
AGGATTTGCCTCTTGCTCAGCCCCTTGGACTTGCACAGCAGCACATAGTCGGCCCGCACCTCCTCCAGCAGACGGTTGCGAATCAGGTAGGCATAGTACCACAAATGCCCCAGAATCACCACCACCAGGGGAAGAATCAGGTGCACCGCCCGGTCGGCCAAATCCTTGGCCTTGCCCACGGAATAGGCCCCGGAGCTGGGCAGCCACCGCAGCCGGACACAAAAAATCAAAATCAGCACCAGGGACAGCCAGAATTCCGGAATGGCGCTCATAACCGTGCCCAGGCGGCACAGCAGCTTATCTAAGAGGCCGTCCTCCTTCCAGGCGCACAGCACCCCCAGCAGCAGACTGCCCACAAAGGTGAGGACAAAGCCCAGCCCTCCCAGAATCAGGGTGTTGCCGATTCGCTTGCCGATGACGGTGGTGACGCTCTGCTTGTACTGATAGGAGATGCCGAACTCTCCCCGGGCGGCATTTTCCAGCCAACGCAGATACTGCACCCCCACCGGGGCATCCAGCCCCAGCCGGGCCCGGGCCTGGGTCTTCTCCTCCACGCTCATTTTTTCCGTCCGCTCTCCGTAGTAGGCCAGCAGCGGGTCCGTGGGGGCCAGCTGGGCCACAAAGAATACAACGGCGGACAGCACCAGCACGCTGAGGAAGAACACGGCCAGCTTCTTTCCGTAATATGCAAATAGATTTCTCTTCATAATGGGGTTCCTCGAATTCTCTTAGTGGAGTGCCAGGGAAGCTCTGATGCAATCGGCAAAAGGGCCGTTCCGCCGCTGACGATGTATTCTGAGTTTCCCTAGGGCATCAGCACCCAGTGGCCCGGGGTGCACTCCCGGAGGGTGCCCTGGGTGGAGAAGGTCATCTCGTCAAAGCTGACGGCAGGGCGGGCCCGCTCCCGGATGGGGTCCGGGGTGGGAATGGCGGACAGAAGCAGCCGGGTATAGGGGTGCAGGGGATTCTCCGCCAGCTCCCGGGAGGGGGCCAGCTCCACCAGCTTCCCCCGGTACATCACCCCAATGCGGTCGCACAGGTATTCCACCATGGCCAGGTCGTGGGCGATGAACAGAATGGAAAAGCCGTGCTCCTGCTGCAAATGCTTAAAAAGATTCACAATCTGGGCCTGAATGGACACATCCAGGGAGGCTATGGGCTCATCCGCCACCAGCAGCTCCGGCTCCATGGCCAGAGCCCGGGCAATGGCCACCCGCTGGCGCTGACCCCCGGACATCTGGCTGGGGTATTTGTCCAGGAAGCTCTCGTCCATGCCCACATAGTGGAGCTGGAAGGCGGCCTCCTGCCGATAGCTGCCCCGGGGCGGGCGGATATGGTGAATCCGCATAGGCTCGGCAATGATATCCGCCACCTGCATCCGCTGGTTCAGGCTGGAGGTGGAGTCCTGGAAAATCAGCTGCCGGTGGGTTTGCAGCAGCTTCCGATTGGCCCGGAAGGCCCGCTGGTCGCAGGTGTTGATGCCGTTGAAGGAGATTTCGCCCCCGGTGGGCCGGTACAGGTTCATCATGCACCGGGCCACGGTGGATTTTCCGCAGCCGGATTCCCCCACCAGGCCCAGAATCTCCCCCCGGCGAATGGAGAAGGACACATCGTCCACGGCGGTGAGGGTGTGCTTCCGGCTCAGCCGGAACCGGTGGGTCAGGTGGCGGACGGTGACAATATTTTCATCCATGGGCGGCTCCTCCAATGGGCGGCGTCACCTTGGGGGCTCTCTGGTCCAGGAGCCCGGCGGCGGCGTAGTGCGTATCGGACACCCGGAACATGGGGGGTGCCTCCCGGTAGTCGATGGCCAGAGCGTACTCGTTCCGGCAGGCAAAGGCATCCCCCGCCGGTGGGTTTACCAGGCTGGGGGGCATCCCGGGGATGGTATACAGCTGCCCATCCCTGGCCAGAGCGGGAAGGGAGCGCATCAGCCCCCAGGTGTAGGGGTGCCGGGGGTCGTAATAGATTTCCTCCGCCGTGCCGATTTCCACAATCCGCCCGGCGTACATAATGGCCACCCGGTCTGCCGCCCGGGCCACCACCCCCAGGTCATGGGACACCAGAATGGTGGCGGTGTGGAGCTTGCGCTGAATCTCCTTCAGCAAGTCCAGAATCTGGGCCTGCACCGTCACGTCCAGGGCGGTGGTGGGCTCGTCGGCCAGAAGAATCCTGGGATTGGCGGCCAGGGCAATGGCCATCACCACCCGCTGCCGCATACCCCCGGAGAAGTGGTAGGGATAGAGCTTGCCCCGGGTCTCCGGCTCCCGGATGCCCACCAGGGTCATCAGCTCCATCACCCGGGCGTGGAGTGCCTGGCGGGAGAGCCTGGGGCTGTGCACCGCCACCGCCTCGGCAATCTGCTGCTCCACGGTGCGGGTCAGATCCAGCGCCGTCATGGGGTCCTGGAACACCATGCTGAACAGCTTGCCCCGGAGGCGGTTCATGTCCTTCTGGGAATAGCTTGTAATGTCAGCGCCGTCGGCAAGGATCTGCCCCTGCTGAATCCGGGCGGATTTGGGCAGCAGCTTCATAATACTGCGGCAGAGCATACTCTTGCCGCAGCCGGACTCCCCCACAATGGCCAGTACCTCACCGGGGTGCAGCTCCAGGCTCACCCCCCGCAGGGCCTCCACCGTCCCCTCCGGGCTGGGCAGGGTGACGGTTAAATTTTTCACTTCCAGAATATTTTCCATAGGCTAGTCATCCAATTTTGTTTTATCCGGCGAAGGAATTCCCTGCATAAGGGGAGATTCCCCCCGGCAAGGGCAAATCCCCAGGGGCGGATTCGGGTGCCCCTGGGGTATTTTGTTTGTGAAGGGAAGTGCGGATTCAGTCGGAAAAAGCCGGGGGCAAAAGCGCCCCTCGTCAATTTATGCAGCGCTTCCTGAGAGAATCAGTCTGCCAGTGTCCAGTCGCAGACGTTCCAGAAGATGCCCACGCCGTGGTGGCCCAGGACGGTATCGGTGGCGATGCCCTGGATGCGGCTGTCGGCCACGTACATGGCATCGATGTAGCAGAAGAAGGTATAGGCGGGGTTCTCCGCCAGTGCCTCCTGGAATTTGGCATAGGCGGCCTTCCGCTCTGCGGGGTCGTCGGTCTGCCGGGCCTGGGTCAGGTACTCGTCCACCAGGGGGTTGGAGTAGCCGGAGTAGTTGGCGCCCTTGTCGGTGCCGAAGACCTTGTAGGTGTGGTCGTCAGCGTCGAAGGGGGAGCCCCAGCCGATGATGCAGCACTGCTGGTTGCCCCAGTCGATGCCGCCGGCAGGAACATTGGCGGAGACCTCCAGGCCACCGGCCCGGAGCTGCTGGGCGGCAATCTGGGCCATGTCGATACGCACCTGGTCGCCGGGGGTGGCGTTGATGACGAAGCCAATCCGCTCCCCATTGCGGCACCAGAAGCCCTCGGCATCCTTTTCGCAGCCGGCAGCCTCAAAGAGCTGGGCGGCCCGCTGGGGGTCATAGTCGTAGCGCTCTACGTCAGCATCGTTGTAGACATTGCGCTGTAGGGGGCTATAGGCCACCATGCCCTTGCCCAGGAGCACGGTATCCACAATCTGCTGCCGGTCGATGAGGCAGCTGATGGCGGGAATCAAATCCGCATTCTTCTGCCAGTATTCGTTCCAGAAATTATACAGGATGCCCCGGTAGTCCGAGGTGGTCTCGTCGTAGACGGTGTGCACGCCGTCGTTTTCAAACAGGGCGGCATCCTTGGGGGTCACCTGGGACAGGCTCAGCTCCTGGGAGCGCAGCTGCAAAGCCTTCACATTGTCGTCGGTGACAATCTTGAACACAATCCGGTCAATGGAGGCGGGACCGGCGAAATACTCCTGGTTCTTGTCCAGGATAATGGCCTGGCCCTGGTCCCACTCTGTCAGCTTGTAGGGGCCGGTGCCCACCGGAGCCCGGAAGAAGTCGGACTGCTGCATATCCTGCCCCTCCAGCAGATGCTTGGGCAGAATGGCCATGGTCATGTATTCCAGGAAGGCATAGTTGTGGTCTGCCAGGCGGAAGGAGACGGTATAGGGGTCCAGGACGGTAATCTCCTCCACGTCCTCATAGTTGGGGGCGTTTTCAGAGCCGTTCTCCGGGTCCATGATGGCCTCGATGGTGAACTTCACGTCCTCGGCGGTAAACTCCACGCCGTCGTGCCACTTCACGCCCTCTTCCAGGTGGAAGGTATAGGTCAGGGTTTCTTCGTCATACTCCCAGGACTTGGCCAGCCGGGGGATGATGTTGTTCTGGCCGTCGTGGTCCGTCAGGCCGTCGAAGAGCAGCACGTTGATTTCGCAGTGCTCGTCCATGGCGGGGTTGATGCGGGTATAGTCTCCGGAGCCATAGTAAATGGTGCTGGGCTCCTGGGCGAAGGCGGTGGTGGTCAGCAGGAGCACCAGGGCCAGAAGCAGGGGGACAAAGCGGAATCTTTTCATGGTTCATTTCCTTTCCGGTGTTTTTCCTGCACATCCTATCAAATTCCGGCAGGCTCCGCAAGCCCCCCGGGGGGTTATTTCTGCTAAAAGCCAATATCTTCGGCGGATTGACAACCGGTTTTCCCCCATGCTATAATACTTCGGAATCTATATAAGGAAAGCAGGGAGCTTTGTGAAAGAATTGCTGGATTTGTTCTTCACCTTCTTCCGCATTGGCGCCGTTACCTTCGGCGGCGGCTATGCCATGCTGCCGATTTTGCAGCGGGAAGTGGTGGAGAAGAAAAAGTGGGCCTCAGATGAGGAGCTGGTGGACTATTTTGCCATTGGCCAGTGTACCCCCGGCGTTATTGCGGTGAACACCGCCACCTTCATTGGCCGGAAATACCGGGGTATTGTGGGGGGCGTGGTGGCTACCCTGGGCGTGGTCTCCCCCTCGGTGGTGATTATCTCCGTTATTGCGGCGCTGATTAACAATTTTGCAAACATCGGCTGGGTGCAGGATGCCCTGGGGGGCATTCGGGTGTGCGTATGCGTGTTCATCCTCAATGCCGTTATCAAGCTCATCAAGTCCGCCGTAAAGGACAAGGCCACCCTGGTTTTGTACCTGGTGCTCTTCGCCGTGGCGGTGCTGTTTGACATCTCGCCCATTTACTCCGTGGTGATTTCCGGTGTGCTGGGCGTGTTTATTACGAAATTGGGGGTACGGGGCAAATGATTCTGCTGCGTCTTTTCTGGGAGTTCTTCAAAACCGGCCTCTTCGCCGTTGGCGGCGGCATGGCCACCGTTCCCTTCCTCCAGGACATTTCGGCCAAAACCGGCTGGTACACCTCCGGCCAGTTGGCGGATATGATTGCCGTATCCGAGAGCACCCCCGGCCCCCTGGGGGTAAACATGGCCACCTATGTGGGCTACACCGTGGGCAGCCAGCAGCTGGGGGGCGTAGGCATGGGAGTGGTGGGGGCCATTGTGTCCACCCTGGGGCTGATTTTCCCCAGCATTGTGGTGATTCTCATCATCGGTTATTTCCTCAAGCGCTTCCGGGACAGTAAGCTCGTGGATTCCGCTCTGTACGGTCTGCGCCCGGCCTCTGTGGCCCTGATCAGCGCCGCCGGGGTGGACATTGTGCTGTTTGCCATTTTGCGGGTGGACTCCATTTACGAAATCGGCAAGGCTTCCCTGAGCTGGAAGGCCGCCGTCCTGGCCCTGGCCGTCTTCGCAGGCACCAACCTGGTGCCCAAGCTGAAGAAAATCCACCCCATTTGGTTTATCTTCTTCTCCGCCATTGCGGGCATCCTGCTCCACATGGGCTAAGCCGCCTCTTCTGGGCCCCGCCAGTAAGGAGGGGCCGGAAACGATATGATAAATTGCACAGTAAATCCCTCACACTTTAACCGGTGTGGGGGATTTTTATGGGCAGCAAGCAAATATGCCCTTGCTATCAAATTCAGCCTATGGTATATTGATATTGATTCTACAAGTCGGGACTGGGGGAAAATTATATGGTGGATATTATTGTTAACACATTTATTGAGGCTGCCGACGTCCTTATTACTTTTTTGTTGGACAACGTCATTGATAAATTTTTCAAAAGAAGAAAATAGCTTCCGGTTTGCCGATTTCACCCGCAAGCGGGGAAAATCTAAGCATTGTCAGAGAACTCGCCCTGGTTTTTGCTTGCAATTTGTTATGTGCTTATCGGTTTAACTCAGCAACCACCCCAAAAACCGAATCTACCCAATTTATTGGACACAAGCCGAAGTATACTGGTGTCATCCAAACAACAGGAGGGCAATCAGTATGGCAGCGGCGGAGCGGATTACATTTGCGGATTTTCAGGAACGGTTCAAGACCGAGGAACAATGCCGGGAGTATTTATTCCGGCAAATGAAGAGATAATAGGTTCTATTGCATGTTATGGTAATGAAATTGATGATTTGATAGTGAACAAAAAATTTCAACATAAAGGATATGGAAAACAACTTTTGCTATGGGGAATGCAATGTATTAGAAAAAAGAATACTGAACCTATTGTATTGCATGTAGCAGAATGGAATAAGAATGCACTTTTGTTGTATAAAAAGAATGGATTCGAAATTACCAATATTGAAAAAATTCGATAATGGCAAAAAGAAACTTTGAAGTTGGCGAGGTGCGATAGATGAAGGATGTGAAGCGAAAATCAGTAGGAACTCACTTTTCAATGTGTGTTCAACCAGCTTTTATCGTTGGTACAAACAATGAAGATGGAACATATAATTTTGCTCCGATTACATGGGTTAGCGTTACAAATGAGAAGGAAAACGATTATTTATTAGTTATCAGTATGTTTGGGACTAAAAGAACTAAACAAAATGTAATTAGAACGGGGGTTTTGAGTGTTAACCTTGTCAGTACAGATATGCTTGGACTTATGGACTATTTCGGTACACATCATGCAAACGACGGGATAAAAGATGGAATTTCTTATGACGTCAGCAGAGGTGATGTTATTGATGTTCCTATTTTAGATGCAAGTAGATGGATATATGAATGCGAGGTAGTTAAATCTGTTGAACTAGGAGAATCTACAACTTTCTTTTGTAGAATAAGGAATATTCAAATAGATGAACAACTTGAATGTATGGACACTTTTGATGTGAATCTTACAAAACTTGAACCAGTGATTTATTCGGGAATGTATCATAGTATTGGAAAGTTGCTTGGTAAAATAGGAGATTTTTCTGAATAAACAATGTGCATATCGGCTTTAGTCAGCAACAGCCGAAACAGCAACAGTGCGTACCAGCCTTGCAAAGAGCTGGTCGGCTGAGCGTCTGCGGTTGAAGCGGAAGCAGTATTCGTCCAGGTAGCTCTGGAGCTGCTCACATCTACCGTGGTAGGTTCCGGTCAGGAATGCCTTCAGATTGCTTAGTGCCTCCAGTTTTGTACGCTCGTTGTCGCTGTCATTAGCCTGGTTCTCCAGGCCAACGATAAGAAAAAGAAGTAACTGCCTAAGCTCCCCAGCCTACAGTTACTTCTTTTAACAACACGGGGGACCGACCTACTGGCAGCACCCTTCTGTGTCTATACTATACCCCGGTTTTGCTCTTTTGTCAACTGCCCCGCCTTTTGGTGGGGCAGTTTTTGAGCGGAAAATACGCCCGGCTCTTTTGAGCCGGGCGCTGGTATATGGTGCGATGGGATTTACTTATTCAGATAGGCGTCAATAGCGGCAGCGCCCTTCTTACCGGCACCCATGGCCAGAATAACGGTGGCGGCACCGGTGACGGCATCGCCGCCGGCGAACACGCCCTCACGGGTGGTCATTTCGTTCTCGTTGACAACGAGGCAGCCCTTGCGGTTGGTGTCCAGGCCGGGGGTGGTGGAGCGAATCAGGGGGTTGGGGCTGGTGCCCAGGGCCATGATAACGGTATCCACATCCAGCACGAACTCGCTGCCGGGAATCTCTACAGGACGGCGGCGGCCGGAGGCATCGGGCTCACCCAGCTCCATGCGGATGCACTTCATGCCGCAGACACGGCCATTCTCGTCGCCCAGGATTTCCACGGGGTTGCACAGGGTCTTGAACTCGATGCCCTCTTCCTTGGCGTGGTGCTGCTCTTCCTTCCGGGCGGGCATTTCTGCTTCGCCACGGCGGTAGACGATGTACACATGGTCAGCACCCAGGCGCATGGCGCAGCGGGCACCGTCCATGGCCACGTTGCCGCCGCCCACCACGGCCACGGCCTTGGACTGGATTACAGGGGTATCGTAGTTCTCGTCATAGGCCCGCATCAGGTTGGTACGGGTCAGGTACTCGTTGGCGGACATAACGCCCTTCAGGCTCTCGCCGGGGATGTTCATAAACATGGGCAGACCGGCACCGGAGCCGACGAACACAGCCTGGAAGCCCATCTCGAAGAGCTCGTCGATGGTCAGCACCCGGCCAATGACCATATTGGTCATTACCTTCACGCCCTGGGCCTCCAGCTTCTTCACCTCGTTGGCCACGATGTCCTTGGGCAGACGGAACTCGGGAATGCCGTAGACCAGCACGCCGCCAGCGGTGTGCAGAGCCTCGAACAGGGACACCTCGTAGCCCTTCTTGGCAAGGTCCGAGGCGCAGGTCAGACCGGCAGGGCCGGAGCCCACCACGGCCACCTTCTTGCCATTGGGCTCTGCCTTCTCGGGCATGGCGTTGATGTTCTCCCGGTACCAGTCGGCCACGAACCGCTCCAGGCGGCCAATGGCAACCGGCTCACCCTTGATGCCACGGACGCAGCGGGCCTCGCACTGGGTCTCCTGGGGGCAGACACGGCCAGACAGGGCGGGCAGAGCGTTGGTGGAGGTGACAATCTCATAAGCGGCCTTGAAGTCGCCCTCGGCCACCTTGGAAATAAACTCAGGAATGCGTACATTGACGGGGCAGCCCTCTACGCACTTGGGGTTCTTGCACTTCAGGCAGCGGCCTGCCTCTTCCTGGGCCATCTCAGCGGTGTAGCCCAGGGCGACCTCCTTGAAGTTGCGGGCACGAACCTGGGGGTCCTGCTCAGGCATGGGGGTCTTGGTCAGAGTCATATTTGCCATTTCCGTATCCTCCTTATTTAATCAGTGCCTTGCCCATGGCTTCCATGCGGCAGACATGATCCTTGGCTACCTCGGCCTCCCGGTCGCGGTAGGTGACGTTACGGCTCATCAGCTCGGCGAAGTCCACCTTGTGGCCGTCGAACTCAGGGCCATCCACGCAGGCGAACTTGGTCTCGCCGCCTACGGTGACGCGGCAGCCGCCGCACATGCCGGTGCCGTCCACCATGATGGGGTTCAGGGAGACCATGGTGTGCACGCCGAAGGGCTCGGTGGTCTTGCACACGAACTTCATCATGGGCACAGGCCCGATGGCCAGAACCTCGTCATACTGGATGCCGCTTTCCAGCAGCTGCTGGAGCTTCACGGTGCCGAAGCCCTTCTCGCCGTAGGAGCCGTCGTCGGTCATCAGATACAGGTTGGTGGAGGCTTCCTTGAACTCCTCCTCCAGAATCACGATATCCTTGGAGCGGAAGCCGATGATAACGTCCACAATGGCACCGGCCTCCAGGAAGGCCTTGGCAGCCGGCAGAGCGATGGCGCAGCCCACGCCGCCGCCCACGACGCACACCCGCTTCTTGCCCTCCACATCGGTGGGGCGGCCCAGGGGGCCGACGAAGTCGTGGATATAGTCGCCCTCGTTCAGAGCGCCCAGGGCGTTGGTGGAGAAGCCCACCTTCTGGAAGATGATGGTGACGGTGCCCTTCTCCCGGTCGTAACCGGCGATGGTCAGGGGAACCCGCTCACCCTTGTCGTCAATGCGGAAGATGATGAACTGACCGGCCTTGGCCTTCTTGGCAACGTAGGGTGCCTCGATTTCCATCAGGGTGACGGCGGAGTTCAGCTCTTTTTTGCGAACGATTTTATACATAGTGATATCCGTCCTTTTTGTCATATATTCGTTGGAAAATTGGAACGACGTTACACTTCATTATAATCCCATCCCCCTTATTTGTCAATATTCAGTGGCGGCCCGGGGCGGCATGGATTGCGGTATTTTCCCGCCCCGGGGGCATTGTTTTTCCGCCGGAAACGGTAAGCCCCGGGAAACTTTTTTGCAGGTGGTTGCATCCCGGGAGCGGGTCTGGTAGAATGGGGGCAGAAACTGTTTTACCGGGGAGGGTGGGACGATGCATCGGGCTGCATTGGAGCAGTTTATTTGGGAGAGCTACCGGGTGCGGCCGGACTATCCCTGGGCCAGATATCCGAATTATCAGGTGTTCCGCCACCCGGGCAGCCGGAAATGGTTTGCGGTGGTTATGGATGTGCCGAAATGCAAGCTGGGGCTGGCCGGGGAGGAGCGGATGGATGCGGTGAATCTGAAATGCAGTCCCCTGCTGATAGGCTCGCTGCTGACCCAGCCGGGCTTCTACCCTGCGTATCACATGGGCAAGGGCAGCTGGATTACCGTGGCCCTGGACGGCACAGTGCCCCGGGAGCAGCTGGCGGTGCTGCTGGACATCAGCTATCGGGCCACCGGGCCGAAAGCGCCGAAGGCATAGGGCGGCCAAAGATATTTTTGCCAGGATTCCGGAAGGGGAATCCTGGTTTTTTTCACCAGCTTTCCGGGGTGCCGGGGGGCTTTCTCTGCCCGGGAGGAAAGCGTTTTTTCTGTTGACCTTGGGGGTTTTTCAGGATAGAATAGAGCCAGGACACAGCCAGGAAAGGATTGGTAATGATTATGCGTCAACTATGGAACAAGGCCGCCCAGCTTCTTATGAGCCGGGGGCGGAAAACCGGCCTGGAGCAGGAGCTGAACCGGGCGGATATTACAGGCAAGCTGGCGGTGCCGGAGATTGCGGCAGCAGCCCGGCAGATGGCCGCCGACGGCATCGTAGTGCTGAAAAACCAGGACGATACCCTGCCCATCGCCCCCCAGACCCGGGTGGCGGTATTTGGCCGGAGTGCGGTGGACTATTTCACCGTGGGCTACGGCAGCGGCGGCGACGTGATTTCCCCCTACCGGAGGAACCTGATGGAGGGTCTGGTGGAGCATGGGGTGAAGGTGGACGGCATTCTGGCCTCCCAGTATGAGACCTGGTGCAGCCGCCCCAGGAACGTCCCCGATGAGGGCTACTGGGCCCACTGGCCCATGAGCAACCCGGAGATGCCCCTGAAGGCCCAGCAGGTGGCCGCCGCTGCCCTGCGCTGCGACATGGCCCTGGTGGTCATTGGCCGGGCCGCCGGTGAGGCCCGGGAAAATGTGCTGAAGCCCGGCAGCTACTACCTGACCCAGAAGGAAAAGGCCATGCTGGATTTGGTGGCCGCCTATTTCCCCCGCATCTGCCTGGTCATGGACTGCGGCAACATCATCGACATGGGCTGGGTACAGGACTACGGCGACAAGCTCACCGCCATTGTCTACGCCTGGCAGGGGGGCATGGAAAGCGGCTCCGCTCTGGCGGACGTGCTCACCGGTGCGGTGAACCCCAGCGGCAAGCTCACCGACACCATTGCCCTAAGCTATGAGGACTATCCCTCCAGCCAGAGCTTTGGGGGCCAGGCCTTCAACGCCTATGTGGAGGATATCTATGTGGGCTACCGCTATTTTGAAACCTTCGCACCGGACAAGGTGCTCTATCCCTTTGGCTTCGGTCTGAGCTACACCCGGTTCGGCCTGGACAGCCAGGCCAGTGTCAGCGGCAACCAGGTCACGGTGAACACCACCGTGGAGAACCTGGGAAGCCGGGCCGGGCGTGAGGTGGTGCAGGTATATGTGGACCTGCCCTGCGGCAGCCTGGGCAACCCCAAGCGGGTGCTGGCCGGGTTCCGGAAAACCGGGCTGCTCCAGCCCGGGCAGCAGGAGACTGTGGAAGTCGCCTTTGACCTGGCAGACCTGGCCAGCTTCGACGACACCGGGGCCTCCGGCCACCGCAACGCCCTGGTGCTGGAGGCCGGAAGCTACTGCGTCCAGGCGGGCACCAGCATCCGGGAGGTCAAGCCTGTGGTGTGCGTCGTCAAGCAGACCACCGAGGTGGTGCAGCAGCTCCACGAGTGCAACGCCGTCCGGCCGGAGCACGGCTTCTGCCGCATGGTAAACCGGAACGGCCAGCTGGACATGGAAATGGTGCCCACTGCCAGCCGGAATCTGCGCCAGGACATTCTGGACCATCTGCCCCAGGCCCTCACCCCAGGTGAGGAGGTCTACACCTTTGCCGACCTGAAGGCGGGGCGCTGCACCCCGGAGCAGTTTGTTGCTCAGCTTACCGACCAGGAGCTGGACGACATCACCCACGGCTTCGGCCTGATGAACGACCCCAGCGGCCCTGCCGGAAACGCCGGAAGCCTGGGCGGCGAGTCGGAGGCATTGCAGGCCCGGGGTATCCCCAAGGTCATCACCACCGACGGCCCCTCCGGCATCCGCATCCGCAAGACCTGCTCCCTGCTGCCCTGCGGCACCTGCCTGGCCAGCACCTTCGACCCGGAGGGGGTGGAGGCGCTGTATGCCCTGCTGGGCCGGGAGATGGTGCTCCAGGGTACCCAGATGCTTCTGGGCCCCGGCATGAACATCCACCGCAATCCCCTGTGCGGCCGGAACTTTGAATACTACTCCGAGGATCCCCTGGTCACCGGAAAGATTGCCGCCGCCATGGTTCGGGGCATCCAGAGCCAGGGTGTCTCCGCCTGTCCCAAGCACTACGCCTGCAACAACCAGGAGACCAACCGGAACGAATGCGACTCCCGGCTGTCCCAGCGGGCCCAGCGGGAAATCTACCTGAAGGGCTTCCAGATTGCCATCCGGGAGTCCGACCCCTGGTGCCTGATGACCAGCTACAACCTGGTCAACGGCGTGTGGAGCCACTACCACTATGAGCTGGTTACCGACATCCTCCGGGAGGAATGGGGCTATCAGGGCCTGACCATCACCGACTGGTGGATGCACCCCGGCGCTTCCCCCGAGTTCCCCCAGGTCACCAACGATGCCTACCGCATCCGGGCCCAGGTGGACGTGCTGATGCCCGGCGAAATCCAGGAGCGCACCCTGGTTGCCTCCCTGGGCAGCCCCGACGGCGTCACCCGGGGCGAGGCCCAGCGCTGCGCCCTGAATGTCATCCGTCTGATTCTCAAGCTGAAAGCACTCTGACGATAGGAGGTCACGGCTGTGACACAAGAGATTATTCAAAAGAACCACTTCACCCTGGTGCGCCAGCGGGCCATTGACGAAATGCAGGGAACCCTGTGGGAAATGGAGCACCCCCAGAGCGGGGCAAAGCTGGCCTGGCTCCAGCGGCCGGAGGAGAACATGACCTTCGCCATCGGCTTTCGCACCATTCCCACCGACTCCACCGGCGTGTTCCACATCCTGGAGCACTCCGTGCTGGCGGGCAGCGACAAATACCCTGTGAAGGAGCCCTTTGTGGAGCTGCTGAAAAGCTCCCTGCAAACCTTCCTCAACGCCATGACCTACCCGGACAAGACCGTCTACCCCGTCAGCAGCCGGAACCGGCAGGATTTCCACAATCTGATGGACGTGTATATGGATGCGGTGCTGCATCCCACGGCGGTAAAATCCCCCAACGTCTTCCGGCAGGAGGGCTGGCGGCTGGAATTTGACGAAGCCGGGGCCCCCATGTTCCAGGGCGTGGTATACAACGAAATGAAGGGCGCCTTCTCCGACGTCTCCCGGGTGGTGGAGCGGGCCATGATGTGCGGCCTCTTCCCCGATACCTGCTACAGCGCAGAGTCCGGAGGCGACCCGGCCCACATCCCCCAGCTGAGCTATGAGCAATTCGTCTCCGAGCACCAGAAATACTATCACCCCTCCAACGCCCTGATTGTTCTGGACGGCGATGTGGATTTGCAGGACTGCCTGAGCCTGCTGGATGGGGTGCTGTGCCGCTATCCGCGGCAGGAGATGGTCTTCCCCATTCCCTTCCAGCAGCCCCTGCCCTACCGGGAGGAGCGGATTGGCTACGAGGTTGCCCCCGGAGAAAACAGTGACAATAAGGTGATTGTCTCCTTCGGCAAGCTGCTGTGCCGGTTCGACGACCCGGTGGCGCTCCACGCCGCCGCCCTGCTGGCGGACTATCTGGCCGGGGATGCCGAGGCCCCCCTGAAGCGGGCGGTGCTGGATGCCGGGCTGGGAGAGGATATGGATGTATCCCTGAGCGACGGGATGCAGCAGGCCTGGTTCGGCTGGCAGGTATGGAACACCCGGGAGGAAGCCATCCCGGAAATCAAGCAGACCCTGCGCACCGCCCTGGAGGATATTCTCCGCAGCGGCCTGGAGGGCGACCGGCTGGAGGGCTGCTACAACTCCCTGGCCTTCCGGCTGCTGGACCGGGACGGCTACGGCTACCCCCGGGGACTGGCAGAGACCTCCAATATGCTGGATGCCTGGCTCTACGGCGGCGACCCGGCCCAGAACCTCCACTACCGCCGGATTCTGGCAGAATTGAAGGAAAAGCTGCATTCCGGCTACCTGGAGGCGCTGCTGCGCCGCCTGCTGCTGGACGAAAGCGACGGCTTCCTGGCCGTGCTGCTCCCCGACCCCCAGCTGGGGCAGCGCCGGGCCGAAGAGGAAACCCGCCGGGCCCGGGCCTACTGGGAGAGCCTGAGCCAAGGCCAGCAGGCTGCCCTGAAAGAGGAGCTGGATATGCTCCACACCTGGCAGCAGACCCCGGACAGTCCCCAGGCTCTGGCCACCATTCCCATGCTCACCCTGGCGGACATCCAGGGTGACCCCAAGCCCCTGCCCTGCACCCAGACAGAGCTGGAGGGCCGCCCCATGCTGCTCCACAGCCTGGGGGGCGACCTGTGCTATATGGACCTGCTGTTTGATGCCTCCGACCTTCCGGCGGAGGATATGAGCCTGCTCCACCTGACCACCCGGCTGCTGGGCTCCCTGGCCACTGCGCAGCACACGGCGGGGGCGCTGCAAAACGCCATCCGGCGGAGCATCGGCTCCCTGTCCTGTCAGGCGGAGGCCTACCACTGCACCGCCCAGCGCCACCGGCTGGTGGTGTCCCTGCGGGGGGTGTGTCTGCCCCAGTGCCGGGACCAGGCCGCCGGGCTGATGGCGGAGATTCTCACCGCCACTCAATTCACCGATACCGATGCCGTGGCCAAGATGCTGCGGCAGATGAAAACCGCCAATACCCAGCGGCTCGTATCCATGGGCAACCGGTTCGCCGCCTCCCGGGTCAGCGCCCGGCAGACCAGCGCCGGTATGGCCAAGGAGCTGCTCACCGGCTGCGAGAGCATCCGCTGGGTGGCCCAGGAGGCCCAGGGGGATACCAAGGAAATGCAGGCCCTGCTTGCCCGGATGGAGGCGCTGTGCCGCCGGGTCTTCTGCCGCAGCCGCCTGACCCTCAGCCTGTCTCAGAATGCCCGGGGGCTGGCAGAGGGCTTCCTGGCCGCCCTGCCCCAGGGCGAAGGTGCCCCGGAGTGGGCCGGCTTTGCCCCCCTGCCCCCCTGCCATGAGGGCATCCGGATTCCCGCCGGGGTGGGCTACGCCGCCAAGGGGGCCAATCTGGAGCAGTTCGGCACCGGCTTCACCGGGCAGATGTATGTGCTGTCCAACCTGCTGACCTTCGAATACCTGTGGAGCGAGGTTCGGGTGAAGGGCGGCGCCTACGGCACCGGCTTCCGGGTGGGCCTCACCGGCGACCTGGCCGCCACCAGCTACCGGGATCCCGCCCCCGGCAAGACCCTGGACACCATAGACGGCTGCGCCCGGGCCCTGAGAGAGCTGTGCGCCCAGGGCACGGACCTGACCAAATACATCCTGGGAGCCATGACCGATGCCGACCCCCTGCTGGGGGCCCGGGAGACCATGGCCGCCGCCGAAATCCGCTATCTGCGCCACACCACCCAGGCGGATGTGGTGCGCCGCCGCCGGGAGCTGCTGGGCTGCACCGGGGCGGAGCTGGCGGCCCTGTGCCCCATCCTGGAGCAGGTGGCCGCCCGGGGCAGCAGCTGCATCGTTGCCGGAGAGCAGCAGCTGGAAGCCTGCCGGGACTACATCCAGGAAATGACGGAAATTCCCTGCTGAAAGCCGGGGTATGAACGGAATGTGAAGAAATCTCATATGGTTTGTGAATTTTAGCACTCTCGCCTTGACAGTGCTAAAAAATGTGGTATACTACAGGTGTCCCTTGAGAGAGGGACGGGAACAAAAGCACATGCGCCAACGGTTGGCATTCTATCCACCGCCCGCGAGAAATGAATTGGAGGAATGACTTATGTTGCCCAGCATTTTTGGTGAAAACCTGTTTGATGATTTCTTTGCAGACCCCTTTGGTCTGGTGGCGCCTGCCCGCACCGATGAGGCGCTGTATGGCAAGCACGCCCGGAACATGATGAAGACCGATGTCCGGGAGAAGGACGGCTCCTATGAGCTGGACATTGACCTGCCCGGCTTCAAGAAGGACGAAATCCAGGTGGATTTGAAGAGCGGCTATCTGACCATCTCCGCCGAGAAGGGTCTGGACAAGGACCAGAAGGATGACAACGGCAAGTACATCCGCCGGGAGCGTTACGCCGGTGTGATGCGCCGCAGCTTCTATGTGGGCAATGCCCTCCGCCCGGAGGACATCAGCGCCAAGTACGAGGATGGCATCCTGAAGCTCTCCGTGCCCAAGGCCGTGAAGAAGGAGCTTCCCCAGTCCACCAGCGTGGCCATCGACTGAACCAACAGAGCTTTCCTTAGGGCTCCCCAGTTTTGGGGAGCCCTTA
>Ga0129314_1001422_pt1 | contig 16659 bp, 13 predicted proteins | sample O1111metagenome_FD_94431 | JGI IMG/M metagenome (GOLD analysis project Ga0129314, IMG submission 94431) | Orangutan individual fecal microbial communities from fecal samples from Wisconsin, USA - O1111 metagenome | ecosystem: Host-associated > Mammals > Digestive system > Large intestine > Fecal...
TAAGAACCGTTTCTCGAATTACCTGAATTAAAACCAGTGCGATCATATTTTTCGTAATCTAAAAAAGCCGTTAATTCAGTCCGTAGGAGTGTGTTTATCGCTTTTTCTAAGTGCGAACGGAATAATTCATTTAAATCGCCTTTAGTGACTAGAGTTTGCACAATTTCTGTAGTAAAATCATTCATAGGGAAGTCCTCTTTTCTGTGAATTGGTTGTCGTTAACTTTATTCTACAGAAGGGACTTCCTTTTTTGTATGGATTTTTTCATTTACACAAAATATTTTATACTCTCACTTTGGTACTTAGAAAAGGCTTATTTTTATCTATTTGTTTTAATTATCTATATAAAAAGTGTACAAGAAATCATAGAAATCTTGTACACTCTATTTTTACTTATCTAAAGGCATAGCAGATAAAGTAATTTGTTCGAAATCTTTTTTACAGAATGCAGAAGAATCAGTCCGTCCTTGAACAAACTTATTTTTAAAATCATAGGTATTTAGATACGCCATGATTTCATCTATATTGTTTGAGATGTTATCGAACGAATATAGCTTCTTGAATTTGTCTATAAAAGTTTTTTGTAAATTTATAGATGTTAGTAAGAACCAATAGACACTCTCAAATATTAAGTAATAACTTTGGAAGAAAGATTCGTCACTGGTATAATCAAATGCCATGAATTGAGCAGCTAACTCAAAAAATAAAAATTGATTAAAAGTTAAGAGAGGAGAAGCAATCAAAATTTTGTTGCATAAAGCAATAAATAGATAAACCGATAGATCAATTCGTTCTTTCAATACTTTCTTATTTTCTAAATAGATTTTTAATCTTTTAGAAGCGGTAATGATTGCAAAAAGCTGATTGAAACGGAAACTACGTTCGATCCGATGTTTTTCTATTATTGAGTCACGAACAGGTTTTTGTTCAAATAAGAAATTTTGAAAATCTTGGATTTGAGAAAAAGTTAGATGTTCAGGCTTCTTCTTATCTTTATTACAAAGTTTTTTATAGATATTTTTCATTTTAGGATTTTCATCTAAAATAGAAATCATTATATCAAGAACATTTTCATGAATATCTCCTAAATGGTTTAAGGAAGTTGATAATAATTTTTCTGTTTGGTCCACTAGATTACTTATTTCTTCCATATTGTCATTTTTTGATTCATTTGTAAAAAATTTTATTAGATTATTCAGGTTATTTGAAAGTTTTTTTATGTTTTTGTTATTAGCTGAAGATTGTTGGCTTATTTTAGTGATCCAAGGATGTAACTCTTTTAATTTGTTACCAATATTTTCTTTTTCGCTTGTTTGAATAGACGTAGCTTTCAGCTTATCGTTTACTATCCCTAAAATAAATTTAGGATAATCCAAATACGAGGGAAATGAGTAAGTATTGAGAATTTTTGTTAGACGTGTGTACTCCAATTTAGGATCAATTTTTGTAGTTTGTTCAATTATATTATTAATTTTTAAATGAGTGGATTTTTTAAAATTGTCTGCATCTAAAATTGAGCCGATGGCTAGAATTGGTACGATTTGACTAATATCGTACCAAAAAAGTTCTCTCAAGTATGCATCTTTTTTATCTATAGGATCTTCTGTTAAGCTTGTCTTTGGCAAAAAATCCCAGAAAAACTTTCTATTAATTAATAGATCCTTTCTGTAGTCCAAATAAAAAGAATTATTATAAATGCCATAATCACCTACATTTTTTCTTTGATCATAAATGAAAGCATTCATGGTCGATTTGATATTAAGGCTCATACTGTCATTCTCCTAATCTTAAAAAATTAATTCCAAGTAAATTGGAATCTTTTTTATTTTAACTTATGAAAACGGTTACTTGGTAGCTTTTTGGAAGCATTAAAATCTTTTAAAGTTCGATAAGATTAGATTGTCGAAAAGACCTCTATAAAATATTTGATAGGAGCGAAGGAATATGTTGAAGAATACTAAAGTATCAGTCAATCAAGTGTTAGGAGAAACTTATCACTTTTATGGAGTGGTGAAAGAAATTAGTGCCGCGAATAATGGAATCGTCACTATTCAACTGAATATGTTTCAAAGTACACATCCTAATCAAGGATTATTTGAAATTAACCTGAACAATCAGTTTGAATATGAGCGACTCTTAACGAGTATTTCCAGATATATAGAAAGAGATATCATTGACTTAAGTTTCCTAATTAACAAAGAAATTTTACTTGTATATATGGATACTTGTCGAAATGATCGTTGTTACTGTAATTTTCATGGGCTAGTAATTTTGGAGGAATTAATAAACGAAGGAGAAGAAGTGAATCATGAATAAAAAAGAAATGGATAATACACAAATCTTCAAGAACTATCTAAATCCCACTAAAATACGATCAGTTGAAGAAGTCAAAAAAGCTTTTTTTATGCTCATTGAAGCTATTCCCAAAAACTTGACTGAAGAAGCATTTAACGAGCAGGTGGCAGATCTAATAATAGAATATACACATATGGTCATGTTGAAATCAACCAATGGTGTGTATATCTATAATTACACTACTCATAGATGGGAATCAAAAGGAGAAATCTGGTTGCAAAGATTGGTGTATGAAGTCACAAAAAGTGTAGATGAAACAAACTTATGGTATCGCGAAAGAAATACGTGTGAACATATTAAAAGGAAACTTTGTATGCTTGAGACTTTCTCTGATGATTATTTAGTGTTGACAAATGGCACTTTTGATAGGCGAACTGGAGAGATTATTGAGAGTCAATCCAATCACTATGCTTATTTTTTTAGCACGGTTGTGTATGATTCCGAAAAGAAGTGCGCTCGATTTCTTCAATTTCTTAATGAAGTTTTCTATTCTGATCAATCAACGATTGCGTTTGTTCAAGAATGGTTCGGCTATGTTCTTTTGTCGAGCCATCAGGCGAATGCTTTTCTGATTGGATATGGATCGGGAGCGAACGGTAAATCTTTGTTGTTTGCTCTCTTAGCAAAGCTTGTTGGCGAATGTAATACGAGTTCTTCTGGAATTTCAGCTTTTCAAAGTCGATTTGGAATGGAAGTGATGCACAATAAGTTACTCAACTTAGCTACAGAAAGTGATGTAAATAGTTTTGAAACAGCTACTTTAAAAGCTGTTACAGCGGGAGAGCCAATCACGTTAAATCGGAAAGGCATCAAAGAAATCACTTGTATACTTCCTACTAAGTTCATTTTTTTAATGAATCATTTGCCTTTGATAACGGATTCTTCTTACGGATTTTCTCGTAGATTACTGATTCTTCCATTTCCTCGAACGTTTCGTCCAGAAGAGCAAGATCCTTTTCTACTAGAAAAAATGACACTTGAACTGTCTGGAATTTTAAACTTTGCCTTAGAAGGGGCGAAGCGATTAATTAAGAACGGATATCAATTTACTATATCTGATTTGATGAATGAGGCAAAAGAACAGTTTTTAGGATGCGTACATCCTTTGTCCTATTTTAAGGCGCATTATTTATCGAAAAATCCAACAAGAAAGGTGGAGAGTAACCTCCTTTTTCAAACTTTCCAAAAAATGTTAAAGGAAAAGAATTGGTCGGCTAGACAATACGGAACGCTTCGTTCATTCAACAAAGGGTTGATTGAACTTTTTGAAGCAGAAGGCTTTGTTATTTCCACTAAAAAAAGTAATGGCAAAACCTATCTCTCTGGAATTGTCTTAAATCAGTCAATACAAGAACTGTAAGACATTAATAAGGGAGAGTGAAAAAAATTGATGGAACAAGAAAATTTCAATTCTTTGGTTTTAGAATTGATGAAAGCAGAAAACGGGGATTTTTCTATTGACCTGAGCATTTTTTATGAGGATATGGGGGTGGAAAAATAATGGAGGAATTTTTATCTCAACTTGCAAAAGACATGATTTCTTATTTTCATCATGAAAAAGATCTCGAAAAGCGAGCGATCGAAGACTAAATTCAATCGAAAGAGGAACAGTCAAAGTTTTTCTTTCAGTTGGTTATAGGAAATAGACAAGGGAAAGTTATTGGCTGCGATTTCAAAGCTACTGATTACTTATTTATGATAGCGAGCAAACCCCAAACGGAAGTAAATGAAGCTTGATCTATGCTTCATTTACTTCATTCAATCAAACATGAAAGAAAGGAAAATTCTAATGACTAAAAATAAAATGACACTAAAAGCAGAGGTTCTTCTGTATATTCAAGAACATTTTTCTAATCAAGCCTTTTTTACAAAACCAATTTACTTGGCTTTCGAAATAAGAGGGGTATCTGCTGGATCTATTGGAGGTACTCTTCAAGCGTTGAAGAACGAAGGATATTTAGAAAATCACTTTGTGCAACGTTCGTTCAATGGAAGAGATGTGAAAGAATGGTATTTAGTTCATTCATAGAGAGGGGAATCAAGCATGCGTGTGGCTTGTTATGATCGAACGTCTGTTTATGAAGAAACGAAAATCAGTAATGACGCCCAATATGATGCAGTGAAAGAGTACGTTTTAGAGAAATATGAACAAATTCCCCAACGATTTTCAGACAAAGGAGAATCAGGGGGAAAAGCGGATCGTCCAGCTTTTCGACAGCTTAGAGCTTGGGTTTGTGCGTCAGAAGAAGAGGGGGTGATCTATGTCTGGCGTTATGATCGATTGGCACGTCAAGCCAAAATAGCCTTAGAATTTATTGAGTTGTGCCAACAACATCAAGTTCAAGTTTGTTCGATTTCTGAACCTCTTCCTGCTTCTTTCTCGCACACTTCAACGAATAAACTATTTGTGCAATTATTGTTCACTTTTGCAGAACAACAACGAAACGTCATTATTGAGAATGTTCGTGCCGGACTTGCCTATAAAAAGCAACAACGGCAATATTTGTCTTCTGCGGTTCCATATGGGTATCGTTTAGTGAATGGGAAAATCCAACAAGAAGCACACGAAGCAAAAGTTGTCCGCCATATCTTTCAACTTTATTTGACTAAAAAATATGGCTACAAAAAGCTTTGTCAACGATTGACGCAACAAAAGTTCTTCTTCCGTGAACGTCCTTTTCAGCCCTATCATATTTATAGTATCCTAAAAAATCCATTGTACTATGGCGAAATCAAAGGAGGATCTTTGGGGAAGTATCTAGGAACCTTTGAACCGATTCTCTCGAAAACAATCTTTTTCCAAGCCCAAGAGATTCGCCAATCAAGGTGTACAGCTAAAAAAGATACGTATCCGTACTTATTACGTCAAAAAATTCGGTGTCCCTTCTGTGGTCGTCATCTGAGTTCGAAGTATCAATGGAATACAAAGAAGACGAAGACGCTTCATTATTATCATTGTACCGACCGAAGCTGCCAAGGAATCTTTCTTCGGGCAGAAAGGGTTGAGTCAGAAGTATTGGAAAAGATACAGGCTTTTTTTCAACACGAAGGCGTCTATCAAGCTTTGATTGCCCAATTGACGCAACAGTTAGCCGAAAAGCGAAAAGATGAAAAACACAAAGTAATCCAACAAAAGAAACAAGAAGCACAATGGCTCAAGGCATTTGAAGAGGGCAATTGTTCACTGGAAGAACTCAAGCAACAGCTGCAAGCTCTTCAAAAGCCGAGGTCTACTTCTTCGTTTCTTTCACTCCAACAGTGTGAAGCAAAAGTGAAAGAATGGCTTCAACTAAAAGACCTCTCTAGTCGACAATTGTTATGTGACCATGTTTGTCGGATTGAGGTAACAAAGGAAAAAACAGTCTGTGGGATTTACTTCCGACAACTGACACAAAATATTTTAGAAGGGAACGAATGATCTATGGAAACGAGACCAACCAAACGAGTCGCATTGTATATTCGGGTGAGTACCCAAGAACAAGCTTTAGAAGGACATAGTATTCAAGCACAAGAACAAAATGGACGACAGTTTGCCGAACGGATGGGCTATGAAGTGGTAGAAGTTTATGCCGATGAAGGGATTAGTGGGAAATCCACAAAAAATCGGTTCGCCTATCAACGAATGATGAACGATGCTCGGAACCATCGTTTTGATCTACTAGTGATTTGGAAATTGACCCGTCTCGGACGCAATATGTTAGATGTCTTACAAACCGTCGAGGAACTGTTGCGATATGATGTGGGGTTACATTCGATCTCGGAACAATTTGACGTGACTACTTCGACAGGAAAACTAATGTTACAACTCCTTGGGAGTTTCGGTGAATTTGAACGCAACCAAATTGCGGAGAATGTTCAGATGTCAATGCAAAGCTTAGTGAAAGATAAAAAGCGTTATGCAGGTGGACGACGTTTAGGCTATGTCAGTGGTATTGACACGAATGGTCAAAAACAATTGGTCATTGAACCAGAAGAGGCGAAAATTGTTCGTCTGATCTATGCAAAATATTTAGGCGGAGCAGGGTATCGAGCGATTGCCAATTTTTTGAATCGTCAAGGATATCAAACAGTCAAAAAGAATGCTTTTTCTACCACGGCAGTCAAAGATATCTTACGCAATAAAATTTATGCAGGGTATTTAGAATATGCGCGCTACATCAATTGGGAAACCAAACGACGGAAAGGAAAGAATCCGAAACCGATTTTAGTGAAAGGAACCCATGAACCGATTATTTCGGAAGAAGATTATCAAAAAGTACAAGAACGCTTTGCTTTAGAAGGAAAACAACCCAAATGGAACCATACAGGTGAAAATGTATTGACGGGGTTGTTACGTTGTCCAGAATGTGGGGCACCAATGGCAGCGAGTAATGTCACAAATACCCTAAAAGATGGCATAAAGAAACGGATTCGATATTATTCTTGTTCAGTTTTTCGAAATAAGGGAGCAAGTGTGTGTCATGCCAATTCGATTCGTGCCGAACAAGCGGAAACATTTGTCGCCGACCGATTAAAGGAAATTATTCAGCTACCAGAAGTTCTTCCCCGATTGGTGGCAGCGTTAAATGAAGAAATAGCGCGACAAAGCCAACCATTGGAACAAGAACTCGTGGTGTTACTGGAACGAAAGGAAGAATTGAAGACTAAAATTGAAAAATGGGAAGCTGCTTTGGAAGATAGTCCTGAATTGTTTCCGATGTTAAAAGACCGCTTAGACGAATTGACTGAAAAACGACGACAGTTGCACATTCGAGAAAATGAAATCTTAGGGATCTTTCAACAACAAGGAGAGCCGATTCAAGTCAAAGATGTCCAACGGATATTGACTAGTTTGGATCGTTTTCTTGCCCAGAGTGAGAAGAAGCAAATCAAAGCCTTGTATCGTACCTTTATTGAGAAAATAACCTTTGATCCTAACCATAAGGAGATATTGGAGATTACAATGAAATTCACGCCTGCCGTGGTACAACAATTGAATGAGCAATATCAAATAGCCGTATCCAAAACAAAGGATACGGCTATTTTTGTGTTAAAAACACCCTTTACGTTAACGATCTAGTCTAGGTTATATCAAACAACGTTAGAGGGGCGCTAACGCTTCTCTAGCGATTTGAAATCGTTAGAGAAGTAGTTAGGGAGGTGCATAACTAAATGATTAATATTATGCTCATACACTGCTATTGTATGAATTATAATAATAGAAAAATGTTAAGATTTAGAATATATATTTATTTGAAAGAATTTATAATCAAGCGTGGAAATGGTATTAGTATCAAATTTTAGACACCTTTTCGCATAGACAGAAATATATTAAACTTATCTACAAGAGGAATAATTTTTATGACCCGATAGGAAGAAGATTTTAAACAAATGATTGCTAAACTCAATTAAATCGGACATTCTGTTGGAGGATTAGTGAAAGAATATGGCATTTCATAGGCAACTATCTATCCGTGAAAAGAATTATATCTACTCAATAAGTCTACAGGAATGACTGGAGAAGAATTGATAGATTTGAAAAAAGGAAATACCTTTTTGAAAGAAAACCTTGAAATTTAAAAAAAGCTGCAACCATATTATCTCAGAAACCCCAGCATTACTCGTTACATTCATTGAAAAAATGGTGTGTAACATACACAGATTATTTATTGTGTCGATTATTGGGATTTTCTAGGAGTGTTTACTATCCTCATAAAAATAAGCCAGAAATAGCTATAGATATAAGAAGTAATGATTGTAGAAAAATAAATTTTAATAAAAAATGGTAATATAGTACAAAAAATTTATCAACTCTTGCTGAAAAAAAGATATTTCTGTATCTCTAAAGCATGCACAAAACTAATGAAACAATTAAATTTAGGATCAATTGTGTTGAACTGGTTATTTCAAAAGGGAGCATTTTAAAACAGAATTTTTTTACTAAAAAATTTTTTTTAAATGAGTAGCTGATATAACGTATATCCCAACAAAATAAAGTGGGGGGGTTTACATATTGATTTAGGTAGTCTATATACAAGCTCTAGAGACTGAAAAGTGGTTAACTATAAATAAAATAAGATGTTCTCAAAGTTGTAAAGAGATTTCTTACATAATTCGAAATTGAAATCTTGTCAAAGTTACTGAAAAAAGAAGTATATACAATTACTTACTTTAATTTTAAAGAAACAAATCGATCCTTATTTGACTATATTGATGGTTTCTATAAACGCAGTCGGCTCTAGAGCTCGATACACTATTTAACTACAAAGGAGTTTAAAAAACATGAAAAAGTCAGGACGTCCTAATTGTTTCTACTAAAATGTAACCAAAGTATTGTCTCAAAATCAAGAGTTTAGTGGTTTCGATATTAGACATTTTACTCTCCTTATATTAGAAAAAATTCTCCTTAACCATGGTAAGATAAGATTAATAAATTGCTGTTAATGGTGTAGTACTCATTGTAAAGGCTTTGCTTATTATTGACTCTCCTATTGCTTTTCCTAACAAGGGCGGAACAGAATTACCAATTTGAATTCCGACAGTAGTTATATCTCCGATAAAGTGATAATTATCAGGAAAACTTTGAATTCGAGCCGCTTCACGAGGAGTAATTGTTCGGTCATCCACGGGATGTGTGATACGTCCAACGCTAGGAGTATTTAAACGAGTTGTAAGAGTATAACTAGGTTCATTTTTAACCATTCTTCCATAAGCTCCGCTATGAACAGATTTTGTTCGCATATTTTCAGGTAAATCTTTCATAGTTTGTCCCGGTTTGATTAATTTTAGAATTTCAATTGTTTTTTCTTTATGGATTGATGAAATGTGGTTATAAAATAAATCATCTTTTGTGTTACGCATTAATAATTGATAACGACTTTGTGGATCTTTTGTATAGGTGCATGGCTCAATACCTTCTCCAGATTTTAAAGAAGGTAAATCTGAGATAGCATCCCATACAGTCACATAATCTTCCTCATTATTTGTTTCTTCAGGAAATAATGTTTCAGAATCAATACCTAAATTATTTCCAATAAAAATAGCTCGTTTTCTTTTTTGCGGTACGCCAAATTTTTCAGCAGATAATACTTTTGACTTAACATCATATCCTAGTGAGCTAAAACGTTCTTCCACTTCTCTTTTAATGCGCCCATTATCATAATTAAGCATTCCAGGAACATTTTCAATGATAAAAACTTTAGGATTTAAGTAAGTAACCATTCGCAAAAATTCTAGAAATAAGAGATTCCTTTCATCTTCAAAGAATGGCTTGTCTGTTCTTATGCGTCTTCCAGCCATCGAAAATCCTTGGCACGGTGGTCCACCAAATATTAAATCAACAGATTTTCCTATAGTAGAAAATGCATCTTCAATTGTTGCATTTTCTGAGTATTCTCTAGTTGAAGCATCATGTGCATTTGCAGCAATTTGACGAATATCAGTATTGTATATTTTTGTATGTTGGTGGTTGTGTTTATATGTTTTTGCAATTTTCTTATCAAATTCAACGGCAGCAACAACGTTGATACCTGATTCTTCTAGACCTAATGAAAATCCACCTGCGCCAGCAAATAAATCTAAGGCATTTATTTCTTTAATTGCCACTGGTATCTATCTCCAATCTTATTTTCGCTTTTGAGTTCAACGTATTCGTATTTTGTTTCAAGAATTTTTTCAATATCAAGAGCGTTACCTTTTTCGTCTAAGTAAGTTTCTGAATGAACAATAATAGGTATTAATTCTTCATAAAGTTTAGAAGGAGTAATACCCTTATTCTCATTTATAATAGCTTCTATTGTGCTTTCCACAAATTCAAGAGCTTTCTCAGGTTCAACGACAGAAGATAAATTGGGCTTAATATGGGTATCTTTGTATAGGGTGTAAACAAAGTCACCTGTTAAAGTATTCATTTTGTTTATTCCCTGAGTCCCTGAACTTACTGCTTGTTCTTGGAGTGTAATGTTTTTAAGGATGAATCCTGAGTGTTTAACAGCGTCCATTACGCCTTTCCAAACGTTTAAGTCTCTATTATGGAAAGTAAAAGACAAGTAATGCTTATTTTTTAGAACTCTATACATCTCTTTAAATGTCGCAAGCATACGTTTGCTATAGTCCTTATAGTCTTTTTTTCGATAAGAATCGACGATAATTTCATTGTCATAATCGACGGTGTGATCCAACCATCCATTCCAAAATTGACTAAGAGCCAAATAAGCAATACTTTCTCCATAAGGAGGATCAGTGAAAATATAATCAATTGATTCATCATCTATAAAAGTCATATGATTTGAATCTGCATTAAATAAATGAATCAAATCGTTATTAACTAAGGTTAATTCAGCTTTGCCTTTAGCTATCGCGTTTACTCTGAGATTGAAACAGTGAAAAATATTTCTTTCAGTATGAATTTTGGGTGTCCAAAATTTACTTATAACCCAACCTGATTTATAGGTTGCTTTTTCTAAATCACCTGGTAGCATATTAGATACATTAGCTAGCATGCTTGTAAATGTAAACATAAGAAGATTTCTCATTTCGTCATTTTCGACTTCACGAATTCGGTCACGTAGTTTAGAAAGAATAATTAACGCTCTGTCAGTAAATAGTTCATCCAAGCGTTCTTTTCCAGAACGTTTTACATATTGAAGAACTTTATCTGTAGGATATGAAATAGAATCATCATTGTCATATTTAGCCTTTAGAGAATTAATTTCTTCAATTTTATTTATATCTTGCTGATCAGCATCTTTAGTAAATATGCCATCTGTTGCGCATTTTCCTTTAATTCTAGATAAAATTCCTTTATCCCAGACCGCGATTTCAGTATGAGCAATACTACCGCATGTGGGGCAGATAGTTTCATAGAGTTTATCCCAATCACCAGCTAGGTCACTAATGATAATATTAGCTAGCGATTTATACTCTTGAATGTCTACGCTAGAAACAGTATTTTCAGCGATAAATTTGGACATAGGATTGAGATCAACACCAATACCAATTCTTTCATTCTTAATTGCCTCAATTGGTACAATACCAGAACCCATAAACGGGTCAAGCACTGTATCGCCTGTATTTGTGTAGTGGCTGATGTAGTCGGCAACTACATTGTGAGGTTTACGCCCCCAATATTTATGCATTAAATAATGAGCCGGATGTGATTTGGCACGAATATTCTTCATAGTGCCTTTGCTATTGCTGTCTAGTTCAAACAAACTTAGTTGTGGATACATAGGCTCTTCTTTTTTTTCTTCAACTGTATACCTCTCTTCTTTAAATCTTAAGACTATTTCTTTGTTGAATTTTCTATATTTAGTTGAGGTTACTGTAACGCATGATAGTTCTCCAGAATCGGCAAGTCTTCGAACAGTAGATTCAGAAACTCCAAGTATTTTAGCAGTTTCTTTAGTGCCTATAAGAGATTGAGTATCAATCTGCGTAGTTATCAAGTCTATCAACCCTTTCAAAACGAGTTAGTAACATTGTATCAAAGATAATTTTATTTTACAACTAAAACCGAACATACGCTTCTGTTAAATTATAATATGATTGTGTTAAAATAAACATAAATATAAAAAATTATGAGGTGCTATGATGGCAGTATTCAATCGAACTTTGATAGACATAGAATCTTTTATGCAAGAACAAGGGTTTTATTATTCTAAAGAGCAAATTTATGATTTCTATATTTCACTTAAAACGAAACCGTTTTTAATCTTATCTGGAATAAGTGGTTCAGGTAAATCTAAAATTGCCGAATTATTTGCGGAATATATGGGAAAAGCATATGAGGTTAATGATAATTATGAATTAGTTGCAGTAAAGCCAAATTGGACTGATAGTCGAGGAGTGTTTGGGTATCATAACGTACTGAATGACACTTATTCGATTACAGATGTAGTGAAACTGTTTATACGTGCTTTACAAAATCCTGAAAAGCCATATTTTCTTGTGTTGGATGAAATGAACCTAGCTAAGGTTGAACATTATTTTTCGGATTTTCTTAGTGTACTGGAAAGTAGAAGATACGATAATAGTTCATTCTCAGATAAGGTTATAGCTAATTATGGACAAACGATGACGTTATCCCAGGCAATTATATTAGTGGCTTTAGAAAAAGAAAACAATCAATTTGAATCTCTTGATTATTTTAGAGATCATCCCATAATTCAATGGTGGCAAACTAACCGTTCTCGAACGGAAGATAAGAAAGCACAATTTAGGACAGAACTAAATCAAGGTAGGCCTACAGATAAATTTTTAAATTCAGATTTGAAATTAGATGGTAAACGATTAGCAGGTAGAGCCTTTTTTGCTCAACGAGAAGGAAATTCTTATAAATTGAAAAGTCCGTCTGAGATGGATGCGAAAACTTTAGAACAATATGAGGAAGTTAGACAGATGTTTGACTTTATTTCTAAAAATTCAATTAAGCAAAAAAAAATTACTTTGCATAATTCTAACTTATTCTTAAAGACAGAACCAAACCAAAAAGATTTTAAATATGATTCGGATATTAATTTGTATGATGAAGATGATGGTTATTATGTTCCATCTGAAATTCAAATTCCTTTAAACGTCTTTGTTATTGGAACTGTAAATGTAGATGAAACAACCTATATGTTTAGTCCAAAAGTTTTAGATAGAAGTAATGTAATTGAGTTTAATGATGTAGATTTGTATCACGCATTTGCGTATGGAGAGAAAACTGATGTTAATTCAGTGATTTCAGTAGCGGAAAGTACTGTTTTTGACATGAAAGTTACATTGGCAACTTCTGAAGACACTAAGAGATTCATTAAAAATTATTCCGAAAATTTCGATGTTCTTGTCCAAATTAATGAAGTATTAAAAGAGAAAAATCGTCATTTTGGATACCGAGTTTTTAATGAAATTAGTTCTTTTATTTTAAATTATTGTTCATTAAATTTAGGGAAAGATGAAGTTTTTGCTGCATTAGATTTGCAGATATTACAAAAAGTATTACCTAAAATTAACGGTTCATATGATGAGTTAGGTAATTTATTGAATGATATAAAGGAAATATGCGAGAAAAATTTTATGTCTAGAACTTCAAGAAAAATTGAAAGAATGCTGGTTTCATTGGCGAACAGCGGATATACAACATTTATTGAGTAGGTGAGGAATGTGGAACGATTCAAGGCTTTTCGGTTTCAATCATTTATCTTGTTTACAGATGAGATTTCAGATAACGAGCTTAAGGAAATTATGAATGGTTCAAAAAGTTATATAAAATCCTTTTCTAAAGGTTTTCGTCAAGAAAATGAGAATTTCTATTTGGACGAATGGGTTCAATATTATGTTACTGGAATTGTTGGTTCAGAGTTAACTAAAGAAGATTACTTTTATTCAGGGCAGTACAATAGAAATAACTCTGGAATTTTGTGTTTCAATAATTTTATAGGAACTGCTAGATTTAGGGAACAAATTTTTAATATTGAATCGTCTAAAATAAAAACTACTGATTTTAATAGAATGATTTCAAATATTGATGAAAGAATAAAAGATATTGTTTCTTTAGTTTTTAAAAGCAATAGTGTAGCTAAGGGAATTTATTCAAAAACAGGATTTAGAGAATATGATTATTACGTATATTTAAGAATATATCAGTTGATGAAGGAAGATAAAATCATTCCCTTCAGTAGATATATTAGAAAACATCATAATTTTAGATTTGTACGCAATGTTGAAACGAAATCAATAAACTTAATAAAAGATGTTAGTCCAGATAGTATTGTGGATGTCATGTCTGGAAAAAATGTTTTTGCTAAAATCAGCGATAGTAGAAACTCTGTTTTTGGGGAGAACATACTATTTGAAATGAATGAGTATCAGGTTATTAATAGTGTTGATACTGTAGAAAATCAATTTGTTAAGTTCTTTTTGAATTATTTAATCCGTTTGTTGAATCATTTTCGAAATTCACTGTTGAACAGTTTAACGAAGGGAGAGGGAGTAGTTAATGTTTCTCTAATTGAAGAAGTAACCAAGATGCAAGAGGAACTGATTTTAGAATTATCTCATCCATTTTTTAATCGAATTTCCAAGATGAACACTATGAATAGCTCGAGTACTGTTTTAACCCGTAAATTTGGGTACAAAGAATTATTTAAATCATATTTATCACTAAATCAAGAACCAGTTAGTGTTTTTGATTCGGATTCACTGATTGAGTTGCTACAAAATAAATCTGTCGATAAATTATATGAGTATATCTGTCTTTTTCGACTAATTGATATTATTTCAGAGATTTATGGTGAAAAAAATGTTGTTAGTGGGAAAATAGATACTAAAGAAACTAGTATGTTTTCTGTAGGGATTTCTGAAGGTGGTGGTGTGGAATTTGTTTTTGATAAAACCGATAAATTTCCGAAAACGACTTTAATGTTCCAGCATCGTTTTTCTAGAAACAATAGTAAATATTTATCAGTATCAGTTGATTTTAGACCAGATTTCACTATCATCTTGGAGGATGAAAAAAGTAAGCAATACTATCATTTTGATTCTAAGTTTAGAATCGGAAACAATAATGATAGCAAAAATGATGATATTGCTAAGATGCATAGTTATAGAGATGCAATACTTTATACAGCAGGAGCATATGTTTTGTATCCTGGAGATAAAACAAGAACTTATGGGAGACCTGAGTCTTATTACTACGAGGGTGTGGGTGCATTTCCTTTAAATTTTAATAGAGAACACGATTCGGATTTAGAAAAAATGATTAATTCAGTTCTTAAAAATTTTAAGAAGAATAGTTAGAGGAAGTTCAAAAAATGTCGGTCAAGATTTAAAAGATTTTCCACCTATTTTTATAATATAATCCAATAATTCATTGCTTATTTATTAATATACTTAATCTGCTTAACCACAACATCCCGTGGCACGTTGAAATCGTCCAAACAGTTCAGAGTATATTTATTTTAAAAGTACAGTTCTTCAACCGTATGGTTCGGAATTGCAAAGTAATGTGCTAGTTCAGTTGTTTCGCATTCATTATTATGATTATTCGTACTATCAAGAGGTTCATAACTAAAGACTTTCTTAGGGGCTAGTAGGAAATACGCAAATTCATGTAGACAGTGTTAGTAAGATTCGCTATTATATCGGTATATCACTTAAATGAATGAATCTATACCCAAAAAAATTTGAAGTAAAATGATTTTTTCTTATCCTTCTCAAAGTGGATGAAGAAGTATTGACAAGACATTCATGGTTTATTTGATTCAGTTTGGTTATATTCATGTTGCCATAAAACTCAACCGCCAATTTCTCCATATATGATAATAAATAATCGTTTATTATCATATATGTTCCCTAGATGCTAGTCAAGTTTGCTTTCTTGGCCCTTTTTCATTGTTTCGACAAAGTATGTTGAGTTACTCTTCATCTTCCTCAGTTAAATTCTCCTTATCATAAAACTAGAAGTTCGCTTCAAATGTTTCTTCTCCCATTAAATTATCCACTCATCCTACTAAGCAGTGAGTTTTTGTACCAAGTGTGTTAGCTAAGTTTAGCAACGTATTTGAATACGGTGTGATGATGGCTTTGCTGTTAGTGTCAAATCTTAGACAAATTTTCGTAGAGACAGAAATATATTAAACATATTTTTGTGAGGATGATTTCTATGATTAGATTAACAGAAGATCTAAAATAATGATTATTGAATTTAATCAAACAGGATGTACTATTTAGGGTTTAGCGAAGGACTAAGTTGGTATCAATTTTTTGGTCTACGTGCCAATTAATTTGATCATCAATATTAGCATTTGCTGCTACTCTAGTAGTTAAAGCAGCATCTTTTTCGCCAAATGTTTTAAGAGGTTTTTTTAATGCTGGGTTATTCCTATCCCTGATGTATTTATTACACCATTTTGTTAAGTAAATTTTTGCCATAATTAATGGATTATCACTATCAGGTACTGATATACAAGTGAACAAACTTGGTCCATTGTTGAGTGCAAAATAAAAAAGTTCTTTTAAATTTTTATGATACTTACTATCTTCAACGTCATCGATAACTTCATCAAAAATAATGGATGCCTGTTCTGTGGTTAAACCTTCATTTAAGATTGATTCAAAAGTTCTATTTTTGTTAGGGATATACGTCACGTAGCTTGTTATCAAGAATAAGATTCTTTCTTTTTTTTTTGCTTTTTCTAAAAGGGAGTATGCTAAAATAAGAGGGTATATAGCAACTTTAAATAAGAGATAGGAGTGTATCTTTTTGGGTGCAGAATTAAATCAAAAATTATTTAGTGCGGCAGATAATCTCCGTAGTAAAATGGATGCGTCAGAATATAAAAA
>Ga0129314_1001425_pt1 | contig 16634 bp, 19 predicted proteins | sample O1111metagenome_FD_94431 | JGI IMG/M metagenome (GOLD analysis project Ga0129314, IMG submission 94431) | Orangutan individual fecal microbial communities from fecal samples from Wisconsin, USA - O1111 metagenome | ecosystem: Host-associated > Mammals > Digestive system > Large intestine > Fecal...
CGGGCCGAAAAGCTGCCGCTGCGCGGCGCAAACGCCTGCTGACACAGGCTTTTTGCAGGCATTTGATTCAACACGAGGGGGCTCTCGCCCCCTCGTACTCCCCCTGCAAAAAAGGACTCTTTTCCTTCAGACAGGGTTTTTCGACAATCTGGGAAGCCCGTGCGTAACATACGCACGGGCTTCTCCTTTTATGACACTTACTTCTCGATCTTCTCGAATTTCTCCGCCGGAGCCTTGCACAGGGGGCAGCGGAAGTCCGCGGGCAGGGACTCGCCCTCGTAGACGTAGCCGCAGATGGAGCAGCGGTAGCCGTTGATCTCCACCGTGCGGTACACGGACGCTGCGGGCGGGGTGGCCTTGCCCCGGTTGGCGTAGGCCTTCAGGGTCAGCACGTCGCCGCCGGACAGCATCTCCGCCTCCGTGGCCTGGCCCACGTACAGCACGTACTTGCCGATCTCCATCCGGTCCACGATCTTGCAGGAGACGCGGGATACCATGTGCTCCGTCAGATAGGGGTTGCCGGCGCCGTCGGTCTGAACCTCCCGGCCCTCAAACTTGTCGCCCATCCGGCCGGACTTGTAGCCGAACTGGCTGACGATCTCCTGGGGGCAGTCGGCGTCCAGCAGGGTGACGGAGAAGCTGCCGGCGGTCTCCACCGCCTTGCAGGTCTCGTTGTCCCGGTTAACGGCCACCGTGAACAGGGGCGGATAGGAGGAAGTCACCTGATGGAAGGAGTTGACGATGCAGCCGTGACGCTTGCCGTCCGCCGCAGCGCTGAGGAGCGCGAGAGTGTAGTCCAGTTTGTCATAAGCCTTTTTGTTCATGGGGAAACCTCCTTAATGAGAATTGTTACTGTTAGTGTAAGTTCAGTATACACCGATTTGGTGCAAATGCAAGTGTTTTTTGCAACAATCTGGAAAATGAAAGAAAATTTTTTCCGCCGGGAAATTTCCCATGGACAACGGCGGAAAATCAGTGTATACTGCCATCAACCAGAAGTATAATCTGCGTTTATGATTAATATAAGTGAATCAAATAGCTATCAAGCTGCAAGAAGGAGTGGTACTGATGACTGAGAGCTACGCGGGAAAGATCAACCGGAAACTCATCAAGAAGCGCCGCATCATCGCCGCGGCGGCGGGCCGGGAGCCGGCGGACCTGGTGCTGAAGAACGCCACCTACGTCAACGTGTTCTCCGGTGAGCTGTGCACCGACGACATCGCCGTGGCCGAGGGCCTGATCGTGGGCATGGGAAAGTACCACGGCAAAGCGGAGGCGGACATGACGGGGCGCATCGTCCTGCCCGGCTTCCTGGACGCCCACATCCATCTGGAGAGCTCCCTGGTGAGCCCCAAGGAATTCGTGAAGGCCGTCCTGCCCCACGGCACCACCACCGTGGTAACGGACCCCCATGAGATCGCCAACGTCATGGGCACCGACGGCATCGACTACATGCTCCAGGCCACGGAGGGCCTGCCGGTGGACGTGCGGTTCATGCTGTCCTCCTGCGTCCCCGCCACGCCCCTGGACGAGTCCGGCGCCAACCTGGACTACCGGGCCATCGACTCCTTCTACGACCACCCCAGAGTCCAGGGTCTGGCGGAGATGATGAACTACGTGGGCATCGTCAATGGCGACGACTCCGTGGTGGAGAAGATCGTGGCGGCCCAGGCCCACCACAAGAAGATCGACGGCCACGCCCCGGGCCTGTCCGGCAACGATCTCAACGCCTACATCGCCGCCGGCGTCTACTCCGACCACGAGTGCGCCGATCTGTCGGACGCCATGGCCAAGCTCCAGCGGGGCCAGTTCATCATGATCCGGGAGGGCACCGCCGCCCGGAATCTGGAGGCGCTGGTGCCCCTGCTGTGCAGCCAGTACGCCGACCGCTGCATGTTCTGCACCGACGACAAGCACCCCAGCGACCTGCTGGAAAAGGGCCACATCGACTACATCGTGAAAAAGGCCATCGCCCTGGGGGCGGACCCCATCACCACCATCAAGGTGGCCTGCCACAACGCCGCCCGGTACTTCCTGCTGAACAACCGGGGCGCCATCGCGCCGGGGTATCTGGCGGACTTCGTGGTCATCGACGACTTCAAGCGGTTCAACATCCAGGAGGTCTACAAGAAGGGCGTCCTGATGTACGACGGGGAGCTGCGGGACTTCCCGGAGCCGGTCATCGACCCCTATCTGGTGGAGCGGGCCCACAGCACCTTCCACGTGGCGGAGCTGACGGAGAAGGACTTCATGGAGGACCGTCCCCGGGGCGTCATCGGCCTGGTGCCGGGGGAGATCGTCTCCCGGGACGCGGGCTACGCCACCAAGATCGACCTGAAGAAGGACATTCTGAAGATCGCCGTCATCGAGCGCCACCGGGGCACCGGCCACATCGGCATCGGCTACATCCAGGGCTACGGCCTGAAGCACGGCGCCGTGGCCACCTCCGTGTCCCACGACTCCCACAACATCATCGTGGTGGGCACCAGCGAAAAGGAGATGGCTGCCGCCGCCAACCGGGTGACGGAGCTGGACGGCGGCATCGTGGTCTGCCGGAAGGGCCAGGTGCTGGGAGAGGTGCGGCTGGAGATCGCCGGCATCATGAGCGAGGACTCCCTGGTGAACGTGAACCGGGACCTGGAGGCCGCCAAGGAGCAGGCCTTCGGCCTGGGCGTCTCCCGGGGCATCGACCCCTTCATGACCCTGAGCTTCATGTCCCTGCCCGTCATCCCCACCCTGCGGCTCACCACCCGGGGCGTCTTCGACGTGGGACAGCAGAAGTACGTGTGAACCATGCGCGAAAAGCGGTTTCCCCGGACCGAACGGTCCGGGGAAACCGCTTTTTTGTAAAATTACAGTTTCATATTGACTTTTATAAAATTAAATGATATCTTTAATTTTGTAAAAGAAAGGGGGCGGCGGCATGGCTGTTGACGTGGTACCGGAGTGGATGGCGGAGCTGGACGACGAGGACGTGGCCTTCATCCGGAGATTCATTCTGGCCTCCGGGTCGCTGAAGGAGATGGCGAAGCAGTACGGCGTCACCTATCCCACGGTGCGCCTGCGGCTGGACCGGCTGATCCAGAAGATCCAACTGAGCCAGCAGGCGGCGGAGGAGCCGTATGTGGCGCTGATCAAGCGTCTGGCGGTGAACGACCGGCTGGACTTCGACACCGCCAAGCTGCTGATCACGGAATACCGGAAGACGAAAGGGGAGAATTGAGATGAGAAATGTGGCGATGCTGCTGGCGTTTCTGCTGGTGTTTGCGGTGGGGGGCGTCCTGCTCCAGATCTTTCTGTCCCGGCGGGAGAGCAAGTGGCCGGGGCTGGTGCTGCCGCTGCTGACGTTTCTGTACGCCCTGCTGATGGCGTGCAGCGCCGTGGCCTACAACGGCGGCTTCCCCTGGGGAGCGGTCCTGGCGTCGCTGGTGCTGGGGAACATCCCCACGGCGGTGCTGCTGGCCATCTACTGCTCCTGCCGGGAGAAGCGGAAGCGCCGGGACGACGTGGAGAAGATGAATATCCAGGATTTATGAGAAACGAAACCGCCGCTCCCGGCCAGCAGGCCGGAGCGGCGGTTTTTCACTCATGGGCGTGGGGCAGGTTCCAGCGGAAGTGGGCGGACAGGCCCCGGATCAGGAACACGGCGGCGGCGCCCGCCAGCATGGACAGGCCCTCTCCGGCGTAGTGCCACAGCAGTCCGCAGATCACCGCCCCCACCAGGGAGGCGCAGGCGTAGATGTGCTTCACGAAGATGTAGGGCGTGTCTCCGGCCATGACGTCCCGCAGGACGCCGCCGCCCACGCCGGTGATGACGCCCACGAAGGCCAGCAGGAACAGCGTGGCCCGGGGTTCGTGGGCGTAGGCCACCCGGATGCCCACCACCGTGAAGATGCCCAGCCCCGCCGTGTCCATGAGGAACAGGCACAGGTCGTACAGCGCCGGGTCCCACATCAGCAGCCGCCGCACCCCGGGCAGGAACAGCACCAGGGAGGTGAGGATGGCCACCGTGGCGTAGATGGGGTCCTGAAAGGTGGCGGGGGGCGTGTTGCCCAGGATCAGGTCCCGGATGACGCCGCCGCCCACAGCGGTGGTGAGACCCAGAATGCACACGCCGAAGATGTCCATGTTCTTTTTGATGCCGGTCATGGCGCCGGAGGCGGCGAAGGCCATGGTGCCGATGAGTTCGACGATGAGAATGAAACGGTCCATAAGCGGGAAGGTCTCCTTTGTCGGTTACAGATCAGACGGACGCGGAAACACGGAGGGGCGTCATGTCCGGGTGCCGTTCCGGACCATCTCCATGAAGGCCGCCGCCGCGGCGGTGGGGGACACGTCCCGGAGGGTGCACATGTCCACGCTGCGGGCGGGGATGCTGAAATCCGTCCGCAGCAATCGGATGTCCCCGGCGTGCAGGGCGTCCTGGACGAACTCCAGCGTCACCCCCGCCACGCCCAGGCCGATCTTCGCCAGGGACACCAGCAGCGACCGGGAGGACAGCTCGATCTCCGGCGTCAGGGTGATGCCCCACCGCAGGAAGGTCTGCTCCAGGAAGACCCGGCTGCTGGCCTTCCGCTCCAGCAGGATCAGGGGGAACGCCGCGATCTCCCGGGCGGTGTACACGTGGTCGAAGTCGCAGTCGTAGCCGCTGCCCGCCACGAAGGCGGTGTGGGTCTGGAAGCAGGGCCAGTCCGTCAGGCTGGACTTGTCGGCGGGAGAGGAGGCGAAGGCGATGTCCACCACGCCGGATTTCAGCAGGGACAGCACCTTGGCGCTGCGTCCGCTGACGATCTTCAGCCGGATGCCGGGGTGCTCCCGGTGGAACCGCTCCAGATAGGGCGTCAGGAACATGGCGGTCACGGTGTCGCTGGCGCCGATGGTCAGGGTGCCCAGCAGCAGCTGCTGGGCCTGGGACAGCTTGTCCTCTCCCGTGGACAGTAGGCTCAGGGCGCTGCGGACGTACTGGTACAGCATCTGGCCCTCCCCCGTCAGGGTGACGCCCCGGGGCGACCGGGCGAACAGACGGGCCTGCAAAGCCGTCTCCAGCTGCTTGATGGACTGGCTCACCGCCGACTGGGAGATATACAGATTCTTCGCCGCCACGGAGATATTGCCGGTCTCCGCCACCTCCCGGAACACCCGGTACAGCTCCAGCTTCACCGCCATGCCGCGGCCCCCTTTCGTTTCCGTTATCAATTCTGCTGCACAATGCCGTATTCAGTATAAGCACCGCTGCGGAAAAAAGCAACGGAAAATTTTGTGCCCCGGCGTCTCCTGGGCGGGAGACGCCGGGGCGTTTTGGGAAAAGGGTCACTGGCCGGGGTCCGGGATGCGGCGGGACATCCAGATCTCGTAGGCCCGGGAGATGCGGGGCCAGTCCGCCAGAAGCCACCAGGCGTCGAAGTAGTCCCCCCGGCGGTTCTGGTAGTCCAGATAGTAGGCGTGTTCCCACACGTCGCAGCACAGCAGGGGCTTCAGGGGCAGGGGCGTGTCCTGATTGGCGGTCTTTACCACCGACAGCGTCCCGTCGGGACCGGCGCAGAGACAGGCCCAGCCGGAGCCGAACTGGCCCAGAGCCGCCGTCTTCATGGCGGATTTCAGGCCCGGCAGGTCCCCGAAGTACCGGGCGATGGCCCCATCCAGAGGCGGGACCGGGGAGGACACCGGCGTGGGGTGCAGGTTGGCGAAGTAGAGGTCGTGGAGGTACACGCCGCCGGCGTTGTTCCGGACGCCCTGGCGGATGTCCTCCGGCAGCTGACACCAGTCCTGGCACAGCTGCTCCAGGGTCCAGGTCTGGTACTCCGGATGGTCCTTCAACAGGGCGTTGAGGTTGTCGATATAGGCGGCGAAGTGCTTGTCGTGGTGGAAGTGCATGGTTTTGGCGCTGAGCTCCGGCTCCAGGGCGTCGTAGGGGAAGGCCAGCGGCGGCAGGGTGTAGGGGTAGTGTTGATCCATAGGGCAGCATCCTCTCCTTTTTGTTCCGTGGTATCAGCAGGGCCACGATATCTGTGATAGAATATGTCCGGAAGGCGGCTTTCATACGGCGGGGCGGGACGGCGCCGGGCGGAAAAGTTTTTTCCGGGTTGAAGAAATCCGGCCCGCCGTCCCGTTTTATGAGACAGAAGAGAGGTGAGGCGTCCCGTGGACCGGCGGAGAGAACCATCCTTTGAGCGGCTGGTGGATCAGTACCAGCGGCTGGTATACACCGTCTGTTATCAGATGGTCCGGGACGTCCAGACGGCGGAGGACCTGACCCAGGAGACCTTCCTGTCCGCCTACCTCCATCTGGCGGACTGTCCGGCGGGCTACGAGCGCCAGTGGCTGGCCCGCATCGCCGTCAACAAGGCCAAGGACTACCTCCTCAGCGCCTACAGCCGCCGGACGGTGCTGCCGGGAGACGAGGAGATGCCCCCCGGCCCGCCGGAGCCGTCCACCGAGGAGACGGCCCTGAGCCGCTGCGGCGAGGCGGAGCTGCGGCGGCAGATCCTGGCCCTGCGGGAGCCATACGGCAGCGTCCTGCGGCTCCATCTGCTGGAGGAGCGGACACCGGAGGAGACGGCGCTGGCCCTGGGCCGTCCGATGAAGACGGTACATACCCAGATCGCCCGGGGAAAACGGCTCCTGCGGGAGCAGCTGAAAGGGGGAGCGGACCCATGAACGCCTTTGACAAACACGGACATCTGACGGAGGAGGCCCTCCGGGTCCTGACGGACGGCGGGCCCCTGACGGAACTGGAGCGGCTGGAGCTGGCGGAGCATCTCAGCTACTGCGACGGCTGTCTGGAGCGGTACGCCACCCTGCTGGCGGAGACGCCGCTGATGGAGCCGCCGCCCCGGTGCAAAGAGAACATCCGGCGGCGCATCCGCCGCCGGGCGGCGGGGCTGCTGCTGAACCGCTGCACCGCGGCGGCAGCCGCCGTGGCGGTGGTGGTGACGGCGGTCTGGACGGCCCCGGCGGTCTCCGTGCCCCACAGCGGTGGGGAGCGCCCCGTCATCGGAGAGGTTTTGCGGTCCTGGCCGGAGCGGCTGGACCGGCGGCTGGAACAGATCACCGGCCTGTGGGCGGGCCGGGACAACATACAAGGAGGTCACACATCATGAGGAAAAATCGAATCCTGCTGTTCATCTGCGCCTGCATCCCCGGCTGCGGCCAGATGTATCAGGGCTATATGAAGCGGGGCATCTCCATGGCGGCGGCGGTGTGTCTGGACATCGGCGCGGCGTCGTTCCTGAACCTGGGGGAGCTGGCCATCGTTCTGCCGGTGCTGTGGCTGTACGCCTTCTTCGACACCTGGAACCTGCGGGCCGGGCTGGACGGCGGCACCGCCCAGCCGGACGGGTATCTGTTCGGCCTGTCCGGCGCCGACGCGGAGAAACTGGCCAGCCTGGCCCGGGGACGCCACAGTCTGGTGGGCTGGTGTCTGGTGGTCCTGGGCCTGTACGCGCTCTTACAGTCCTGCGCCCGGGCGCTCCTGAATCTGTACGGATCCTACTGGGAAATGATGAGCTGGGTGTACTACTTCATCCGGGACGACCTGCCCAGACTGGCCGCCACCGTGGGCGTCATCGCCCTGGGCGTGTGGTTCATCCGGGGGCCGAAGACGGTGCCGCCGGAGGAGGGCTATCAGCCCTACGCCCCGCCCCGGAATGACTTCGGGCAGGCGGAGCCGGTGACGGCATCCCCGGCGGAGGACGGCGCGGCGTCTGGCGATTCCGGTCCGGAGGGCGGAACCGCGGAACAGGAGGACGGCCATGGAGCGGAGTGATCAGCGGCCCGTCCGCCGGGTGGGGACTTTCACCACCGGCGTGACCCTCATCGGGGCGGGCCTTGCCATGCTGGCCACGCTGTGGCTGCCCTGGGAGGACTTCCTGTGGGCCATGGGACTGTCGCCGCTGCTGCTGGTGAGCCTGGGCGTGGAGACGCTGCTGGCGGCCCGGAAGGACGGCCGCGTCCGGTACGACTGGGTGGGGATGCTCCTGTGCGTGCTGGTGACGCTGGCGGCACTGTGCCTCACCGCCGCCGCGTGGTGGCTGCGCCACGCCCCGGAGGGCTGGTGTCTCTGATGCTATGGGGAAGCATGGCGGCCCTGCTGTCCTGGCTGGCGCGGCTGCTGTGGATGGCCCTCCCGGCCCTCCGTCTGCTGACGGAAGTCCTGGGCTGGTAACGGAAAACAGAACAGCCCCGCCGGAGACCGGCGGAGCGAAGAAACAGAACAGCGCCGCCGGTTTCCCGGCGGCGCTGGTGCGTTTTGGGGGATTTACTTCTTCAGGCTGGCCACCCACTGGGCGTACTTCTCCAGATTGGCGTCGCAGTCGGCCTTGGTGTCGCCCTTGGTCAGGACGTAGACCTTGATCTTGGGCTCGGTGCCGGAGGGACGGACGATGACGGAGGTGCCGTCGGCCATCTCGAAGCGCAGCACGTTGGAGCCGGACAGCTCCATGGTGCTCTTCTCGCCGGTGGCCAGATCGGTGACGGAGCCGTCCTTGTAGTCCTTGAACTGGGCCACCTTCACGCCGGAGATCTCGGCGGGCGGGGTCTCCCGCAGGGACTTCATCAGCGCGGCCATGTCCTTCAGGCCGTCCAGACCGGGCATCACCAGATTGTGGGTCTTCTCGGCGTAGTAGCCGTACTTCTCGTACAGCTTCTCCAGGGCGTCGAACAGGGTCAGGCCCTGACCGGCGTACCAAGCGGCCATCTCTGTCAGCATCATGGAGGCGGTGACGGCGTCCTTGTCCCGGACGTAGTCGCCCAGCATGTAGCCGTAGCTCTCCTCATAGGAGAAGATGACCTTGCCCTCGCCGGAGTTCTCCAGCTTGTCCTTTTTCTCCGCCAGGAACTTGAAGCCGGTGAAGGTGTCGTAGCACTGGAGGCCGTTGACCTCGGCCACCTTCCGGGCCATCTCCGTGGTGACGATGGTCTTCAGGGCCACGGGCTTCTCCGGCATCTTGCCGGTGCGGCGCATGGCGCCGATGAGGTAGTCCAGCAGCAGCACGCCGGTCTGGTTGCCGGTGACGGGGCGGAACTCGCCGCTGTGATCCCGGACCATGATGCCCACGCGGTCGCTGTCAGGGTCGGTGCCCAGGATGAAGTCGATGTCGTTGGCCTTGGCCAGATCAACGGCCAGATAGAAGCCCTCGGGGTTCTCCGGGTTGGGGGAGACCACGGTGGGGAAGTCGCCGTCGATGACCATCTGCTTGGGCTCGCACAGCAGGTGCTTGATGCCCAGGGTCTTCAGGGCCTCGGGGACCAGCTTGTAGCCGCAGCCGTGGAAGGGGGTGTACACCAGCTTGAAGGTGTCAGCCACCTTCTCCACCGCCTCCTTGTCCAGGATCTGGGCGGTGACGTTGGCCATGAACTTCCGGTCCGTCTCGTCGCCGATGACCTCGATGAGGCCGGCCTTCACGCCCTCGTCATAGGGCATGGTCTTCACGCCGTCGAAGATGTCGATCTTGGACAGCTCCTCGGCGATGGCGTCGGCGTGATGGGGCGGCAGCTGGGCGCCGTCCTCCCAGTAGACCTTGTAGCCGTTGTACTCCTTGGGGTTGTGGGAGGCGGTGACGTTGATGCCCGCCTGGCAGTGGTACTCCCGGACGGTGAAGCTCAGCTCGGGAGTGGGACGCAGGGCGTCGAAGATGCGGACATGGATGCCGTTGGCGGCGCAGACCTCGGCGGCGGCCCGGGCGAACTCCAGGGAGTGGTTGCGGCAGTCGTTGGCGATGGCCACGCCCCGCTGCTTGGACTCCTCGCCGCCCTCGGCGATGACCTTGCAGAAGCCCTGGGTGGCCCAGCGGATGACATGGATGTTCATATTGTGCAGGCCGGTGCACATGGTGCCCCGCAGACCGGCGGTGCCGAACTCCAGCGGGCCGTAGAACCGGCCCTCGATCTCCTTGGGGTCGTTCCGGATGGCCTCCAACTCCGCGTGCTCCTCGGCCGAGAGGGCGGGGCTTGCCAGCCACTTTTCATATTCCTTCATGAAATCCATATGTACTTCCTCCTATAACAAATTTGAGAATCTGCCTGTCAAAGGGTCCCGGCGCGCATCCAGCAAGACGCCCCGGGCCCATGGGGGACCACATTTATTCCGCTGTTTCCTCTGTCTCCGGCTGCTGCTCCAGCAGGGCCCGGGCCTCCTCCGCACGGGAGGCGGGGACGCAGATGTCCACGCCCTGGGCCGCGAAGCCGCCCAGCACCTTGCCCAGCGTGCCGTTCTTGAAGGCGGGGATGCCGCAGCTCTCCAGCATGGACACGGTGATGTCCGCCATGCTGTCCAGCTCCCACTGGATGCCCAGGCTCACCGCCTGCTCCGGATGGCCCTCCGCGTCCTTGGGCCAGCGCTTCAGCAGATCGCGGTCTGCTCTGGCCCAGAAATCCTTGGCCGGTTCCGTCATACGCTCACGTCCTTTACTTGTGATATCGGGTGCCCGCGTTGATCTGGTACGCCCGGTAGATCTGCTCCAGCAGCATCACCCGGGCCAGATGGTGGGGAAATGTCATGGGGGACATGGACAGCCGCGCCCCGGCGGCGTCCTTGACGGAGGGGTGCAGGCCGAAGGACCCGCCGATGAGAAACACCAGCTGCTTCTCTCCCCGGTTGGCCCAGTCCGCCATCTGGCGGGCCAGCTCCTCGCTGGACCGCTCCTTCCCCTCGATGCACAGGGCGATGAGAAAGGCGGAGGGCGGCAGCTTGGCCCGGATGGCGGCTGCCTCCTTTGCCAGAGCCGCCTCGATCTGGGCGGGGGAGGGATTCTCCGGCAGACGCTCCTCCGGCAGCTCCGTGACGGTCAGGTCACAGTACCGGCTCAGCCGCTTGACGTACTCCGCGGCGGCGTCGGCGTAGAATTTCTCCTTCAGCTTGCCCACGCAGAGCAAAGTCACCTTCTGCATACGGTCTCCTCCGAAGACGTCTGATCCTGATTCTTGATGAAAAAGTTTCATCAGGAATCCCGCGTGCTGCGCACGCTCGAATTGTGCAGGGGCACAATTCGGCGTCTGCTGTGCATCAGTTCGACGAGCCAAATCAGAGATTTGGAGTCTCACTGATCATAAAAACGGAACGCGCGACCCGCTATAAAACGGTTTGAACCGTTTTAATCAGTTTTAGTATGATACCCCTGGCTCACCGTGTCCCTGGGGGCCACGGACAGGGGCACCGGGACGTCCAGCGTCTCCAGCGCCCGTCCCACGGCGTTCAGGGCCATGGCGGGGGTGTTGTTCTCCCGGCTGAGATGGGCCAGCACGATCTCCCGGGTCCCGGCCCGGGCGGAGACCAGGGCGAAGGCTGCGGCGTCCTCGTTGCTGAGATGGCCCTCCGGGCCGAGAATACGCTGCTTGAGATAGTAGGGATAGGGGCCGGAGCGGAGGGCGTCCACGTCGTGGTTGGCCTCCAGCACCAGAAGGGGCACACCTGTGAGGACCGCCGCCGCCTCCTCCGTCACGTAGCCGGAGTCCGTCAGCACGCCGGCGTCCCCGAACCGGTAGCCGCAGGCGCCGGGGGCGTCGTGGCAGGTGGGGAAGGAGGTGACGGTGAGGCCGTCCAGGGAGATGGTCTCCCCGTCGGCGAAGGGACGGAGCAGCGGCTCAATGCCGGCGATGCGGTAAGCCAGACCCGCGCAGGTGCGGCGGCTGGCGTAAACGGGAACGGCGTACTTCTTCACGAAGGTCTGAAGTCCGCCGATGTGATCGGTGTGGGTATGGGTGATGAACACGGCGGCCAGCTCCTCCGGCTCCACGCCCAGCGTCCGAAGGGCGACGACGATGCGGCGGCAGGAGATACCGGCGTCCAGCAGAACATGGACGCCGCAGCAGCTCACCAGCGCGGCGTTCCCGGAGGAGCCGCTGGCCAGGGTATGTATGGTGGTCAAGATGATAAACCTCGCAGAAGGAATATAAATCGAGAATGCGAATAAAAAGCAGAATACCGCCGGAGAGAACCTTGCCCGGGGGGCGACATCCTCCACGGCGGCGCGAACAATTAGGAATTAGGAATTAGGAATTAGGAGTTAGGAATTAGGAATTAGGAATTAGGAGATAGGAGATATACGGCAGGAGTTCCGCCCTAAAACCGCCAGTCCGGGAAAGGGGGCCAGGGGAAACCGCACCAGTCCGGGAAAGGGGGCCAGGGGGAAACCTACGGTTTCCCACGGTTCTTTTGCCCGCAGGGCAAAAGAAGTTGCTGTAATCATTTTTGCCGCGGCGTGTACGTGGCAAAAATACCGAGACCCCAGCCGCCGGGGGCGGCGTCACCAGTCCGCAGACTGGTGGTGGGGGATTCTCAAGGGGGAGCCTGCTCCCCCTTGAAGGCGCGGCGCGCTATCCGATATGCGCCTCCATCTCGTCATTCTCTCCGGGGACCTCCACGGCGCGGATGTCCGCGCCCAAGGCACGGAGCTTCTCCACCAGATTCTCATAGCCCCGCTCGATATACTGCACGCAGCTGATCTCACTGACGCCCTGAGCCGCCAGGGCCGCGATGACCAGCGCCGCCCCCGCCCGCAGATCGCAGGCCTGGATGGGCGCGCCGGTGAGATGGTCCACGCCCTCCACCACGGCGGTCCGGTCATCCACCTGAATGGAGGCGCCCATGCGCTTCAGCTCGTCCACGTAGCGGTAGCGGTTGTTCCACACGCTCTCCGTCACCAGGGACGTGCCCTGGGCCAGAGACAGCACGGCGGTGATCTGGGGCTGCATATCCGTGGGGAAGCCGGGATAGGGCATGGTCTTCACATTGGTCTTCTGGAGAGGGCCTGTCCGGCGGACCAGCAGGGTGTCGTCCAGCTCCTCCACCTCCACGCCGCACTCCTGGAGCTTGGCGGTGATACAATCCATGTGTTTGGGAATAATGTTCTTCACCAGGATCTGTCCGCCGGTGGCGGCCACGGCGGCCATGTAGGTGCCCGCCTCGATCTGGTCGGGGATGATGGCGTAGGTGCCGCCGGTGAGATGGGTGACGCCCTTGATCTTGATGGTGTCCGTGCCCGCACCCCGGATGGAGGCGCCCATGGAGTTCAGGAAGTTGGCCAGGTCCACGATGTGGGGCTCCTTGGCGGCGTTCTCGATGACGGTGTTGCCTTCCGCCAGAACGGCAGCCATCATGATGTTCATGGTGGCCCCCACGGACACCACGTCCAGATAGATGTTGGCGCCGTGGAGACGGCCCGTCTCCGCGGAGGCGTGGATGAAGCCGCCCTCCACCACCACCTTGGCGCCCATGGCGGTGAAGCCCTTCACGTGCTGGTCGATGGGCCGCACGCCGAAGTTGCAGCCGCCGGGCATGGCCACCTCCGCCTGCCCGAACCGGCCCAGCAGGGAGCCGATGAGGTAGTAGGAGGCCCGGATCTTCCGGGCCAGGTCATAGCTGGTGCGGGTGGAGCGGATGTGGGTGCAGTCGATCTCCACGGTGTGGGGATTGATGGACCGGACGCCCGCGCCCAGATTTTCCAGGATCCGGAGGCACAGCGTCACGTCAGAGATCTGGGGGATGTTCTCAATGCGGCAGACACCGTCCACCAGCAGGGCGGCGGGGATGATGGCCACGGCGGCGTTCTTGAAGCCGCTGATCTCTACCTCGCCGAAAAGCGGCTTGCCGCCGCGAATCACATAATTTGTCAATGTTGGACCCTCTCTCCAAAAGGCTCGTTATCGTCAGACAGCTTCCGAAGGTGTAAAAGATTCTCAGGAAGCCCGCGGCGGAACTGCCGCGGGAGCCGGAAACGGCTCCGATCAGTATCGCATCGTCAAGGCGGCACGCCCCGCGTGCCGGTATGGGGCCTGTCCATCCGGACAGTCTCCGGCGAACGCACGGATCGCGGGCCGGCAAGGACAGTTTGCCCCCGCCCGCGCCGGTTCATACCAGAGTCTGCGGACAGACTTACACAGCAATAGCATAGCATATCCGGCAGGGAAAAGCAAACAGTTTCTTCCTGCCGTCCTGTACAGAAATCAGCTGCGGGTGACAGCCTCTGTCAAACAGTTTACATAATAATTTCCGGTGTCGGTGACGACACACCAGGCGGGCACCAGGGACATGGGGGCCGCGGCGGTGCTCTGGAGCTCGTAGCAGAGGTAGACCTCCGTCACGGCGGACACCACGGCGCCGCTGTCCCGGCGGGCGTTGAGGAACTTGGTCAGGGCCGTCACGGCGGACATGGAGCCGCCGGAGACGGAGGCGGAGGCAGTCTGGGGCAGATGGGCGCCGGAGACGGATACCAGACTGCCGCCGGAGACGGCGAAGTCCACGGAGGCGTTGGACACGGGGTAGCCGTCGAAGTACTGCACCGCCGAGCCGGTGCCGCTGTCCGGGTCCAGGGTCAGGTCCTGATAGCCGAAGGCCTGGCAGAACTTCCGGCAGACGGCCTCGGCGTCCGACCGGGCCAGGGTGCCCGTCGCCTCGAAGACGCCGTTGGAGCGGAACAGGGCCTGTCCGGCGGAGCTGGTGAAAATGTAGATGCCGCCGCCCTCGTTGGACATGGTCAGGTCGTCGCCCAGCAGGGCGGCGGCCAGGGCGCGGTCCCCGTCCAGATCCCGGCTGAGGGTCACGCTGGCGGGGGGCAGGGAGGAGGGGATGCGGGCCTCCAGGGCGATGTCCTCGGAGGCGAACAGCTCCGTCAGTTCCCGGGCGGTGCGCTCCCGGGCGGAGCGCTCCTGGCCCCGGACGCTGGCCAGAGAGCACAGCAGCACCGCGTTCATCAGCAGCAGGATGAGCAGGATGATGTTTTTCAGACGGGTCCGGTCCATGGGCGGCACACCCCCTTTCTGAATTAGGAATTAGGAATTTATTCGGCCAGCCAGCCGGCGGTGATGGTGCCTGCGCCGGTGTCGGTGTAGCAGATGTTCAGCTCCCGGCCCGCGTAGGTGCGGGCGATGGCCAGCGCCTGAGTCAGCGGCAGCAGGCGGGAGGTATCCGCCATGGGCAGGTACTGCCGGGGATGGAGGGTGAACCGGACGATCTGAAGCCCCTGGATCTCCACCACGGCGGCGGGCTCTCCGCCGCTGAGGCGGACGGGTACGCCGTTCACCTGATAGTCGAAGGTCAGGAGCCAGCCGTCCTCCGCTGCGGGCTCCACGCTCTGGAGGGCCAGGGCGCCGCCGCTGGACAGGAGCCGGTACAGGAATTGATAGCTGCCCAGCACCGCCTCCCCGGCGGTGGCCGTCTGGCCCGCGGCGGAGATGGAGAGGGCCTCGTCGGCGCCGCCGTCGTAGTCCACGGTGCCGTCGGGCTGGATGCGGAGGGTCCGCTCGCCCTCGCCGATGACCTGGGTGCCGTTGGAGGCGGTGTACCGGTCCTTGGTGCTGGGGTTGAAGCCCACGGCGGACAGCAGCTCATCGGCGCTGCCTGCGGTGTCCTGGACGGAGAACTCCAGGTACTCCGGCAGATCCTCCGTGGGAAGGAGGGTATAGGGATCCAGGGCGGTCTCCCCCAGCTCAAAGGCAAAGGCGGCGCCGCCGGGCTGATAGCTGCCCACCAGGTCCTCCAGGGACGCCGGGGCCACCTTGGTGGCGAAGCGGTGATAGAGGGCGCCGTCGGTGAGATACAGCTCCACGCCGTCTTCCCCGATGGCCAGCACCAGCCGCCGGACGGCCAGTTCCGCGGGCGGCGCGTCGGCGCCCACCAGCTCCGCCGCCACGGACAGGGGCAGGACGTTTTCAAAGTCGTAATAGACGGACACCGCCGTCAGGGCGGAGCGGAAGTCCGACTCCCGGCAGTCCTGAAAACTGCCCGCGGAGCCCAGGGCCTCCCGGAGCAGGCTGCCCGGACCGGCGAAGTCCTCGTCGGTGGTGGTCAGGGCCAGATCACCGTACCGGCCGTAGGCACCGGTGACGGCCAGCCGCAGGGGGGTGGGCACGGCGGTCAGCTCCGTCACGGTCTCGGGGATGGGGACGGTCTGACGGCGGCCCGCGCCGCTGTCGGCGGGACGCAGCAGCAGATACAGCTGCAAAAAGGCGGTGACGGTCAGCAGGACGATGAGGACGTTCTGCAAGATGTCCCGGCGCAGCTTGTTCGATGGCTCCATACCGTCGCCTCCTCTCCTGATCATGTGCCCGGACAGGGCCTGTTATGCCCCCGGCGGGGCGATGGGCAGCTCCAGCCGCACGGTGGTGCCGGGGCCGGGACGGTCCACCAGGAACAGCTTTCCGTGGTGGCGGATGACGATCTCCCTGGCGATGGACAATCCCAGACCGGTGCCGCCGGACTCCCGGGACCGGGCCTTGTCCACCCGGTAGAAGCGGTCAAAAATGCGCTCCCGGTCTTTTTCCGGAATGCCGATGCCGTCGTCGCAGACCTCCATCCACACGGTGTCCTCCGTGGACCCGGCGGTGACGCGGATGTGGCCGCCGTCGGGAGTGTACTTGATGGCGTTGCCGAGAATATTCATCATGACCTGCTCCAAACGGCTCCGGTCACCCACGATGAGGGGCAGGCCCTCCAGGGAGGCGCAGGTAAGGGCGTGGCCCCGGCGTTTGGCCTCCAGGGCGTTGGCCCGGACCACGCTGCCGATGGACTCGGAGAAGGGGGAGCGGGAGAGGGTCAGCTCCGTCTTGCCGGAGTCCAGGCGGCTGAGGGTCAGCAGGTCCTGGACGATGTGGGTCATCCGGTCCGTTTCGGTGATGATGATGTCCAGGAAACTGTTGGC
>Ga0129314_1001426_pt1 | contig 16587 bp, 6 predicted proteins | sample O1111metagenome_FD_94431 | JGI IMG/M metagenome (GOLD analysis project Ga0129314, IMG submission 94431) | Orangutan individual fecal microbial communities from fecal samples from Wisconsin, USA - O1111 metagenome | ecosystem: Host-associated > Mammals > Digestive system > Large intestine > Fecal...
CGTAACCGTCTGCTCAAGTTCAGAAACTTCTTTTTCATCTACCTTTGCAACCAGCTTCACTTCAATCGAAGTCGGACGTTTCCCGTCTCGATTGTTTCCGTCACTCCATACCTTTGTGACTTCCAGGCTCGTTGTCTCCGTTTTTTTATCCTTAACCGTCAGCTCATCGCCATCATAATAGATATATTTTGAATAATCCGGTTGGTTTGTTGATGAAATTGTAAACTGATATGGTGTTTCATTTATCTCATACCCTGACGGTGCCTCGAGCTCTTTCAGATAATATATTCTATCTTTTTCCAGCGTCCATCCCTTGGTATTGGCATCACCGATAATGGTTGCTTCTCCATTGGAAGCTGTAACAAAAACTGCATTTTCGTTATTCTGTTTCGGATACTGAACAGGTTGTGTCGCCTCAGAATCTGTATACAGCCCAAATTTTGCTCCTTCTAGTTTTATAGCTTCATTATCCTGATCAACTTTTATTATTTTGATGCTTGGATTTGACGCTGTACCACCTGAAGTGCTCGTAAACTGCGCCGAATCTGTTTTTGTGACAGTTTCTCCTTGCAATGTTGCAGAATTCGAGAACTCTCCAGGTGCCAACACCTTAGCATCATATGTTATGGTTACCGTTTGCTTATCTTTGATAATAAAAGTAATGGTATCTCCACTTGATGTATATTTGACGAGTGCACCTTCAGGATCGACCTTTATGGAAGAATAATCAATTGACAGATTCTTTATAATCTTATCTGTCAGTGTTAAATCCTGTTCCCCGTTCATTGTAAAGTGTTCAGGGTTGGCTACGATCGTGAAATGTGCTGTAGCAGATTTCTGATCCTTTGCTACTAACACAGTGTCCGTCTTGCTCAAAGTCGGATGCGTGTAGTCAAAGGAAACACTACTACTTCCTGCTGAGCTTTCCATCGAATTGCTGAACTTATACTTACCGGAAGTTAGCGCTGCCAGAGCATTCAGATCGCCAATTTTGTCCGGATCTACATAGAGGGCATATGTCACTCTATACATTCCTTTGGGATTTTTATTTTTGTCCCAAGGTAGATTCTTGATGCTAAAAGAAAATCCGCTATTTGTTTCCGTAAAGCATTTGTTACAATCTATACGATTATCCCACGATTCAAGGTTCCAATCATTATTACCCGTTCCAGGAAGAATATAAGCATTTGAAGATAATAGTTTTAAGTACTTTGTATCAAAAGCATCACTAAACTTTATTTCTCCATTTTTTACGCCATAAAAATAAATATTAAAGTAATACACTTGAACTTCTCTATCTTGCAGTTTTTCCTTTCTCGGATTATTACCGCTTTCTAATTGTTTTTTCACCCCAAATGATTCTGGTGAAACCTTGTCTTCCGCAATTAAAATGTCATTGAGTTTAGCTGTATTTACATGCTCATTCTGTTCTTTATCCCACTTCTCATTGAACTTTGTGGACAAAGTAACCGTAACTTGTGACGTTGATTGCCCATTTCCGGCAATTCCAGGCTTCGTCTTATCTGCATTTTTATAAAATGTCACTTTTACCTGTGCTGCCTCAGCAGCATTTTCTGCAACTGTTCCATCGTTTTTGAAAAGAGAAACATCATAGTTTGTCCCTTCCGGTGCATTGCTTACTTGCAGATTCTCCATATACTGATCGATTGCCCCATTCCAACTACTTGGCAAAGTATCCACCAGTTCTGCTTTTGATAGTCCATCTGCAGGGACCGTAATCGTGATGATCCAACTTGCCTGTTCCGCATTCGCTGTTCCCTTCTTAGTTAACCCAGCCTTATTCTCATCTCTGGGGCCAACCGAAGGAGCGCCATGAGCAATATGTCCCTTTCCATCAGACACGTCATTTTTAACTGTTTGGCTCGTAATGATATTCGTTACATCAACTTTTGTATTATAAGTAATGGTATATCCAAACTTTCCATCTTTCTCAGGAATTATATATTGCCATCCATTTACGCTGCCATTGGCTTGAAGGTTCTCCCAGCTAACATTTCTTGTCTCTCCCTTCGTCCCGTCTTCATTTGTAATTTGAATCTCAATTCCATCGCCCGTGTATGACATAGGAGGCGTTGTCGTTGTAATCGTATCTGTTATCGTGTTGCCAGCAACCGAAACATAGCGGTCCTTATTATATTCAATTGTCCATGGAATCACGCGATAGTATCTCGTTTCACCATTTACATTCTCGGACTGTACTTGTCCTATTCCCTGTTGCCCAACATTTTTCGAGATAGATGTATATGCACCTACTGAATGATGAAATTCCTTTTCTTGTTGTGGTTTCTCATCATTAGTGTGTTTCACCGAAACTTTATTTCCTGTTTCTGCCTCGCTATCTCCCGTGCTATTCTCATTTAATTTCGTTAAATCAACAGATGCAGTGTAGTTTAATGTAATTGTCTCTCCGTCTTTCATAGAAGGAATTGTGACTTTAAAACCTTTGCCATTATTTTGCTTTTCCTTCCTTATGGAAGATAACGAATTATCTGTTGTACGAGTTGACGAAGCTGTAATGCTGTCAATGCCATCAAAAGTAAGAAGAGAGCCTGTGATGGTATCCTGTACTTCTACATTTTCGTTATAACCCGAAGATGTAACCTTGACAGTATAGGTTGTCTTATTGGTTTTCGGATCATATGTTCCGCTTTTCGTCACGGCAAGATTAGCCTTGCTGTCAACATTTACTGTCTTCTTGACTGGACCGAAAGATATTTGATTACTCTCAGATGCGGTAAACTTCGCTGACAAATCCACATAAAGAGAAGCATTTCCACATGACTGAAAACGTTGATAATTAACATCAGAAGAATCTAGTGTGATCGTAATTTTTCCATTTGTATCAATGCTGTAGGAATACTGCAAAAAAAAGTTACCTTTCGAATCACTAGCTTCAATGGTTCCAGATCTTTCATGATTAGAAATATTGATGTTTCCAGGGAACTGATAGTGCATATTTCCGGAACTCGGAAACTGTTTTTGTGTGTTATTGGGCTCTTCCGAGAATTCTACCCGAATTCTATAATCTGTGTTCGCTTTTACATTCCACTCATTTCCCTGCACAGGAGTAGAACTTCCTTCCTGATAAAGCTCCACCTTTGAAATAAGTCCGGAAATATCTTCTGTACCTGATGCTTTCTCTGGATCCGTCACCGCGATTGTATACACGGTCCCATCTTCCATGGTCACGGTCAGAATTTCATCACTTGTGAAGGACTGGAGTGATGTCAGTGTCCAATCATTTCCTTCGGTGTCCTTCTCTACTTTAAGGAGTTCCGGATTCGTGAACACTGCAGATTTTACCTCTGCAACATCTTCCTGGATATCAACGGCCTTCATTACTTCTGAAAGCTTGACTGCTCCATTCCCCTTCATGGAATAGGTCAATCCGTTGTAACGGAAATCAACAGTATATGCATTGACATATATTGAGAAGCTATCCGCATCGAACTCTGCGCCGGTCACACTGCTTCCGTCTGTGTCTGCAGTTCCGGAGATTTCCGCTGCCGAACCGTCATGGATGTGGATAACTGCAGACTTTGCCACCTGAGCCTTGTCCGGCAGGTTCAGGCTGACAGGATTATGGAAGCTCATGGTTACATGAACATGCTCGCTCGGCTGGATTCGGTTTCCGTCTGCTTCCAGATAAATGTCATAGGCTGTGCCATATACTTTGTCTGCTGTTACGCCCATGGCATCTGCAGACATGGAAAGTGCGGACCGTAAACGATCACCGGTAATTGCATTTACAACAAGCTTCGCATTCTTCGGAATCTTTGCATCCTTTGTGGCAGAAAGAGTTACACTCACATCGCCGCAGTCTGCAGAAAGCTGCTCCGTGTAATCTTCGTCTTCCTGATAGACATAGGTGATCCTCGTGTTTTCCTTCAGAAGCTCGCCGTCCACATAGTAGGCGTACTTACCGGCTTCGAGGACTTCCTTGGCGATGGAGGTAATTTTGTCTGTGCCGATTTCGGCGTACCGGTATTCGTAGCCCTGGATGTAGGGTGCCGTCTTCGAGAGGTCATTGGTTCCGACCGCGAGAGGGAAAGCATAGTCTCCCTGGATGGCAGCGCCGGTGGTGTCAACGGCTTCGCCGGTCACTTCAATGGAAGCGATTTCCGGAGTGACTTCTTCCTTCTGGGCATAGGTAAACGTGATCGTCGCGGTATCGCCTGCGGCAATCTCATGCTCTGCTCCATCCATGGTATATGTATAGGAAGCTTCTGTGCGAATTTCTTCCTTTGTTTCTGTGGTGCTGGTGTTTCTGGTAAAAGCAGTGTCCTGCGGGAGTTCTTCCTCGCCCAGGGTGACCGTCTTCAGCTCATAGCCGTTGAAGCTCTTTGCTTTGTCGGAGATGGTGAAGGAATCACCGGTCAGGCCGACGGTGCCGCAGAGAATGTTTCCGTCCTCAGCGACGTAAACAGCCTTCAGAGCTGCGGCATTTGTAACTTTCTTCTTCTGGTCAGCCTTTTCCGACTCGTCCTTGGTGTCGGTTTTGGTTTCTGCTTTGGTTTCGCCCTTGGTTTCGTCTTTTGTTTTGTCTTTGGTTTCGCCCTTGGTTTCGTCTTTTGTTTTGTCTTTGGAGGTGCTGTCCTTCTTCGAGGTTTCCTTTGTGTTTTCTTTTGAGGTACCCTTCGTAGTTTCCTTTGTGGTTTCCGGCTTCGTGGTCACCTCAGACTTGTTGTCGGACTTTTCTTCTGTTTTGCCTTCGGACTTGTTGTCCGTCTTGGCGTCGGTCTTGTTGTCTTCCTTGATGTCCAATTTGGCGTCGGTCTTATTTTCCGTCTTATTGTCGGATTTGACTTCGGCCTTGCTGTCTTCCGTGCTCTCTGCCTTCTTTTCTACGCGGACAGAGGCCTTGGGAAGCTCCACCTTCTCTGCGAGCTGGTAGCGGGCGTTTCCGTTCTCGTCCTTGTTCCATTCCTTGTCGAGCTCCGAAGAGAAAATATAGGTGCCCGCCTGATCCGGGTGGTAGGTCTCTTCGCCGTTCCAGGTAACGGTGACGGTTTGCTTCTCCTCATCTACCTTGACTTCGATCTCGTCCGGAAGCTCGAGCTGCGCGTATGCAGGAGCGTCCCCGGCAAAGTAGGTGCCGAGGTCTATGTCTTCTGTAATGACAGAGGTGATTTCCTTTGTCGAAGCTTCTGCGTCGTCGCCGGAGGCTTCGCCGTTTTCCCCTGTGGTCGTGCCGGCGGAGGCATCCGTGGAGGTGCCATTGGCGAAGGTGTCGGTGGCGTCGTTTATGGTTCCAGCGGTGTCATTTGTGGTTCCGGTGATGGTGCTATTCGTGGTTCCGACGGTGCCATTCACGGTTTCGCTCATGGTTCCGGTGGCGTCCTGTGATCCTGCGCCGGAGGCTTCGGCAGAAGTGCTGCCTGCGGAGGCATTCGTATTCTCACCGGAAGAGCCTTCCGTGCCGTTCTCTCCATTTGAATCAGAAGACTCCGAAGGTCCCGCAGCTTCCTGTGAATCCTGCGAATCTTCCGAGCTCACTGCCATCGATTCTGCGTCTGCGAAGGGCGCGCCGTTCGTATCGTCAGAAGACTGTGCGACAGGATTCTCCTGTCCGCCCTGCTCCTGCGAATCATTTTGCTGCCCTTCCAGTTCCTGTGCGCTTTCCGCCCTGGTGACTGCAGGCGACATCGCATTTGTTGCAGTTGACACGACCATAGCGGCCACACCAATCGAAGCGACAAATTTCCGGAATGCACGATTTTTCATAATTTCCCCCTATGTATTCCACACAGATTTATGTGACGTTCTGCTGATCTGGTTTGCTTCTGATAATTTTCCGATAATCGGCAGAAGTGCATACTACGACTAAGCTAATATATAGTAAATATACTACCACCGGTCATTTATTTTGGTGTGCCTGTTGTACAGTATGCTTTTCAAATCAGCGATTCGCTTAATTTCCCATGTGCAAATTGTGTTCTTTCGCATTTTCGTCAGGAGTGGCGGAGTGGTTGTTTTGCAAATCCACTGGTAAATTTACAGAAAATGAATGTTCTGATTTGGTGATTTTACAGTGTAGACAGGTGCTGGTTTGGGGGATTTTACAGCACAGGTAGGTGCTGGTTTGACAATTTAACAGAAAGAGGACGTCCCTGATCTGGTAACTCAGGGATCGCCCTCCTTCTGATGGATTTGCGGTGCCTTATGAAATTTGAAATTCAGGGGACACAGCCCTCCGTTGAAATGCATCCCTGATAAGCTATTCTGTCGAATCAGGATGCATTTCTCCGCTGGAAATCATCCCTGACAGGACTTTCCTGCTAATCAGGATGCATTTCTCCGCTGGAAATCATCCCTGCATGACATTTTCTGCTAATCAGGATGATTTTCTCCACTGGAAGTCATCCCTGACAGGACTTTCTTGCTAATCAGGATGCATTTCTCCGCTGGAAATCATCCCTGCAAGACATTTCCTGCTAATCAGGATACATTTCCCCACTGGAAATCATCCCTCCCAGACATTTCCTGCTAATCAGGATGATTTTCCTCGCTGGGAATCATCCCTCCCAGGCATTTTCTGCAATTCAGGATGCATCCCGACGCTGAATTGCATCCCGCGAGGCCACGAATGCATGATCAGGATGCTTGCCTATTCCGGCGTCTTCGCCTCGCGGGCCCCGGCTGCAGCAAGGACTTCTTCCAGCGGCATCTCAAGGGTCTCCGCCACATCCTCTGCACGCATGCGTCCTTCCTTTACCAGTTTGACCAGAGAGGCCAGGATCTTCGCGCGTTCTTCGTTTCGGCCGTCTCTTTTTCCTTCTATATGGCCTTCTATTCGACCTTCTCTACGACCTTCTGTATGCCCCTGCTCTTCGCTGGTCCGCATCAAATCTTCGATTGCTTTGCACATATCTATCCTGCCCTCCTTCGCTTCTTCATATGAAATATCCGTTCCTGTCATCGTTCCGATAACACGGGCTGCACTGACCTCCAGCAGCATGCGCGGATTGTCTTTTGTGAAAGCCAGCAATTCATCTGCATTTTTGGAATACTTGATGTAGCCCATGACTTCCCGAAAGCTTGTCTGAAACTTCTGAAGCTCGTCTTTACTCAGTGTTGACGGTTCGATCAGATTCAGCCGATAGTTCTGAATGTGCTGTTTCATTCTGGGATCTCTCAGCTCCATCATATCATGCAGGCACAAGGGACCGTCCCATGGATCTGAGCCGAAATAAATCGTCAGGGTGAAAACAGGAGTCAGTTTGTCTTCTTTTCGAAAACCGGACAGAAACTCTCCCGATGAGCTCGCAGGAGGATTATTTTCTCTTCGGTGCCTCTTTACCGTCTGCTCGACCTGATCATAGTAATCGATCGCATCGTACATCTGATTTCTCACCGGCATGGCATAATGCACGTTTGTCTGCAATTCCGTTCCAAGATTCAGACGATACACAGCATGCTGATCTCTGCGGATTACCGTGTTTTTCATCAGATCACGGAAAAGATTCCTTGTCCTCGGTTTACTTTGTTTTCCCCTGGTGCTTCTTCCGGACAGAACCAGCATCTCGGAAGGATCCAGCTCTGTCAGATCTTCGGGATGTATGACCTGCTCTCCATCGAACAGCTGATAATTGAACACATCCGAGAATACTTCATTGTCCTGAAGATATTGCTTTGTCACCGTGTCTGCGATACTCATCGTCAGCCTCCTCTTTCTGATGCAGAAGCCTTCTGACGATTTTCCCTCTGTCTTCGATGTTTCTCCTCCGAAGTTATTTTGCCTGTCTCGTGCGAAGCTTCTGCCTATACAAATGAATGGGTTTTTCTTGCATAAGCTTCATGGGATGTGAATTCAGAACAGAAAACAGACGGGACCGCATACGATTCCCGATGCGGCATTCACAGACTGGATGAAATATGCAATTACCTATGATAGTATCGAAGTTTCTCTCTTGTGTCCATACCGCAATTCTCGCAGGGAATTGCGGTGCTGCAGTAAAGATCTTCAATGATCCCCGAGAATTGCGGTATGCCAGGCTCTTCGCACGGTGTCCAGGATCAGGTCGTGCATTTCCAGATGCTGTCCCAGGAAATCCTGCATGCCGTAGACGCAGTCCAACTGATAGCTGATGGCTTCATATCCAAGCCAGGCTCCGAGAAGATTTCCGGTGACGGAGCCTGCTGTGTCGGAGTCGCCGTTCTGATTGACGGCGGCGTGGATCGCCGTAAAATAATCGTTCTGATAGCGAAGGGTCAGATAGAGGCTCATGGCGAGCACCGATTCGCAGGTCTCTCCTTTCCCAAGCCGGGAGAGGCTTTTTCCTGTGGTGATCGAAGGCGTCGCGGCAAGCTCCATGGCCTTTTCCATAAGCGCGATGAACTCCGGAAGATCCTTTAAGCCGCGGAACTGCTGCTCCACCTGGTAGACCGCATTGGCGGCAAGGCGCTCCAGAGTCGGATCCGCAGGCCGCCGGTAGAGCATCCGGTGAATCATCTCGGCAAGAAGCGCCGAGGACAGCCAGGCGAAGGGGTGCCCGTGCGTAAGCGCAGCAGCGCGGGCTGCCGCAAGTGCGACATTTTCTCTCCGGAGATTCTGGGTTTCCTCGTTCAGCATCAGCCCGATCGGAGCTGCCCGCATCACCGAGCCGCACCCCTTGCTGGCATTGAAAGGCTTCTCCATCGTTCCGCGTTTTTGCACATTGTATTCCTCTCCGGTTCCCTGCGCCGCAATGAACTGCTGTGCCAAAGCGCTCATGCATGTTTTTCCCGGTGCGCGCTGCGCCTTCAGGCGGTGATCCGTGTAAATTGCCGTAAAAGGGTGGGTATAGCGGATTCTGGACTGCTGCGTCGCATACCAATCCAGATAGGCCAGGTCCAGGAAAATCTCGGCGTCCGCATCCGCGGCCCCGCTTCTGCGAAGCCGGATTCCCTCGGTCAGCCCGTCCATCCCGAACAGAATCATCTGCGTGTCATCACTGACAAGAGCCTTCTGATTCGGCCCGAACTGCGGCTTTACGATTCCCTGGCGTCCATAGTGCTCCACGATTTCAGAAAGCTGCATAAACTCCACAGGAAAACCGAGCGCATCTCCGAATGCGCCTCCCATGATGCAGCCCATAAATATGTTGTAATAACGTCCTGTCGGATCCAGCATTTCATCCCCCTGTCCAGAATCCTTTATCGGGTTATTGCTAATATGTCCCTCTCAGACCTTGCAAAATTTCTCAGGCCTCCTCTGTTTTGCTCAGACCATTTCAGATTTTTCTCAGATCGTTCCAACCTGTTTCCGATCTTTTCAGGTCTCCTGCTGCTTTCCCCCGATCAGGCGGCAGATCCCCCATGCCGCAAGAGGCAGCATCGTCAGGTAATACCGCATGGTGTATCTTCCGGAGGCCTCCCAGATCTGGTGGAACAGCATCCCGCCGACGAGAAAGAGAACCAGCAGAATTTCCGGCTCGGATACAGTGCGAAGGTGCTGTCCCTGCTTTTGCGCCTGTTGGCCGTTCTGCGCCTGTTGGCCGTTCTGTGCCCGTTGGCCGTTCTGCACCTGTTGGCCGTGCTGTGCCTGTTGGCCGGTCTGTGTCTGTTGGCCGGTCTGTGCCTGTTGGCCGTTCTGCGCCTGTTGGCTGTTCTGTGCCGGCATTCTGAGCTTTTGCTTTCTTCGGAGCGCAGACCCTGTGACGCTGAGCAGATAAACAGTGAGTCCCAGATAGATCAGAGAGTGCGTCACATTCATCCCCCACTGAAGAATCCGGCTTCCCGTTCCGAAAATAAGAGAATCCACTAGCTTCGGAAGCTCTCCCGTATGCCGTCTCGTCTCCTCCATCTCCCTCATGGAGACACAGGTGGGATCCCCCCACTGCGACAGAAATTTTCCCGCATAAAAGCGAATGAGATACCGCTTGGAATTCTGGAATTCCCCAATCGATGCCTTCATGGTCTCCCGGGCATCCAGAACGGTCTGCTCTCTGTCATAGCCGGCATCCCGGAAAAGACCGACATTTCTGCCGTTGTACCAGCCGTATTTTCCCTCCGTCTCCTCCATTCCCATGGCAAAATAGGCCGCAGACGGAACGCCTTCCGGCATTTTCTCAATTCCTGCTGCCTTTGCCGTTCCAAAATTCACAGCGCTCTGCGCGCCCTTGGTAAGGACAACGAACATGACGCCAAGCAGCACCGCGCGCAGGATCAGAGCTCCTGCAGATTTTCCGGAGGCTGCAGTACCGGCTGTATTTCCGTAGGCTCCAGCGTTTTCGGCTGCTGCAGTACCGGCTGTATTTCCGGAAGCTCCAGCGTTTTCGGCTGCTGCAGTACCGGCTGTATTTCCGGAGGCTCCAGCGTTTTCGACTGCTGCAGTACCGGCTGCTACACTCACTGCTGCGTTCACCGCATCCATCAGAAGAATCAGGATCATGGCAATCAGCGCCACGTAGCAGTTGGTTTTCAGCAGCGTTGCCGCAGCGATGCAGATCCCGGCCCCGATGATATCGCGAAGCCTTCTCCGGTTCAGATATCGGATCTCCAGGAGAAATGCCGCGCTCTGCACCGCAAAAGACCACAGGTCCGCATAAATAAAGGTTGCAAAGACATAGTAGAACCAGCAGCCCATTGACAGAAGCTGCATCACCGCGCAGACCCTCCTGTCATGGAACAGCTCCCACGTGATCTGATACAGGAAATACAGGTTGCAAAGAATCGAGACAACGTTCAGCAGTTGATACACCAAGTAATTGGACGGACCGCACAGCGCCTGAATCACCTGACCGATGAGGACATAGGTCACCTGGAACGGATAGACGAACAGATAGCCGCCCTCCTGCAGTGAGCTATAATCTCCCCTGGAAAAAGCCTGCATGATCTCATCCAGCTGAAGAGCATCGTTGGTTGCATTTCCCCGGATCACCAGCACGAGAAACAAAGACATTCCCCCTGCTGCAAGGAGCATCGGCCACGGAAACGGTGGGTGCTCTCCGCTTTTCCCCTGCTCGCTCCTACTCCTAGTCTCGTTCCTGCTCCTGCTCCTGCTTCTGCTCCTGCTTCTGCTCTCGCTCCTGCTTCTGCTCTCGTCCATGGTCATGCTTCTGGTCATGCACTTCAGGACAATTCGCATCAATACCAGGATGACCGCCATGGAAAGAAGCAGCAGCGGCACATGATCCCGCACAATGTCAAACAGATCATTCTGCTCATGCTGCCGAAACCGAATTACCGTCGCAAAGCTGAAAAAAAGCGTAATCACGGATAAGATGCAGAGAAGTCCGTAGGAAAGATATATGGCAAGCTGTCTTAAGAAATTCAGTACTCTCATCATTTATTGTCAGGCAACCTCCTGATCCATGTCTTCCATTCTTCCATCATTGATCTGCATGGCTTCCCGTCGCAAGCATGCACAGCCTGGTTTCCTGCTGCAAGCATGCACAGCTTGATTTCCCGCTGCGGACTGCAAACATGTGCAATTTCCGTTGCGCACTGCAGACATGTGCGATTTCCTGCTGCAAAGAGAACAGGATACCATGCTTCCTCTCATATTATCACATCCTATGTTCTTAAGAGAAATCGGAAGCAGGCAAACCCAAAAGAGAGCCGCGCTCTCTTTTGGGTTTGGGCTGGCAGGGCCGGTTGGAAGATGACTTTTTTCTTTTCAATGTATCTCTGACAAGACATTCTTGCAGATCAGGATCAATTTCCCCGCCGAAAATCATCCCTCCCGGAAATTTTCAGCAAATCAGGATCAATCTCCCCGCTGGAAATCATCCCTCGCAGACATTTTTAGCAAATCAGGATCAATCTCTCCGTTGGAAATCATCCCTCCCGGAAATTTTAAGCAAATCAGGATGCATTTCTCCACTGGGAATCATCCCTCACGGAAATTTCCAGCAAATCAGGATGCATTTCCCCGCCGGAAATCATCCCTCCCGGACATTTCCAGCAAATCAAGATGCATTTCTCCGTTGGAAATCATCCCTCCAAGACATTTCCTGCTAATCAGGATGCATTTCTTCGCCGGAAATCATCCCTCACAGATTTTTCCAGCAAATCAGGATGCATTTCCCCGCCGGAAATCATCCCTCGCAGACATTTTTAGCAAATCAGGATCAATCTCCCCGCTGGAAATCATCCCTCACAGACTTTTCCAGCAAATCAGGATGCATTTCCCCAACGGGAATCATCCCACCAAGACAATTTTAGCAAATCAGGATGCATTTCCACACTGGGAATCATCCCGCCGGAAATCATCCCGCTGAGAATCATCCCGCCGCAAACCATACCCTCTCCCACAAAAAAGCTTGTCCGGCTTACGAGACAGGCAGAGTGCATTCAAAGAGAAATTCAATGAGAAATCACCGGGAAAATGAATGAAAGAGCAAAAAATGATTGAATATTACCGGAAACAAATAAACAGCGATTGGATATTACCGGAAAATAAATACCGAATGGAATAAGATCGGCGAACAAAAAATAAGAAAAGATAAGAATCCGAACAGAGAAAGAAAAAAAACCGAAAGCCCTGTGCACTTTGACTCCTAGCCTCAGCCAGGTGGGTGCCCGAAGCAGCTACTTTTGCCATCCCGAGAACGCCGGACAAGCCGGGGTCTTCTGTCCGTAAGGACAGGGGCGCGACAGCCATAATGCGAAACGAAGCTCCCGTTTAAAGTATTTGTAGGTTCAAAATAGCACAGGAAGAATGCTTCCAGGCAAGACTAAGTATAACAATCCGGGGTCTTTTTGTCTATGCAAAAAGGCCCCGGAAATCAGCTCCATATTTCTGTGCATTCACCGGAAATCAGCTTCAGATCTCTGCGCATTCACCGGAAAGCCAGAGCTTCTCCTCCTCGTTCAGGTAAGGGGATATTTTCTCCAGAATGCTCCTGTGATAGTCATTCAGGAGCTTTCTTGTGTGCGGCGTGAGGACGGACGGATCGATCAGGTCGCGGTCCAGCGGCGCAAAGGTGAGCGGCTCGAAGCAAAGGAACGTTCCATCCGGCGTTGTTCCCCATTCGCGGCAAAGGAGGATCGTCTCGATCCGGATGCCGTACGCGCCCTCCCGGTAAACGCCGGGCTCGTCCGAAACCACCATGCCGGCCTCAAGCGGCGTGGAGTCTGCTTTTTCACGTTCTCTCCAGCGGATGGTCTGCGGGCCCTCGTGCACGTTCAGAAGATAACCGATTCCGTGCCCGGTGCCGCACTTGTAGTCCATGCCGTTCTCCCACATGGGCTCTCTCGCCATGATGTCGAGCGCAATGCCGTTGCAGCCCTTGAGGAATACCGTGCCCATCAGCTGCAGCTGTGAGACCGCGGTCAGCGTATAGCTGCGGCGCATCTCGTCCGTCACGGGTCCGAGGGACATCGTTCTTGTGACATCCGTTGTCCCGCGAAGGTAATGGCCGCCGGAATCCACAAGAAGCATTCCCTCCGGGGAAAGCTTTGCTCCGCCGTCCTCGCCGGGCTCGTAGTGCATCATGGCCGCGTTGCTTCCGTACGCGGAAATCGTCGGGAAGGAAAGCTCCACATAATCGGAAATTCCGGCTCTCAGCTGATCCAGGTAAGCGGCTGCGGAGCCCTCCGTCAGCTGCGCGCTCTCCTTCATACTCTTTTTCAGCCAGTAAATAAACTTCGTAAGTGCTGCGCTGTCCTCCACGTAAATGTCACGGAAGTTCCGAATCTCCGTCTCATTGCGAATGGACTTCATAAAGTCCACGGGGCTCGGCGTCTCAACGAAGTGTTTTGCTTCCTCGGAGGCAAGAATCTTATCCGCAGCTGCTGCAGGCAGCGCTGCAAGGTCAAGACCCTCTGCCTTCAGATCCTCACGGATGGTCCGATCCAGATTCTTCAGAAGAGCGCAGTACACGGAGAAGCTCGTGTAATCCGGGTCGATCCAGACTCTGACCGCAGCCTGCTTTTCCCCGTCCGCAGCAGAAACTGTCTCAGCGGCAGAAACCGTCTCAGCGGCAGAAGTCCCTGCCGCTGCGCCAGCCGCGGCTTCCTCGCCAAGCGGCAGCTCCGGCAGATCCGCAAGGAAGCGCTCATAGCTGCGGAGCGTGATGCCTGCTTCCTTTGCATATTCTTTCAGCTCCCCGGTCACCTCCTCGTCCTGAAGGTACAGGAGTGCCTTATCCTTCGTCACAACGGCGTAGGACAGTGCCACCGGGTTGCACTCCACATCATTTCCGCGGATGTTGAAGAGCCACATGATCTCGTCCAGCTTGCTGCTGACATAGGCTGTGACATTCTTCTCCGCCATTTTCCCGCGAAGTCTTTTCAGCTTCGACTCGGCGGACTCACCCGCGTATTTTTCCGCATCCAGGAGAAAAACAGGGTGCTTCGGAAGTGCGGGGCGGTTTTCCCAGATATCTCCCGCAAGGTCCTTCTCCGCAGAAACCTCCACCTTCTTCTCGCCAAGAAGAGCGGCGAGTGTCTGCCCCTCTGCCTTGGTGATGCAGCGGCCGTCAAAGGCAAGCCGCGAATTCTCCGGCATCTCTGCCTTCAGCCACTCGTGAAGCGTCGGAACGCCGGGCTCTCCCATTTTCATCAGGGTGATGCCGCTTCCTGCAAGCTCATGCTCTGCTTGGATAAAATAACGTCCGTCTGCCCAGAGCGCGGCTTCTTCTCCCCGCACGGCGAGAATGCCTGCGGAGCCTGTAAAGCCGCTGTAGTACTCTCTTGCCTTGAAACAGTCTGCCACATATTCCGAATTGTGATAATCCGCGGTAGGAATGATCACGGTGTCCACACCGTTTCTCTCCATCGCATCGCGAAGCGCCGCAAGACGGGCGACGCATCTGTTCTCTGCCATTTCTCTCTGTCCTTCTTTCCTGTTTTCTTTCCGACTCTCCGGTTCTTTCTCCGAATCTCCGGTCTTTTCTCTCCTGAAATTTTCTTCCGGTCTTTTCTCCGGAAATTCTCCTTCCGAGAATTTCCTTTCGGCATCTCACATTCCGAGGAATTTCTCCACCTCGGCTGCCATAGCCTTTTCGTCCTTGTCGCAGACGGTCTTATGACGGATCTCTGCGCCGCGAAGTCCTGCAACCGCCTGAGGAACTGCCACGCCGCTTACTGCGGAGAGCGCATCTGCAAGCTCCAGATCCGGAAGCTCGTGGGGCTTTCCGAGTGCCTTCATGACCGAGGTCTCGAACTTGAACGGGGAAGCCGTGGAGACGATCACGGTTCTGGTCGCATCGCCGGTCTCCTTCCGGTATTTTCCGTAAACCGCAGAGGCAACTGCCGTGTGCGGATCGATGACGTAGCCATCCTTTTCGTAGCGCTCCCGGATTTCCTCCGCGGTCTCTTCCTCGGTAGCATAGCCGCCGGCAAAATCGCCGAGTCTGTCGCGCATCTCGTCGGTGATCTGATATTTTCCCTCCTCGGAAAGCTTCTTCATAAAGCCGGCATCCGCCTCGGCGCTGTCACCTGCAATGTGATAGATCAGGCGCTCCAGATTGGAGGAAATCAGGATGTCCATCGACGGCGAGGTGGTCAGAACAAACTCGCGGTTGCGGTCATACTCGCCGGTCTGGAAGAAATCATACAGAACCTTGTTGGAGTTGGAGGCGCAGATCAGCTTGTGCACCGGAACGCCGAGCTCCTTCGCATAGTAGGCGGCAAGGATGTTGCCGAAGTTTCCGGTGGGAACGACAAAATTCACTGCTTCGCCCGCGGAAACGGCTTCCGCTGCCGAAACGCCGCCGGTTACCGAAATGTCCTTCTTCGCATTCTCTGCGGCACCGAGAAGTCTCGTGTAAGCCCAGACATAGTAAGCAATCTGCGGAACGAGGCGGCCGATGTTGATGGAGTTTGCGGAGGAGAACTGGTAGCCTGCTGCGGCAAGCTTCTCCTTCTCTGCGGGATCCGTGAAGATCTTCTTGACGCCGCTCTGGGCATCGTCGAAGTTGCCGCGGATTCCGACAACGCAGGTATTTTCCCCCTTCTGCGTCACCATCTGGCGCTCCTGAATCGAGGAGACACCGTCCTTCGGATAGAAAACAATGATCTTCGTGCCCGGAACATCCGCAAAGCCTGCCAGCGCAGCCTTTCCGGTGTCGCCCGAGGTGGCCGTCAGAATGACGATCTGCTTGTCCTCATGGTTCTTCTTCGCCGCCGTGATCATCAGGTGCGGCAGAATCGAGAGCGCCATGTCCTTGAAGGCAATGGTGGCGCCATGGAAAAGTTCCATGTATTCCACGCCGTTTACGTTTCTGAGAGGAGCGATGGCCGGCGTATCAAACTTGCTGTCATACGCTGCGGCGATGCAGCCCTTCAGCTCTTCTTCCGTATAATCGGTAAGAAACAGCTTCATGACTTCATAGGCAACCTCACGGTAGGTCATTCCGGAGAGCTTCTCCAGAGAGACATCCATCTTCGGAAGCTCTGTGGGAACGAACAGTCCGCCGTCATCCGAAAGGCCCTTCAGAATTGCCTGCGATGCCGTAATCGGTGTGCTCTCACTTCTGGTGCTGCGGTACATGATGCTCATAATCTTCCTCCTCTGCCGCGGTCATCCCGCGGCCTGTTATGCCATTACCTTCATTACCTGATACGCAATCTGTTATTCCGTCGGAACCGGCGCTTCCAGATTCTTCCGGCCCGTCGGCTTCTCCGCCGGTTCGGACG
>Ga0129314_1001428_pt1 | contig 16569 bp, 16 predicted proteins | sample O1111metagenome_FD_94431 | JGI IMG/M metagenome (GOLD analysis project Ga0129314, IMG submission 94431) | Orangutan individual fecal microbial communities from fecal samples from Wisconsin, USA - O1111 metagenome | ecosystem: Host-associated > Mammals > Digestive system > Large intestine > Fecal...
CGGTATTGTGCTTGACCTTGCCAAAGTACTTGGATGCGATGCCGCTGATCTGATCCAGGGATAGAGGGTAAAGATATTCAGCTGAACTGGGCTGCTGAACCCGCATTTTATCCAGACTACTATCACGAAAACCCCCGGAAGCCCTGTCCGATAAGGCTTCCGAGGTTTTCCTACAAAATGGCGGAAATTTGTGCAATCTCAACCAAGCCCTTGCCCTGCAGGGCTTTCCGGCTTGACGGCCTGATAACTTCGACTCTAAAGGCCGCTGGTTCGAATCCAGTCGGGCGTACCACTCGCCTCCAAAAGCCCATGGCTTTTGGAGGTTGTCCTTTGCCGCAATTGACAAATACGGCTGTCCCATGGTATAATAAAACTCCAAAATAAGTGTGGATTTTTCTGGAGCATCGCCTCCATTTTTCGCCACGCATCCGACAGGGTGTGCGGCGTTTTTTATTAGGAGGAACGACGGATGAACATATTTTACCAACTCATCGGGTTCGGCGCACTGATCGCCATGGGTCTCAGCTATTGGCAGAATGACAAGCGTACCATCTTGCTGTGGCAGGTGGTGGCCAACCTGATCTTCGCCATCCACTACACACTGCTCCATGCATGCTCCGGCGCACTGTGCAGCTTTTTCCAGATTGTCGTGCTGCTGCTTTTCCTATTGCAGGAGAAATTCAACTGGAGTAAACTGGTCACCGCGATACCCATCGTGGCAGTATTTCTGCTAATTGCCGTGGTGACCTATGAGACGCCAGTGACGGTACTGCCCATCGTGGCATCGTTGGCGGCGTTGCTGCCGTTCTTCCAGACCAGGCGGCGGGTGATACAGATGGCGGGCATTGCCAGCGGCCTGTCGTGGCTGGTGTATGTCATTGTGGTACGGTCGTATTCCGGCATGGTGACAGAGTCGGTACTGACCATCATCACGGCGGCGTCCCTGCTGAAGAAGGAATTCAGAAGGTCCTGAACGGACAGATCCCCCGGCATATTGCCGGGGGATCTGTCGAAGGGATGCGCCGCGTCAGGCGTAGTGCTTCAGACCCTGCGCCATGGATGAGGCGGTGCAGCGGCGGGCATGGCAGGAGAGCGTGTCACGTTTCTCTCCGGCGCACCGGGCGGCTGCTATCAGCGCGGCCAGTCTCCGCTTGCGGGGGACTAAGGGAGTATCCTGTTTCATTTGCTTTGCCATGGAATATACCTCCGTTCGTTTTACTACCGCTATCATAAAACAACGGGAGGTCTGTTCCATTGGCAAAAATAAATGAACATTTCTAAGAAAATTGTGATAGTATCACAAGGGGGCAGAAGCCATGACATCACAGCACACAGCGGACTATCCCACACTGCAGGAGGTGCTGCGCCTGCCCATGTTCGCGGGCTGCACGGTCTGCGGCGGCGCGGCGGGACTTGGCCGTAGGGTCAGCGGTGTCAATCTGACGGACACGCCGGACTACGCACGCTGGCTGGCGCAGGGAGAACTGCTCATCACCACGGGCTTTGCCATCGCAGACGATCCGCAGGCCGTGGATGCGCTGCTGCCCACGGCGGCAGAAAAAGGCTTGTCCGGCGTGGGTATCAAGCCGGGGCGCTACCTGCCCAGCCCCCTGCCGGCGGCGCTGGCGGAGAAGGCTGACCGACTGGGACTGCCGCTGCTCCAACTGCCGACCGATATGCGCTTTGCCGAGTTGGCCGATGCGGTGTCCCGCGAGATCGCACGGCCGCGAATACCGGCGGAGCAGGAGCGGCAGCTGGCCGTACTACTGCTCCATCTCATCTCTGGCGCGCCGCTGAGCGAAGCGATGGAGCGGCAGACGGCGGAGTCCGGTATCCATTTGGAATGTCCGCATACCCTGTTGCGGATACGGGCTGATGCGCCGGAGTTGCAGCGGCGCTCTTGGCTGCACGAGGCAGAAGAGTGCTGCCGGGCGTTGGGCGCGGATATGTGGGGCGCACTGTCGGAGGATGGCTTTCTGCTGGCGCTGGAGGCGGACGACCTGTTCGCGCTGGAGATGCCGCTGCGGCGGGTGATGGCGGACTTTGCCGCCGTCCACGGCGTTATCTGCGGCGTCAGCCGCCCCTACGGCGGTACGATGGGCTTTCAGAAAGCAGACCGCAGCGCCCGTGCGGCGCTCCGCATGGCGGCGCGATCGGAAGCACCCTGCGTGACAGACGACCCAGCGGGGGTGGTACGGCTGCTGGAGGAATCCTCCCCGGCGGAAACGGACGCCTATATCCATCGGCAGCTGGGAACGCTCCTGCGGCAGCCAGAGCCGCGGCGGCAAGAGCTGCTGGACACGCTGGCGAGCTGGCTGCGCTGTATGGGCAACCAGCGCCGGATGGCACGGGAGCTGCACCTGCACTACAACACCGTGAGTTACCGGCTCCAGCAGCTATGGATGCTGCTGGAGGCCGATCCGATCGATCCGATGAAGCGATTGGCATTGGAAACGGCCCTGTATCTGTATCGGTACAGGCGCACATAAAGGAGTGACTGATCATGGATAAGAGCAGGACGAGCGGTGAATAGGAACGGATGGTGTCGGGGCAGCTCTATACGCCTGTCGATCCGAAGATCGCCAAGCGGCACCGGGTTGGTATGCGCCGCTGTGACCGGTTCAACCGCCTCCCGCTGTGGTGCACAAAGACCAAACAGCGTGCGCTGGAGCGCCTGATCCCCTCCGCAAAAGGGAAGAATTTCGAGGCGTTTGCACCCTTTTACTGCGAGTACGGCGTGAATATCTATGTGGGGCGGAACTGTTTCATCAACTACAACAGCGTATTTTTGGATGTAGCGCCCATTACGCTGGGGGACAATGTGCTCATTGGACCCAATGTGACGCTGGCCACGCCCAACCATCCGTTTATCGCCGAAGAACGAGCCTATACAGACTACCCCAACGGCTGCCATGCGTTGGAGTATGCCGAACCCATCACCATCGGGGATCACTGCTGGCTGTGCGCCGGTGCGACGGTGTGCGGCGGCGTGACCATCGGAGCGGGAAGCATCATCGCCGCCGGCGCGGCGGTGACGCGTGACATCCCGCCCAACAGTATCGCTGCCGGTGTGCCTGCCAGAGTGCTGCGGCAGATCGACGAGCGCGACCGCCTGTATGTATGGGAGAAGTATGTGAAGAACGAACTGCCCGATGCGCAGCAGTGACAACAAAACCTGGGAGTAATTACAAAAACCGTCTCAAACGATATGTTTGAGACGGTTTTTATATGCGAAAAATCAGGAGAATTGAAACCTGATTTGACCACTACTGCACATTTTGCGATCCAACTGAGCTATCCTATGTCATATCTCCAGCATTCCCTGCAAGCCCGCGCTGGCGGCCTTTTTGTTCTTGTCGAAGGCGTGGGTGTAGATGTCCAGCGTGGTGGAGGGCTGGCTGTGGCCGAGGATGCCCGCTACCGTGGCCACAGCCGTACCGCCCGCGATCATCAGACTGGCGGCGGTGTGCCGGAGGGAATGGACGTTCAGCTCCTGCGGCAGGCCGTTCTTCTTGAGGATCAGCTTGAAGCGGTAGGTAAAGGTGGTGGGCGTCATGGGGAGCCGCGCCCCTTGCCGGCGGAACAGGAAGTCATCATCGGTCAGTTGCCGCTGATCGTAGGTCTCGGTGATGTATGCACATTCCTGCCTGTACTCCCGCAGAAGACTTTCCATCTCGGCGGAGAAGTACACATAGCGGTCACCTGCACGGGTCTTGGGTTCCTTAACGAAGATCTCTGCAAAGGCAGACGGGGCTGTCAACGGCGGCGCAAAGCAACGTTCATTTTACTGTTGACTGGCTCAGCTGGCTTTGTGCTATTGCCTTGTAGTAAACACGAATAGAAATGATTGCTGTAATCGCTTCCGTGATCCAAAACGCATTCCAGACGCCAACCGCTCCGAAAAACCTGCTGAGTAAAAACGCAGTTGGGATGATAACCACAACATACCGGCAAAGTGAAATCAGTAATGAAGGAGCGCCTTTTCCAAGTCCCTCCAGTGCGCCGGAAGATGTAACGGAAACCGCCGAGACGATAAAACCGGCGCCGATGATACGCAGGGCTGTTTCCCCGGTCTGGATTGTCGCTTCTGTATGGGTAAACAGACCCATAAGCTGGCCGGGGATCAGCAGACATATCACTGTCCCAAGCACCATAATGATACCACTCATGCACAAAACGATCTTAAAGATCTGGCTGACCCGTTGGTGTTCCCCCGCGCCGTAGTTATAGCCGATCAGGGGGCGCATCCCCTGCACAATGCCATTCGCTGGAAGATAGACAAATGTCTGCAATTTGTAATAGATTCCCAAAACCAGAATATACACTTCGGAATATGCCGCCAAAATCGCATTGAGCGCCGAAATCAAAAGAGACGGAAGCGCGAGATTCAGGGTTGCGGGAATGCCGATGGAGTACAACTTTATTACCATCTTTTTGCTGGGGAGAATGTACTGCCTGCGGATATGCACGCGAATTGGCCGCGCAAGATAGACTACAAGGTAAATCGTCAGCGTCAGAGCCTGTCCGATGCCGGTCGCCAGCGCAGCGCCTTCGATTCCCATTTCCGGGAATGGGCCATAGCCAAAAATCAGAACGGGATCTAAGACAATGTTTGTGATGCACCCGCACATCAGGCTTATCATGGTCGTTTTCATGTTTCCTACTGCCTGGAACAATTTCTCAAACGCCATGCTGACGGTAACAATGAGTGTAAAGGCGAACGCAACGACAGAATAGCGGACGCCAAGTTCAATGACCGCTTCGGATGAAGTAAACATCCGCAGGAAAACCGGCATGATCGTAATACAGCAGACTGTCATAACAACGCCATGAATCACGGCAAGCACAAGTCCCTGCGTGGCTGCCCGATCCGCTTTTCTGTGATCCCCCACGCCCAGATAGAAGGCGATCACTGCATTGATGCCAACGCCAAATCCAATTCCGGCAGCATTGATAAAATTTTGAACCGGGTAAACCAACGATAATGCCGTCATAGCCTCCTCGCTGATCTGCGCGACGAAAAAACTGTCCACAATGTTGTAGAGGGAATTGACCAGCATGGATAACACCATAGGCAGGGTCATGGATAAAATCAGCGGTAATACCGGTTTTTCTTTCATGAAAGTGTCGTTCATCATTTTTCCTCCTTGGAACACGTTATGAGATATTTTTGCGGCGATGCCATGCCATCATCACAAGAGCAACGAGCAAAGTGGCAGTTTCGGCAACCGGAAATGCAAGCCAGATTCCGCTCAGATGGAACGATTTGTCCAGACACCATAAGGCGGGAACAAGGAAAAGCATCTGCCTGCATAATTGGATTGCCATGCTGGAACCTACTTTTTCCGTAGCCTGAAAATAGGTGGAAATCATAGTAGAGAGACCGCAAAACAGATAGCTTGCCGCCATAATCCGCATAGCGGATATTCCAAAGGAGCGCATGGCTTCCGACGCCGTAAATAATCCCAAAAGCTGCGCCGGAAAGAGGATGACGGTCAATGTTCCCAGTATCATCATACCGGAGACCAAAGCGGTTCCGTAGCGGAAAGCAGAGTGCAGCCTATCTCTGTTTCCCGCACCGTAGTTAAACCGCATAATAGGAAGACAGCCCTGGATCAGCCCGTTGACCGTCATGACAATCAACTGCTGCACCTTAAAATACGCACCGAAAAAAGCGATTGCCGTATCGGAATAGGCGACCAGAAAAAAGTTTACAAAAGTCACCATAAAAGAACTAAGGGCATTCATAATAAAAGACGGCAGTCCAAGGGTGAAAATACGGCCAATCAGCCACTTTTGCAAATGAAATCCTTTGATCTTTATCCGCACTTTCTGCTTTTTGCCCAGCAGCAAAGCAAATGCCAAAATCATGGATAATGAATAGCCCGCAACAGTAGCCACCGCAGCGCCGCGGATTCCCATAGCCGGAAAAACACCAATACCAAAAATTAGGAGTGGGTCGAATACAAAATTAACGACCACTCCTGCAATCTGGAAGCACATGGGAGCAACCATGTTCCCGGTGGCCTGTATCATCTTCTGGATTGCGATATGCGCCATGTTAGGAATTTGCATGAACGAACATACGCTCATATAGGCCATACTCAACTGATAAATTTCTTCATTATTGGTGAATGCTCCAAAGTAGGGTTTCATAATCAGTAATGACAGAAGATTGAGCAAAGCACCAATTCCAAAGGCCAGTAACAATCCATGTGTGACGGTGGTATTTGCCTCATCCTGCTTTTTCTCCCCAAGATACCCTGCAATCAGTACATTCACGCCGACACCGATCCAGATAGACGCCGCATTCATCAGTGTTGTAATGGGAAACGACAGGGAAACCGCCGTCAAAGCATTTTCACTCAGCCGCGCTACAAACGCGCTGTCTATCAGATTATAGGAATATTGCAGAAACATGGAAATCAGCGGCGGTATCGACATTTGCCAGATGAGTTTTCCAACAGGAGCGACCGCCATTTTATTATTGGTCTGCATACTTTCCCTCCTCTCCACAAAGTGTCCGGCGCAAAAAATTGCGCCGGACAGCAGGATCATTAAATCCGAACGATATAGTTTTGTTTGCGTGCTGCGGGTTGACTGGCTTCCTGGGCTGGATACCCCAAAGCAACCGCCCCGACACCGCGCAAGGTTTCCGGCAGCTTCCACTCCCGCAGGAGAGCCTTGCCACTTTCACTGTCAAAAATCTCACGTTCCCGATGTACCCATACAGTTCCCAGCCCAAGGGCATGGGCGGCGAGCATCATGTTTTCGAGGACGCAGCTTCCGTCCTCCACAAAGGTACTTGCGGAGCCATCTGCCAAAACTAGGATCACGACAGGTGCGCCATAATAAGGGTCTGTGTTGCTCCCCATCACTTCTGCGTTTAGTTTTGCAATCTCCCGCCTATATTTGGGGTCTGTAATTGCAATGATGGTTGGAGATTGATGTCCTCCGCCGGTAGGAGCGTAAGTCCCTGCTTCCAGTACAGCGTCCAAAGCCTTGGAAGGGACGGGTTCCGATTTATAAGCCCGTACACTACGGCGCGTCTTGATAAGAGACAAAAAATTTTTTTCCATACAGATATAGTCCTCCATTCTGCTAATACTTCCGAGATACAGGCAACAAAAAAGCCACACGGCTATCACAAGATAGCTGTGTGGCAAAAAGATGACCGAATCCGGAAAAAGTCCACTCAAATTTTACGCGCATTATCATAGCATTCTTTCAGGAGACTGTCAAGCATCAATCATTACGGAATTGTGGCGGCTGTCTGTTGTTTTTTGTGTTACTTTATCTCATTTTATGCCCTTCTTATCTGCACTTGACCGGAATACTTATTTCAGTCACAAATTTTTCACTGTCATTAGTAATGCCATAGTCTATGAGCGTGATTTCTCGCGAAAAACCAACAATCTGTATCTGTTCTTTTGTGATGTAGTCAAGGAGCTTTTCATAGTGCGCTGGAGCTTCTATATGACTGCCTCGAAAACGCAGCCGTACACAAAGTGTTTTGGGAAGAGTAATGGTTTCACCTGTATAAATGTCCTCTTGATCCAGTATTAGAAAAATGCTGTCATAACGATTTACTTTTGATTGCTGCAAATGTTCCGCGGAAATGCCAAGTCCGACCTTTCCAAGAAAGACAACGGCTTCGGCATCAGATTGATCCAGCTTTCTAATCGGCACTTCCATATCAAGAGAGCCATCTACTTTCAGTGGAGCGTCTACCCAAACAATGCGACAGGATGGAAGCTCTATTAAGGAAACGGTATCCAAAGGCACACTTTGTGCGTCTCGCAGCCAATTTAAGCGGTGGTTAATCTTTTGTTCTATACGTTGTAATTCTTGTTGCTTTTTCAGGACTGCATGCTTTTGCTGTAACAACTTTTCCTCAATACGGCTGATATCCTTATTTTTGAGAAAGTCCTCAATCTCGGCCAAAGGCATATCCAATGCCCGCAAATACCTGATTGTGTTGAGCACTTCAAATTGTTCGGTGCCATAGTAACGATAGCCAGAATCTGAGGAAATGTATTCTGGTGTAAGCAAACCGATATGTTCATAGTGCCGCAAACTACTAACACTGATATGAAATAATTTTGACACTTCACCTATTGGGAAGAGATTTTTCCGATCCATATCTTACTCCTCCACCAGAACAAGCGTTGATTTGCGCCGTATGACTCCAAAGGCGATTAGGCAGATCACGACCGATAGCAGTGAGCCTGCCGCGGTAGCCAGTCCCATCGGGAGAAGCGTTGCCGGGAATAATTTTGAGGTCACATAAACGCCAGGCACACGCATCAATACAATGGCGAGAATATTGTGTAAAAACGACAGGCCGGATTTCCTGCATGCGCAAAAAAAGCCGCTAAAACTAAAATGAATGCCAGCAAAAATATAGTCAAAAATGTAACCGCGCAGATACTGGCCGCCGAAACGGACCACCGCCGCTCCGTCCGCAGTGCTGGGATCGGTGAACAGCGAAACGATGCCTTCCGCTGAAAACTGGATCGCGATAGAAGCAAGCACGCCAAAGCCTGCGGCGAGCATCACCGCATAGCGCAGCGTTTGAATGGCCCGCTCCGGTTTGCCCGCACCGATATTTTGCGCTCCCAAGGCAGAAACGGTAGACAGCATAGAGGAGGGAACCTAAAAGAGAAAACTGATCACTTTCTCCACAATCCCGACTGCCGCTGCGTCATTCAGTCCACGCTGATTGGCAATAATCGTGATAATAATAAAAGCAACTTGAATCAGGCCGTCCTGAAACGCAATCGGGATGCCGATCCCCAAAATTTTCCCCATGACCGCACGGCAAGGCTTGAAGTCGTTTTTTTTCAGAACAATGCTCCTGCGTTTCAAAATAACGGTAAGGGAAACAACTACACTGATTGCCTGAGAGAGAGTTGTACCAAGGGCTGCGCCCGCAGGCCCAAGGTGCAGCACACCCATAAAAAGATAGTCTAAAGCGATGTTGGCAGCACAGGCTGTGGCAATAAAGCACATCGGGCTTTTGCTGTCGCCCAACCCTCGAAAAATAGAACTGATAATGTTGTAGGATGTAATAAACGGAATCCCGATAAAGCAGATGGTCAAATAGGTGACCGTACCGCTCACTGCATCTGCTGGCGTAGACATGGCAACGACAATGGGATGAACAAGGGATAACAGGATGGCCGTAAGTGCAATGGAAACCACCAGAAACAATATTACCGTATTCCCGATGTTATGCGCTGCCTGTTTTCGATCTCCTGCCCCCACTGCCTGGCCGACGCTGACGGTTGTTCCCATCGACAACCCTACAATCATAACCGTAAGCATGTGCATCACTTGTGAGCCGATAGAAACAGCGGTAGTACTGGCTACACCCTCGAACTGTCCGATGATAAATAGGTCAGCCATGCCATAGAGCGTTTGAAGAAAATACGAGAGCAGATACGGCAATGAGAATAATACAACATTTTTGAACACACTGCCGGTAGTAAGGTTCTTTTTCATATTGCCTAATCTTTCTTTTTTGTTAAACTACCAATATTATAATATCTACAACAGATGTAGAGTCAAGCGCTTTTTCTCATTTTGTAGTACCGTTCAAATGACTTTTTGTAAGTTTATTTTTTTCACGCAAATTCTTGAGAATATCTCGTGTTTCCATGTCTGTCCCTCCTAAGGAATATGTTATTATTTATTATAAAACTGCAAACCTTATTTTAACAAGCAACTCGATGTTGCTATGGAATAGTGGATGCTGTCAATCAAATTCTTGCGTGTTTCTTTATGGCACATGAGCATTAATTTGAGGCATATCATGGACTTTGGAAAAGCAAAATTTTCTGCTAAAATTTTGAACGATGATAGTATTGTTCGTGGTATGGAGGAGTTCTTGTTTGCTGCAGCACGATATGTGTAGGAGAATTGGACACAGAAGCGAACCGCATAAAAAACACTTGTATTTTCTGTGTAAGCCGGTTATACTATTATCAAATCACGATTTAGTAAATCAAGATTAGGTAATAAACGGAGGTGTCTCAATGTTCATCGGTAGAGAGGCTGAACTGAAATTCTTAAATGATAAGTATGAAGAGAATGGCGGTCAGCTGATCGTACTATATGGCAGGCGGCGTGTAGGAAAAACCGAAACCCTACGGGAGTTTTGCAAAGGAAAGCCGCATGTATTCTTTTCCTGTACACAGACAACAGACCCGGTACAGCTTCGAAACTTTTCGATTCGAATGATGAAAGAAGATATTCCGGCAAAAGACTATATTTCTGCGTTTACAGATTGGGAGAGAGCGTTTCGGGCCGTACTTGATCTTCCTTATGGCAACAGTAAAAAGCTGCTTGTAATCGATGAGTTCCCGTATATGTGCAAAGGAAATCCAAGCATACCTTCCATTTTGCAAAATCTATGGGACGCTGAATTTCGGGACAGCAATGTGATGATTATTCTCTGCGGCAGTGCAATGAGTTTTATTGAAAAGGAACTGCTGTCTGAGAAAAATCCTCTTTATGGAAGAGCAACTGGAATCTACAAGATGAGAGAAATGGGCTTTTACGATGCTGTTAAATTTTTCCCTGATTACGCGGATCGTGACAAGGTGCTTGCGTATGCTGTACTCGGCGGAATCCCCCACTATTTGCGTCAATGGAATCCGGGGCTTTCGGTTGGTGAAAATATTAAACGGAATATTTTGACAAAGGGCTGTATTCTTTACAGCGAGGTGGATTTTCTGCTTCATCAGGAGCTTCGGGAGACACCAATTTATAATTCAATCATTGAAGCGGTGGCGCTTGGTAATACGAAGTTAAATGATATTAGCCAGAAATCGTTAGTGGAGGATACTTCAAAAACCAGCGTATACTTGAAAAATCTGATGGAACTCGGCATTGTAGAGCGGGAATTTTCTGTTGATGCAAAGCTAAAGGAGCAGGCAAACTCTAATCGCGGAACCTATCGCTTGACAGATAATTTCTTCCGTTTCTGGTATGCCTTTGGTTTTGCAAACTTCTCTCAGCTCGAAGATGGTGATGTAAATGGTGTGTATGAATTTGTCGTTGAACCGGAATTGCATAAGTTCGCGTCTTTTGCGTTCGAAGATGTGTGCCGTGAGTTTGTTCGGGAAATGCAGAAAAAGAATGAGTTGCCTTTTCGCTATGCCAAGATGGGGCGCTGGGCAGGAAAAACCACGGTACGCGATGATTCTGCGGCAAGTGGTTTGCGAATAGCGGAGACAGAGATTGACCTTCTATGCATCGACAGAACTGCAAAGGAATATTTGGTTGGCGAGTGTAAGTTCAAAAAAGCACCGTTTTCTTATTCGGAATACCTTGATACGTTAGCAAAACTTACACCGCAAAAAGAGCATGCCAAATTTCATTATGCACTGTTTTCAGAAAGTGGATTTGATGAGAAAATTATTGCAGAGGCGGAAAAAAACAATACCCTGCTTTATCCGCTCCAATGCATAGTCAACTATATTTAATAATCTAAGATATTGAGAAGTATGAATGAAACTGTCATAAAATTTATTACTTTACCTCTGGAGCCACCAGTAGGGTCGCTCAGTTGAATCGAGCTGCGTAACCTGTGTCCTGCACAGACTACTATTTGACTACTACCGCAAAAGACCTCGGAAGCCCTGCCCTGCAAGGCTTCCGAGGTTTTCCTTCAAAATGGCGGAAATTTGTGCAACCTCAACCAAGCCCTTGCGCCGCAGGGCTTTCCGGCTTGACGGCCTGATAACTCCGACTCTGAAGGCCGCTGGTTCGAATCCAGTCGGGCATACCATAAAGAATTACCGGTATAGATGCGTCTGGCGCAAAGCCAGGCGCATCAACCGTTTCCGGGCTTTTTCGAGCTCGGATTTCTTCTTCTGAACCATAGATTTTTATGGAGGTTTCGGAGCAACTGACCGGATTTGAACCGGAGGACCTCATGCCTTGGACAGTTTCCAACCTCCAGCGCCCTTTTAGAGAGGACTTTTCTCTCGAAAAAAGCGGCATCGTCGCAGAAAAAGAATCACAAATATTTGGGCGTCGTTTTGTCGGCTTTGACAGGTCGAAAAGCGGCGCCCTTTTTCAATTTCTAAAAGGGCGCTGGCTGCAGCGTCTGAAACGACAGGCCGGAGAAGACCTCTCCGGCCTTATTTTTTTACAACAGGAGGATCGCTCACATGGACACCCAAAACACAAGCCGTCAGCTTCGCTACCTTGAAGAAGTCCGTACTCCCCTGCACCGTGCAGGTTTTGAAACCCTGCCGGTGGAGGGAGAGCAGTTGCCTGTCCATTGGAATGGCACACCCCTCTGCCGCATCACCGACAGGGGCAGCGTGTTCTATCGCCGGGAGGACGCGGACACGCCCCAGGCAGAGGATGCTCTATATCGCGTCGAGGACATCGCCGCGAAGACGCTGGAGTATATGACCGCTATGGAAGCCGCCCCGCAGCTCAAAGCCAGCGGACTGGATGGCGACTACCGTATCCTCGCTGACTTTGGCGGCACGGTGCTGGCGGGTACGCCGAGCAAATACGGCGTTCAATTCGTCACATGGGATTGGGACTATGACCGCACGGGTGTGGTACACGGACACTACTTCATGGAGAACTACGATGGTGTCAAGCGGGATTTCGCCACACGCTCAGGACTTATCCAAAAGGAACAGCTTTTCAGCCCGGAGCAGCTGACCGAGATATTCCGCTGCTGCGCCGATTCCGTGGATGAGGACTTCTTTGAGCTTACGGATAAGCAGGTGGAGCTGATCCACAGCGTCCAGCAACAGATTGAGATATGTGTGCCGGATCTGGACAAGCGCGTCCGTCAGCAGGAGGAAGCATTGGAACGAGCCTCGCGGCAGCGGACGCATCCGCAGCAGCTTTCGCTACAGTGCCGACGATGTACGCTGCAAAGACTGCACGAGATACGACAGCGGACACCCCTGTCACCTGAATGAATGCGGCTGTCTGGAGGAGCGCATCGAGGCCGGCGTGGTGGAACTGAACACTCTGGCGCGGGAGTGCTTCGGCGGAAGGCCGTTCCGTCCGCTGCAAAGACGGCTGCGAGATGAGCTGAACCGGCAGCCCTTTCGCTTCTTCCTCAGTGCTGCCCACAGAGAACGATGGACGCATTGGAAAAACCGCTGCTACGGTATGTCCGAGCGCAATGCGGTTGCGCTGCTTCTGCTTACCGCCGATAAGGGGCTTTGGCAAAGAGTCCTAGGCTCCTTGCGTTCTGCAAAGCTTTTGGAGTTCAAACAGAAAATACCCACAGCCAAAGCGGCTGTGGGTATGATCGAATCAGATTGTACGAGCTGACGCTGTCCTGCCGATCTCTACAGACCGCAGCTGCTTCTTCCATCTGCAAAATCCCGACACTCCGTGGCTGACGGGTTTATCCGCACTTGCCGATACGCCCGAAGGGGACTCCTTAACGCGCAGAAGGAGGAAGACTGTCCGCCTCCGGCGTTTTGAGAAGAAAGTGGCTTTTGTGAAAGTCAAGAAGGCCCTCGCGGCGCATTTTGCCAAGCTCCAGCGACAGTCCGCTGCGCTCCACGCCGAGGTAATCCGCAAGCTGCTGCCGGGAGAACGGAATGTCGAATTCATAGCCGCCCCGGCGCTGCGCCTCGGCGGAAAAATAGGACATGAGCTTTGCCCGCGTCGTGCGCTGGCCCATGTGGGTGAGTTTTTCGTTGAGCCGCAGGTTCTTCTCCGCCAGCTCGCCCAGCAGGTTGCGGATGATCCGGCTATGGTGGGAGCAGGCGGATGGGCATACATTCAAAACGCGCCTTATGTGCAGAAACATTACTGTCACTGCGCTCTCCGCCTCCACGCTCACATTCAGCACCGCCCCCGGCGCGCAGGCGAACACCTCCGCGAAGGTCTGCCCCAGCCCGGTCTTGGAGAGGATGCTGCGGTTTCCCCAGATATCCTCCTGCACGATGAGGACGCTGCCCGCCAGCACGAGACCGACCTCCTCCACCGCATCACCGGCGCGGAGCAGGCGAGAGCCTTTGGGAAAGGTGTCGATCCTCGCCCCAAGGCAGGAGAGCATGGCGGCAAGCTCCTCGTCGGAAATGCCGGAGAAAAGCGCCGCAGTGTGGAGCGCCGGAAAAAATTCTTTCATAAAAAGTCCTCTTTCGTTGAAAATTCAACCGACTTGTTGCTTTTAGTATAGTACAATGAGCGCACAAAAGCAACAGGAGGACTGAACATGAAACGACGGATCATTGAAATCAATCAGGATAAATGCAACGGCTGCGGCGCCTGCGCCGAGGCCTGCCATGAGGGCGCCATCGCCATGGTGGACGGCAAGGCCCGGCTTATGCGGGACGATTACTGCGACGGCTTGGGTGACTGCCTGCCCACCTGCCCCACCGGGGCCATCACCTTTGTAGAGCGGGAGGCGGCGGCCTATGACGAGCAGGCCGTCATGGAAAATAAGCAGCGGAAAATGCGGGAGCAGGGCATGACGCTGCCCTGCGGCTGCCCCGGGAGCCAGTCCCGGAATATTCAGCGCGAGGACGCGCCCGCCGTGGAAACGCCGCAAGCCCAGCAGACGAGCCGCCTTTCCCAGTGGCCGGTGCAGATCAAGCTGGTGCCGGTGAACGCCCCGTATTTTGACGGCGCGCGGCTGCTCATCGCCGCCGACTGCACCGCCTACGCCTACGCCGCCTTCCACGAGAGGTTCATCAAGGGACACATCACGCTGGTGGGCTGCCCCAAGCTGGACAGCGTGGACTATTCCGAAAAGCTGACGGAGATCATCCGGGAGAACAACATCAAGAGCGTCACCGTCGTCCGCATGGAGGTACCCTGCTGCGGCGGGCTGGAGATGGCGGCGAAAAAGGCACTCCGGCAGAGTGGGAAGTTCATTCCGTGGCAGGTGGTCACCGTCACGGTGGACGGCCGGCTGAAGGAGGACTGAAGCAAAACGCCGTCCCTGATTTGGACAACAATATGGTGTTGAGTGATGCCGAAGCTTTGAAAATGGATCGAAGCGCAGCCGCAGATGTTCTCTGCGGCTGCGCTTTTTGTATTCCGGCCACGGTGCAAACGGATGGCCTCGACCGTTGCCCCCGGTTTCTAAGGAGACACGAAGTGCGCTACATGGAAGCGCACTTCGTGATGGGATAAGATTTTTGCAGAAGATGCAGAAATCTGTCGAAACGGAGGTCTTGGCACATGAATCCATATAAAGAAATACTCCGAAAATTCTTCTCGGAATATGTCGGCGCTTTGAGAAAACGCAGGGGGCTGACACAGGAGCAGATGGCGGAGAAGCTTCGCATCACCGGACGGGCATACAGCGATTTGGAGCGGGGCATATACTGCTTTTCCGCTGTTGCACTGGTGTTCCTGCTGCTCATGCTGGAAGAGGGGGAGATAAAGGAGCTTTTATCGCCCCTGCGGGATGAGATCGAAAAAGTCGAGGGCAGAGAGGTGGCGTAGTGATCCATGGAAATGGGGGACATATACGGGCTTTTGCGCTATCTTGGCCTATCTGCGGAAAGCACTCGCTTTTTTCACGTTTCGTATGCGGTCTATCTGACGACCCGGCAGCCGGCCCGGACGCCGTTTGCCGAATGGTGGCTGTATCCGGCGGTTGCCGGACATTATCACACCTGCATTTTCAACGTGAAGCGCAGCGTCTGCGTTGCAGTGGACCGGGTATGGGAAACGGAAAGAGAAGCGCTGAGATCCATCACGAAGTATCCCTTGAAGCGGGAGCCTCTTCCTTCGGAGTTTATTGCCATTCTTGCCGCCTACATCAAGAGCGGCGATGCGGCGTGAGCCCTTTGCGCACATACCGCGGACGATTTATCGGCTCTCCGCCAGATATTCCTCTGCGTAGTGGACAGCCACCGCGCCGTCCGATACGGCGGTGACCACCTGCCGCAGCGCCTTGGTGCGCACATCGCCCGCGGCGAACACGCCGGGAAGATTCGTGCGGATGGATTCGTCCGCCATAATATAGCCGGACTTGTCCAGTGCAAGCTCGCTTCGGAACAGCTCCGTCGCCGGGGCGCGTCCCACGCTGACGAACACGCCGTCGCAGGCAAGCTCGCGCTCCGCACCGGTGTTGACGTCTTTTAGCCGAAGCCCCGTCAGGCGGCTTTCATGCAGCAGCGCGGAAACGGTGCTGTTCCAGCAGAACTCCACGTTGGGCGCAGCCATCAGCGGCTCATGATAGACCTTCGTTGCCCGCAGGCTGTCGCGGCGGTGGATGAGGTAGACCTTTTTTGCGATGCGGGACAGGGCAAGCGCGTCCGCCGCGGCAGAGTTGCCGCCGCCCACCACTGCCACGGTCTTGCCCCGATAGGGCGCGCCGTCGCAGGCGGCGCAATAGTGAACACCCTTTCCTGTGAGCGCTTCTTCGCCGGGAATGCCCAAGGGACGGGGCGACGCGCCGGTGGCGATGACCACCGTGCGGCCCTGAAAAACACCCTCGCTGGTGTCCAGCGTCTTGATTCTCCCGGAAAGGCTGGCCTTGTACACCTCTGCCAGCTCCGTCACCGCGCCGAAGCGCTCGGCGCTCTGCTGCATTTTTTCGCCCAGCGTAAAGCCGTC
>Ga0129314_1001430_pt1 | contig 16559 bp, 14 predicted proteins | sample O1111metagenome_FD_94431 | JGI IMG/M metagenome (GOLD analysis project Ga0129314, IMG submission 94431) | Orangutan individual fecal microbial communities from fecal samples from Wisconsin, USA - O1111 metagenome | ecosystem: Host-associated > Mammals > Digestive system > Large intestine > Fecal...
GTGGCGGCCTTCTCCCCCGGCCTGGACCCCAAGGGCAACAGCATCGGCGCCTATCACGTGCTGGAGTACCTGTCCCACTCCCTGGGGCTCCACTACTTCTCCGGCACAGACTGCAAGATCTGACGGAAAAAAGAGAAGATTCCCTGTTGCGGGATCGTTCAGAACCTGTTAAGATAGCCGTGGGAGTTTCTGAGACAGAAACATTTCTGTCGGAATATGACAGTCCACAGTGCACGGTCCGTCCCCTTCCGGGCAGAGGAGGGACGGACGGCAGAGCGGAAAGGAGGCGGGGCGGACAGCGGCGGACCCAGGCGGGACATCCCGTGAAACGGCATTGACCCGGCATCATTTATGAAGAAAAGGGAGAGATTGCAACTATGATCATGACAATTCTAGACGGGCTGGACAGCTTTCTGTACTATCCGGTCCTCATCATCGTCCTGCTGGCGGCGGGCCTGTACTTCAGCGTCCGCACCGGCTTCGTCCAGTTCCGCCTGTTCGGCGAGTCCATCCGCGTGGTAGCGGAGAAGCCCGCCAAGGACGGCTCCGTGTCCTCCTTCCAGGCGCTGATGGTCTCCACCGCGTCCCGGGTGGGCACCGGCAACATCATCGGCGTGTCCACCGCCATCTGCCTGGGCGGCTTCGGCGCGGCCTTCTGGATGTGGGTCATCGCCCTCATCGGCGGCGCCTCCGCCTTCGTGGAGAGCACCCTGGCCCAGGTCTACAAGCGGAAGGACCCCAACGGCGACAGCTACGGCGGCCCCGCCTACTACATCGAATCCGCCCTTCACAACCGGGGTCTGGGCGTGGCCTTCGCCGTCTCCCTGATCCTGACCTACGCCGGCGGCTTCAACATGCTGGCCTCCTACAACCTCCAGGACACCTTCAAGGCCTACAGCTTCTACACCCCCGGCGTCACCCCCTGGATCATCGGCGCCATTCTGGCCGTGCTGGTGGGCTGGTGCATCATGGGCGGCGGCAAGCGGGTGGTCAAGGCCACCAGCACCCTGGTGCCCATCATGGGCGTCCTGTATGTGGCCGTGTCCCTGGTGGTCATCCTGTTCCACATCAACCTGGTCCCCGGCGTGTTCGCCGAGATCTTCCGCAACGCCTTTGACTTCCAGGCCATCTTCGGCGGCGTGGCCGGTTCCTGCATGATGTACGGCATCAAGCGCGGCCTGTACTCCAACGAGGCCGGTGTGGGCTCCGCCCCCAACGCCGCGGCCGCCGCCGACGCGTCCCACCCCGTGAAGCAGGGCCTGGTGCAGATGCTGTCCGTGTTCATCGACACCCTGCTGATCTGCACCGCCACCGCCCTGATGTGCATGTGCTCCGGCGTCACCCCCACCGCCGACATCGCCGGCGCCCAGTACGTCCAGCAGTCCGTGTCCTCCGTGCTGGGCGGCTTCGGCCCCATCTTCATCACCATCGCCATGGTGCTGTTCGCCTTCACCACCCTGCTGGGCAACCTGTACTACTGCGACAACTGCCTGGCCTTCATTCTGAAGAAGACCCCCTCCAAGCAGTTCATGACCGGCTTCCGCATCATCGCGGCGCTGGTGATCTTCGTGGGCGCCGGATTGTCCATGGCCGCCGCCTGGGCCATCGCCGACATCCTGATGGCCGTCATGTGCTTCATCAACCTGCCCGCCTGCATCGTGCTGAGCAAGGTGGCCATCGACGCCTGCAAGGACTACGAGAAGCAGAAGTCCGAGGGCAAGAACCCCGTCTTCCACGCCAGGGACATCGGCCTGGAGGACGCCGGTCTGGACTACTGGCAGTAACGTCCCATCCCATATCGCGCCGGACCGCCGGAGGAGACGCCGTCTCCCCCGGCGGTTTCTCTATGCAAGATTATCCATTTACTACATTCATTTTATGCGCATTCTGTCCGTCATGGCAGAGCGTCCTCCGGAACGGAACGCCGGAGCCGCGGGCCGCCCGCCCGGCAGGGACAGTCCGGCGGACCTCCGGCCTGTCCCTCTCCCACCATTTGCAAGCCTCAGTGGTTGCTTATGCAACTTATACATGTTTCTATGCGTTTCGACAGAATATTTTGTTAAATTTCACACAATTCTTGACATCATTTCCTGCAAGTGCTAAACTATTTCCATAAAAAGACAACTTCCGACACGACGCATCGACCTAGTGGACCCTCCACACTCATCAGGCATCAGACCCGCCGTGGAACGCTTCATACCGGGATCCGCCGCACACAGCAGGCTTGGGCATTGTTCGACTCACATGTTCTGCTCTGTGCGGGTTTTCATTTTTATTCACGATTTTATCCATTTAAAAGGAGAAAGGAGGTCCCGCCGGTCCCATCGCCCCGCTCTTAAAAACTGCAGCAAGTACAGTCATGGAACGTAGCATATATTAGAAAGAGAGGATTATTATGGCGAACGCATTGATCATCAATTCTGTGGAATCCTTCGAACAGGCCCTGCCCATTATCCGGGCCTCCCAGGAGCAGTACGCCACCTTTACTCAGGAGCAGGTGGACGCTATCTGCGAGAAGACCGCCATGGCGGTGTCGAAGATGCGGATCCCCCTGGCCAAGATGGCCTGCGAGGAGACCGGCTACGGCATCGTGGTGGACAAGGTGACGAAGAACCAGTACGCCTCCGAGCATATGTGGAACTACATGCGCCATGCCAAGACCTGCGGCATCATCGAGGAGAATCCCGCCTTCGGCACCAAGCGCGTGGCCTCCCCCAAGGGCGTCATCGCCGCCATCACCCCCACCACCAACCCCACCTCCACCACCATCTACAAGATCATGCTGGCCCTGAAGACCAGAAACGCCATCATCCTCTCTCCCCATCCCCATGCCGTGAAGTGCTCCATCGCCGCGGCGAAGATCATGCGGGACGCCGCCATTGCCGCGGGCCTGCCCGAGCATGTCATCAGCTGGATCGAGACCCCCACCCTGGAGATCTCCGACGTGCTGATGAAGAAGGTGGACCTGATCATGGCCACCGGCGGCGCGGGCATGGTCCACGCGGCCTACTCCTCCGGCACCCCCGCCATCGGCGTGGGCCCCGGCAACTGCAACGTGGTCATCGACGAGACCGCCGACCTGCGGATGGCCGTGGAGTCCATCATCCACTCCAAGACCTTCGACAACGGCATGATCTGCGCCACGGAGCAGCACATCACCGTTCTCAGCAGCGTGTACGACGAGGTCAAGGCCCTGATGCAGGACGCCCGCTGCTACTTCCTCAACGACGAGGAGGCCGCCAAGGTGGCCGAGGTGTTCTTCAATCCCCGGAACCACGGCGTAAAGCCCCCCGCCGTCGGTCAGACCGCCAACCGCCTGGCCGAGATGGCCGGCATCACCGTGCCCTACGACACCAAGGTGCTGGTCTACGAGACCGGCGACACCTCTCACGACAACCCCTGGGCCAACGAGAAGCTGACCACCCTGCTGGGCATGTTCAAGGCCGACACTCTGGACGAGGCCTATGACATCTGCGCCAAGCTGGTCTTCGAGGCCGGCGCCGGTCATTCCGCCGCCCTGTACGTGGATCCCACTGAGGAGGACAAGATCAACCGCTTCGCCGAGAAGATGAAGGCTGGCCGTATCCTCATCAACACCCCCACCGCCTTCGGCGGCATCGGCGACCTGTACAACTTCGATCTGGCGCCCTCCCTGACCCTGGGCCCCGGCGCCGTGGGCCACTCCGCCTACATGGGCAACACCCAGTACGAGCAGCTGCTGGACATCAAGGTCGTCGCCATGCGCAAGGAGAACATGCTGTGGCTCCAGCTGCCCAAGAAGGTCTATCACAAGACCGGCTGCACCCCCGTGGCCCTGCGGGAGATGAAGGAGGTCTACAACTTCAAGCGGGCCTTCATCATCACCGACGCCAACCTGTATCAGATCGGCGCCTGCGACGCCATCATCAACCAGCTCCACTCCCTGGGCATTGAGACCGCCGAGTTCTTCGACATCCGTGTGGACCCGCAGATCCAGGACGCCATGAAGGGCCTGCCCAAGATGCACGAGTTCGAGCCCGACGTCATCATCGCCGTGGGCGGCGGCTCCGCCATCGACACCGCCAAGATCATGTGGATCATGTACGAGCATCCGGAGGAGGCCTTCCTGGATATGGCCACCATCTTCCTGGATATCCGGAAGAGAATCCGCTTCTTCCCCCAGATGGGCCAGAAGGCCAAGCTGGTCTGCATCCCCACCACCGCCGGCACCGGCTCCGAGTGCACCCCCTTCACCATCATCTCCGACGCCAATACCGGCATGAAGTGGCCGCTGATCGGCTATGAGATGATGCCCGAGATGGCCATCATCGACGCCGACAACATGATGAAGCTGCCGCCCAGAGCCACCCAGGCCTCCGGCTACGACGTGCTGACCCACGCCGTCGAGGCGTACGTCTCCACCTTCGCCACCGAGTACACCGACTGCTTCTGCAAGGAAGCCACCAAGATGGTCTTCGACTGGCTGCCCAAGGCCTACCGCTCCGCCTTCAAGGGCGCGAAGCCCGATCCCGTGGCCCGCGAGAAGATGGCCGACGCCTCCGCCCTGGCCGGTATCGGCTTCGCCAACGCCTTCCTGGGCATCAACCACTCCCTGTCCCACAAGCTGGGCGGCTGGTTCCACATCCCCCACGGCACCGCCAACGCCCTGCTGTTCCCCTACGTCTGCCGCTTCAACGCCCAGAAGCATCCCTATCACATGGGCACCTTCTCCCAGTACAAGTATCCCCAGGCCTTTGAGCGGTACGTCCAGCTGGGCGAGCTGATCGGCGTGAAGGGCGCCACCGATGAGGAGACCTTCGAGAACTGGATCAAGGCCGCCGAGCAGCTGAAGAAGGACGTGGACATCCCCGAGACCGTCTGCGACTGGCTGTGCGAGGCCCATCCCGAGAAGAGCGCCGAGGCGTGGGAGGCCGACTTCCTGGCCGCCGTGGATCAGATGTCCGAGTGGGCCTTCCACGACGCCTGCACCGGCTGCAACCCCGTGTATCCCACCATCGGCGAGCTGAAGGCCTGCTACCTGCGGTCCTTCTACGGCAACGAGAAGTTCATCGAGAAGTACGGCGACGTCCTGGAGGTGGAGGTCAATCTGCCCACCGAGACCCACGCCGCGTATCCCATGGGCCTGTCCGCCGAGATCGGCCTGGACAAGGTGGGCGGCTTCATCTGATACTCCGTCCCCGCCTGACGCGCACAGACGCTTTCCGCGGAGCCGCCCTCCGGGGCCGGACGCACCGTATTGGAAACAGCCGGCGTGAAGCGCGCGCTCCTCTTGCCGCTCCCGCCGCCCTCCACATCCCCGCCGCAGTCCCCCTGCGGCGGGGACCCCGTAAATGGCCGCTCCGCCCATGTATGAAGAACTGGGGGATATCCGATGAACATGCTGAATCTTCCCAAGAAAGTCTACTTCAAGCCCGGCTCCATGAACGTGGCCCTGCGGGAGCTGAGCGAGGTCTATCATCTGAAACGGGCCTTCCTGGTATCGGACCCGGTGCTGTACCGTTCCGGCGCCGTCCGGGACATTGACGACTGGCTGCGGAAGCGGGGCATCCGCACGGCGGAGTTCTTCTCCACCGGCGCGCCGCCCTCCTTCTCCCACATCCGCAGCGCCCTGCCCAAGCTGCTGGAATTTGAGCCGGACGTCATCGTGGGCATCGGCGGCGGCTCCGCCATGAGCGCCGCCAAGGCCATGTGGGCGCTGTACGAGAACCCCGACCTGGACCTGTCCGCCGCCGCGGAGCAGCCGGAGCGCATCCGCACCGGCGAAAAGGCGAAGCTGGCCCTGGTGGCCACGTCCTTTGCCGGCGGCGCACAGAACTCCCCCTTCGCCGTCCTGCGGGACGACGCGGGCGCTCTCCGGGTGCTGCGCAGCTTCCAGCTGCTGCCGGAGATCTCCGTGACGGACGCCCGGTTCACGGAGACCCTGTCCCCGGCCCAGGTGAAGTCCTGCGGACTGGCGGCGCTGTCCCTGTCCGTCCGGGCCTTCGCGGACCCGGGCTGCAACGAGTACACGGAGCACCTGCTGCGGGAGGCGGCGGGTCTGATCCTGAACCATCTGCCCGGCGGCGAGGCCGGACGGCCCGACGCTCTGGAGCACCTCCACAACGCCGCCGCCCTGGTGGGCGCGGCCTGCGGCAACGTGCTGGAGACGCTGGACCCCGCCGCGCCCCTGTGGCCCGCGGAGACGGACGCCGACGGTGCGCGCATCGCCGTCCTGGCCCGGGACCTGGGCTTCCCCGACGCAGCGGCCCTGCGGGCCGCCTGTGAGGCCCTCCGCTGAACATCCATCCGACGCACCGCCCGTCCGTGCATGGCACGGGCGGGCGGTTTTCTGTCCGGAACGTGCGAAAAGCCCTCGCCGTAAGACGGCGGGGGCGATGGTTCGATATTGAGAGTGTTGTCAGGCGCCCTGGGCGTCCCTGGGGTCGTCCAGGAAGCCCTCGCCGAAGACCTCCTTCGTCTCCGAGGCGATGACGAACGCCCGGGGGTCCCATCTGTCCACGATGTTCTTCACGGCGTAGAACTGCTTGCGGTCCACCACGCACATCAGCATCTCGCTGTCCCGGCCGCTGTAGCCGCCCACGCTCTTGAAAAAGGTGGTGCCCCGGTCCAGCTGGTCCATGATGTCCCCGGCGATCTGCTGGTTGTGCCGGGAGGCGATGAGCACCATGGTGCCCCGGTTCATGCCGTAGAGGATGGCGTCGATGGTGTGGGTGGTGCAGACCATGGAGAAGATGCCGAACAGGGCGTCCTCCAGCCCGCCGAACACGGGAATGGACAGTCCGATGATCACAAAGTCCGTCAGCATGATGGCGTAGCCGGTCTGCATCCAGGGGAAGGCCTTTTGCAGCAGCTTCGCCAGGATGTCGCCGCCGCCGGTGGTGGAGCCCCGGGTGAAGATCAGCGCCATGCCTGCCCCCACCAGAATGCCGCCCACGGCGGAGCTGATGAGCCGGTCCCCGATGTACTGGGGCAGCAGGGGCGCGATGATGTAGTCCAGGCAGATGGTGGAGATCACCACCGTCCGGATGGTCCGCAGGGTCATCTTCCGGTCCAGCAGGAAAAAGGCCGCGATGAGCAGCGGAATGTTGATCACCAGCGTCAGCATGCCCACCGGCAGAGCGGTGAGGTGATTGATCAGCAGGGCGATGCCGGAGGCGCCGCCCGGGGCGATCTTACACGGCTCCACGAAGCACCAGACACCCACCGCCTGGAGCAGCCCACCCAGAATGTCACAGGACCAATCCATCAACACGCCGTGCCGTTTCATCCATCTCATTTCCGGTTCCTCCCACTGTGTCGTTCTTCCGCGTCTGCGGAGATTCATATATGCAGAACATTATACACAGCGGCGGCGGGAAAGCAATTCAGAGAAATCGAAGGGTGGATTTAAGAGAGTTTTAACGGTGCCCCTTCCGGACACTCCGCCAGATACTCCCGGAAGATCTCAATGAGCCGGTCGTGATACGGGGCCTTTTTCTGCCGCGTGGGGAACAGCAGCACCAAATCGGAACAGGCGGGCTCCTCCCCCACGTAATAATAGCGGATGCCCTCCGCATGGGGCATGTCCCTCAGGTAGGCCCGGCGGTTGAAGCCGATGCCCAGTCCGTTGGCCACCATGCTCTGGATCACGCTGAGGCTGACGATCTCCATGACCCGGGCGGGGCGGACGTGGTTGGCGTCCAGCATCCGCTGCACCCGCAGCCGCAGGCTCTGGTGGACCTGGGGCAGGATCAGGGTCTGGCCGTTGAGATCCGCCGGGTCCAGGTAGGGATCGTCCAGGTCCGGCCGGTGCTTCGCCAGGGCGTTGCAGGGGTGGTCCTCCGGCAGCACCGCCAGGATGGGCTCCTTCTGCAGCACCACGTACTCCGTGTCCGGGATGGGGTCCTCCATGGTGTAGAACAGATAGTCCGCCTGATGCTGTTCCAGCATCTTGTTCAGCTCCGCGTAGGCGCCGTCCCGGATCACCACGTTCAGGGAGGGGATGTCCTCCGTCAGATGGGACATGACCCACGCCGCGCAGGAAATGGCCCGGCGCTGCTGGATGCCGATGCGGACCGTGCACTTCTGCAGGCCGATCTCCCGGGCCAGGACCTGGTCGAACTGCTCCTTCAGCTGGATCATCTGCTCCGCGTACCGGATGTACTCCCGTCCGATGGGCGTGGGCTGGAGGGTCTTGCCCGTCCGGGAGAACAGGCGGACGCCCAGGTTCTTTTCCAGCGTGCTCAGGAACATGCTGAGCGCCGGAGAGGTCATGTACAGCTCCTCCGCCGCCTTCGTGATGGTCCCGCAGCGGGCCAGCGTGCAGACATAGATCTGCTCCTTCAGATTCATGCCGTTTCCTCCGTTTCCTGCCGGATTGTTACCGGATTCCTGCCGGATTGCTAACTTTATGAGTATAACATAAAACCCGTCGGAAATGAATACCAGACGTTCAAAAAAATCAATGTCAGTTTTCCTTAATCCTCTTCGTAAGAAAAAGTGAATTGCTTTTCCCGACAACATTTTCTATAGTTTTCTCAAACATAGGTCGGCGGAAAGACGGCGTGTGTAGCTGCTTGATTCTGGTCAAAAACTCACACCCTTCCATTTTTTTGTAATCACTTGAAACACCTGTGCGATTGTGGTATATTTGCCTTGTAGCTAAGTTCAGATATGCGATATAATTCGGAGTTGATATCTGATGATTGAACTGATAAAGGCAGTTGCTCCATATGTTGCCGCACTGGTTGGTCTTCTTGGCGGTGTTTATGCGGCAGTCAAATCCAACAGCAACCAGTTGACCGCCGCCTACTTCAACAAAATGACTGCTGCTTACGAACAGCACTGGAAAGCTTTCACGGAATTCGTTTACTGCCCGAATGATGTGACACGAAACGCCTATACAGTCGCCGTTTATAACGCCGTCCTTTACTCCGCTTCTGATGCGGCAAAGGCGATTCAGATCTTACACGATAAGGCGATCGAGTATACAAGATCAGGACAGTACGACATGAGCCAACTCGATAAATGGGCCGGGATACTGGAAGAGACTCTGCATGAGGACGTTTTGCGTTTCCAGAAACGGGTTCGCCAGTAACAGAATCACACCCCAAATACCGGGCCATCATCTTTCGGATCGCACAAATATCGCCGCCCATATTTGCAATGGTCGTTGTTTTAACCGCATCTAAAGCCGCATCAAAATGGACTTTATGCTTTTTACTGAAGGGCCAAATACGCGCGACCTCCTTTCTTTTTTGTCCTTGCGTTTGCTTTGTAGCTATTTAGCTTACGGTTATATAATACTCGCAACTTTCACCACTGTCAACACAATTTTAGCGACACTCACCACTTTTGTGCAACATACGCAACCAAGGAGTTTGATTATTGTGTTTTATGAAAACTTCATAAAAGCATGCAATTACATTGGAAAATCCCCGTCAGCCGCATTAACAGAGGCAGGCATCGATAAATCTGCCGCGACTCGGTGGAGTAAAGGTAAAAAACCAACAGACGCAACCGTCCATAAACTGGCCGACTATTTCGGAATCTCTCCGGAGGAGCTGACCGGAAGCACCGGACCGGCGAACGTCCCCGCTGTGCCCCAGCCAGGGGCCATCAGCGAGGACGATATCAAGGCCGCGTTTTTCAATGGCGCCGATCCTTCCCTCACAAAAGAGGAGCAGGACGCCATGTGGGACGATGCCAGAGAGTACATGTGGTTCAAATTGGAGCAGAGGAGAAGGCAGAAGCAGCATGAGAAATAACCCACTTGATCTCTATGCCTACGCCGATGAGCGAGGGATCGATGTGGACTGGTTCCCACTCAGCGCCACAAAGTCGCTTTCGCTTCCGCTGCCGGACGGCTCCTGCGCCATCGCCATTGATCCATGGAAGCAGAGTACGCTGCCGGAGGAGACCGTCTGCATGGCCCATGAGCTGGGGCATTGTGAGACCGGCAGTTTTTATAATCCCCGCGCGGCCATGGATATCCGCCAGAAGCACGAGAACCGGGCAGACAAGTGGGCGATCCGGCGTCTGGTCCCTAAGACCGAGCTGGACGCAGCTGTCAGAGCGGGACATACAGATCTCTGGTCTCTGGCAGATAATTTCGGCGTGACCCCGGAATTTATGCGCAAGGCGCTCTGCTGGTACACCCACGGCAATCTGGCCGTGAAGGAATACATGTGACACGACATAACGGTTGAGTCATAATCGGACACACAGGAGGATTTGACATGAATAACAGAAAGAGCTTTTTAGCCGGTATGCTCACAATGCTGCTCATTGTCGGACTGATCGGCACGGCATCCGCCACCAACGGAAAGATCACGCGGGAACTGGAGTACAGGGACATCAAGGTATCTCTGGACGGTAAAGTGCTGGACCTGAGGGACGCCCAGGGCCGCGTGGTGGAGCCGTTTAAATTTGACGGAACCAATTATGTGCCCGTCCGCGCAATCTCCGAAATCCTCGGCCTGGATGTTGCCTGGGACAGCGCCAACGCAACTGTCGTTCTGACCACACCGGAGGCGCAGCAGCCCACCTACATCACCCGCACCGGCTCTAAATATCACCATGATCCAAACTGCAACGGAGGCACCTACTGGGAGGTCCCCTACTCCACCGCCATCGGCATGGGCCTGGAGCCTTGCGATAAGTGCATCGGATAAGATCTGATCCGGAGGGGCAAAATGGGAACAAGATTCCGCAAGAGCAAAAAGGTTGGACCATTCCGGTTTACGGTCAGCAAATCCGGCATCAGTACCAGCGTCGGTGGGAAAGGCTATCGCGTCACTAAGCGGGCCGACGGAAAGATCCAGACAACCACATCAATACCTGGGACCGGAATATCTCACACAGAGGTCTACAACTCCGCGAATAAGGCCAGCAAGAAAACACCGCAGCCAGAGAAAAAGGAGTTCCTGGACACGATCAGCGGCAAGCTGATCACACTGGTGATCATTTTGGGCGTTGTCTTTATGATTTTTTTGATCTTGTATTTGATGATGCTCAGCAGCTAAGCAAAAAGCCGCCCCGGGCGGGCGGCTTTTCCATCACGGCGTAATCGAACAAATGTTTTATTTTGGAGGTGATCAGCATGGGTAAGCGCGGCAATGGACAGGGCACTGCACGGAAGCGCGGAAAGAGTTGGACCGCCATCTGGACGCTGGGAACCGTCGTTGAGGACGGTCGGCTCCGGCAGATCCGGCAGACAAAGGGCGGATTCAAAACGAAAACGGAGGCCCTGTCCTACGCCGCCAATCCGCCAACGGAGATCTCGGATCGTAAAGTTCCCACCCTCCAGGACTACTGGGATATCTGGTCTGCCACCTCCCTGCCCAAACTGTCCAAATCCAAACAGACGGCTTATAAGATCGCAAAAAAGAAGGTGGAGCGGATCATGCTCCTGCCTGTGGACAAGCTGAGCATCAAGATCCTCCAGGACGCCGTGGATGCCAAAGCGCCAACCTACTACCCTGCCAAGGACATTAAGGCCGTCCTGGGACAGCTCTACAAGCGGGCCGTGGCCGAGGGATGGGTGACCACAAACCTGGCGGACTATATCGAGCTGCCTCCGCTGGAGGAGGAAGAACTCCAGCCCTTTAACGAGAAGGAGCTGCGCAGCTTCTGGGATGCCTACGGAAAAGGCGACGAATTTGTTGGCTTTATCCTGCTGATGATCTATACCGGCATGATGCCCGGAGAGCTGATGCAGATGAAAAAGGATATGATCGACTGGGACGCCCGAGAGATCCGTGGCTGCGGCCTGAAGACCAAGAAGTGGAAGGATACACCCATCGTGTTCCCGGAGATCATCGCTCCGGTACTGCTGGATCTGTGCCAGCGATCCAAGAGCCGCATCGGCAATGTGCTTTGCATGAACAGGGATCGGTTTTATCCGGCCTTCCATGACGCTCTGGACCGCTGCGGCGCCAGGGATCTGAAGCCGTATTCCTGCCGGCACACGACGGCTACGGCGCTGGCATTGGGCAATATCGCCCCGTCTGTGATCCAGGAAGTGATGCGGCACACCAAATTCTCAACCACGCAGCGATATATCCACCCGGACATGGCCGCAGCTCATGCAGCCATCAACTCGCTGGACAAAGGCAGCAGCGGGGACGGTGATTGATGTACACTACGGATGTACACTACGGTGTACACTACAGGATTGCATTTTGCGTATTTTACAGGTACAAAACAGTCCTTTTCATGCAGTTCGAAAAGATAAAAACTAAAAACAATTAAAACAAAAAAGTGACCAGAAATGCTTAAAACAAGCATTTCTGGTCACTTTGGCGCAGAAGGAGGGATTTGAATTCTGGACATTTGTTTTTTTCCAGGCCCATCATGTTCCAATCATTCCTGATTTGTCCGGATTTTTATGGAAATCGCGTCTGATGGTATTGGTTTGTTGGGATCCATGCTAGCGTCTAAAGGGAAAACGTAAGGGAAAACTTAGGCAACCCACGCGCCTGACAGCGCCTGGATGTGCGCCCGGGAGCTCCGGCCATTAACCCGTGCGTCCGGCCCTCACCCGTCCGGCGCAGACAGGACAGCCGCACTTCTGCGCCCTGGCCCGGGAGCAGATGACCGCTTTCCAGATGTGTCCCTCCGGACACTGCCACCAGACCTTCCGATGGCTCCCAACGGTCACCATCTCCGGCGTCAGGGCGCCGTTCAAGTCAGGGTGCCACTGGGCCGCCAACTCCGGCTCCAGCGCGGCAAGGTCATTGAACCCGGGAAGGACCTTCTTCCCGGTGCAGTAGGGACAGCCGCTGCGGTGCATGGTGCGGGACGCCACGATGGCGGCGTATTCGTGCCCCAGCCCGCACTTCCACCAGACCTTGCGGTTGGAATTGGGAGAGACGGCGTCCGGGCGCAGCGTGCCGTTCTTCTCCGGATGCCACTGGGCGGCAAGGTCCGGGAACTGACTGGCCAGGTCGTTTTCGCCGGGGACAACGCGTCTTCCCGCGCAGACCGGACAGCCCGTCCCCTGGACCCGTGAAAAGATCACCGCCTGCCACTCATGGCCCCGCTCACATTGCCACCACACCTTGCGGCTGCTGCCGCCCACCACATTCCGGGGCGTCAGCGGTGCGTTTTTCGTGGGATGCCACTGCCGGGCAAGCTCCGGATTGGTGGTAGCCAGATCGTTTTCACCGGGCAGCAGCGCCTGATTGGCACAATAGGGGCAGCCGCTGCCCTCTGTCCGGCTTTTCACCATGGCCCGCCAGACGTGGCCCTTCTCACAGATCCACCAGGCCAGTTTATGGCTGCCGGGAAGCACCCTGTCCGGCGTGACGGAGCCGTTCATCGTGGGGTGCCATTGGGCGGCGAGTTTGGGATACCGGGACGCCAGATCGTCCCGGTCCGGCCAGAGCTGTTTCCCGGAGCAGCAGGGACAGCCCGCTCCGCCGCCTGTGCGGGTGCAGACCGCCGCCTGCCACTCGTGGCCGTCCGGACATCTCCACCACACCTTTTTTCTGCTGCCGCAGGTCAGATTTTCCGGCGTCAGAGGCAGATTCTTTTCGGTATGCCATTGCTCCAGCAAAAACGTCTTCCCGTTCTCCACGCAGTAGTCATACAGCGTCTGCCGCACGTCCGTCACCTCCTTTTGCAGCAAGCCGTCAAGTTTTCCTCATTTGATTGCGGGCTCCCGGGATGCGTGATACCACTCCAGGAATTGATCGTACATCTCCTCGCCCACGGCTCTGGCCTTGGCTGCGTCCTCCAGCTTGTCATAGCCGCCCAGGTAATAGCACTTGCCCTTGAACACGATCTGGGCGATCCATTTGCCACGCCTTTTGTTGAAGTAGACGCCCCGCACACCGCTGGTGTTGGCCTTGGAAACGGTCATGGAGTCGATCCCCTCCACAAACGTACCGTCCACAAAGTGAAGGCCGGACCGGTCCCGGTGCTTGCAGCCGCAGCTTGTCGTCTGCCCGTTCTCCAGATTGGACTGTCTGGTGGTGAACTCTGTGCCGCAGTCGCAGCGGCACCGCCACATGTGGAAGCCGTTCGCCTTTCCGGCGTATTCCTCCACGACTACCCGGCCGAACCGCTTTCCCGCCAGATCCTTCATCGGCGGCGTTCTGGCGCAGCCGCAGCTCGACACAGCACCGGTGATCAGTCTGCGCTTGGTGGTCTCCATCTCTTTCCCGCAGTCACAACGGCACCGCCAGAGGGGATTCCGGTCTTTCGCCCGGTTCCCCGATTTCCCCAGGACCACCAGCCTGCCGAAGCGCATGCCGGTCAGGTCCTTGATGGCGGCATAGTCCGGCTCGTCACAGCCGCAGCTTCTGACGGCTCCCGCGCTCAGCTTCCGGCTGTCCACCAGGACCTCCTTTCCGCAGTCACAGCGGCACCGCCAGACGATGGTCCCGCGATTCCGCTGCTCCGTTGGGGCGATGACCGTCAGCCGTCCGAAACGGGCGCCTGTAAAATCGTTTTTCATTGTTTTTCGTTTTGATTGCTCATGGACCACATTGGCTGCCATACCCGTCAATGCTTGGCGGAGGAACACCGCCCCTGCTCTCAGCCGGACGCCATCTCGTCTGCGGATGCCGACCATTGTTGTTTTATATCCAGTTCCGTTTCGCGCATGACTTCGTCATAGCAGCGGCAGCACAGTTGGCCTCCGCCCGGTACATAGCCCACACGCCGGTCGATAGGCAGGTCTCTCGGGATATTCGTTATGCGTCCGCACAGAACGCATCGCTCATACAAATCGGACTTCGCTGATGATTGCCCTGCCTTGAATTTTCGCAGCATCATCTTATTACCTCCGGAATCCATATTCGCTGCTTTCCACCGGCCATTCTCCGGGGATACACGTCTTTATAAAACCATCCCCTGAGCCGCATTTCGGCTCAGGGGCGGTTTTTTTGATTCAGTTCTGCAAGGAAGAAACCCAAAACAGGCCGGAGCTCATCCAGGTCTCAAAAGAGGATCGTCTACTTCCTGTTATGAAGTTTCAGGTAAAGCACTAACAGATCAATTACTGCAGAGCTTTCCACGTCTCCTCGCCGTCATTCCGACAGTAGGTATGGGCATTGGTCGCTTCCATGATGTTGTAGTAGGCCCAGTAGCTGTCATCCAGGTCGCTGAACTTTACGATGCCGTCGGCATCATCCACGAAATCTTCGTCGGCGCTGCGGCCAAGCATATGGTCCACAATAGTCGCCACGCAGGCACGGGTCACAGTGGCATTGGGACGGAAAGTGCCGTCGTCATAACCATTGATCCAGCCGTACTTGATAGAGCCGACAATCGCGTCATAATACCAGTCTCCGGAGTTGATATCCGTAAAGATATTCTCGCCGCTGTTGTCCAGCTTGGCAAAGCGCATGGCAATCACGGTGAATTCAGCGCGGGTTACAGCCTTGTTGGGCTTGAAGGTACCATCCTGGTAACCGGTAATAATGCCCATCTCGGACAGGGTGTAGACAGCAGGAGCGAACCAGTCGCTGTCCTTAACATCCGTATACTTGATCTCGGTGGGGACATCCTTGTTCAGCAGCAGATTGTAGAACATCTGAGCGACCTCAGCACGGGACATGTTCCGATTAGGAGCAAACGTACCGTCCTTGTAGCCGTGCAGGAAGACAATATGATCCTGTGTGTTCAGGCAGTCGGCAACGCCGGTATCCTTCGGATCGGCAACGCCGGGATTCCACTTAGCATACAGAGTCACGGTCTTCTCGTCGACCTTCACATCGTCCTTGACTGCTTTGGTCAGCTTTTCATCAAAGAACCAGCCGCCAAACTTGTAGCCCTTGCGGGTGGGAGAAGGCAGATCCTCATAAGCCTTGGTCCATTCCTTGCTCTTGCTCTCGGAAGCAATACTGCCTGCGCCGTTGGTGTTGTATTTCAGAGTATACTTGGTAGAGGTAGAGGAGGAACCGCCAGAGGAGGAACCACCACCGCTGTAACTAGACTTTTCGAAAGTGTAGGTATAGGTGGCATCCTGATCCTGCTTGCCAGTCAGATCAGCACTCCACGCGCCGGTCTTATAGCCGCTGTTGGCCTTCATGCCGGTAGGAATCTGGTCGCTGTTCAAAACAGCACCCTTATCGATTTCAACGGTCTTATCGGTGGTGCTGCCGTCAGCCCAAGTACCATTGACCACCTTGAAGGTAATGGTGACCTTTTCAGTGGGTTCAACTGCACTCTCGTACTTCCAGGTACCGACGATCTCCAGACCGCCTTCGACCATGGCAACACGGCCGCTCACGCCGACACCGTTCACGGTCCAGCCCTGGAACTTCCAGACGCCGCCGCCAACAGTCACGTCATCGGGAGCAGAAGCCAGAGGCACCTGCTGACCAACGCTGTAGGTATACTCGTTCTTCGGAGCCTCTGCGGGAACACTCTCAACGCCGTTTTCATCGACGTACTTGTAGGTCACGCTGTACTCTGCGGGCTTGTTGGCCTCGTACTTCCAGGTACCGACGATCTCCAGACCGCCTTCGACCATGGGAACACGGCCACTCACGCCGACGCCGTTCACGGTCCAGCCCTGGAACTTCCAGACGCCGCCGCCAACAGTCACGTCATCGGGAGCAGAAGCCACA
>Ga0129314_1001432_pt1 | contig 16550 bp, 15 predicted proteins | sample O1111metagenome_FD_94431 | JGI IMG/M metagenome (GOLD analysis project Ga0129314, IMG submission 94431) | Orangutan individual fecal microbial communities from fecal samples from Wisconsin, USA - O1111 metagenome | ecosystem: Host-associated > Mammals > Digestive system > Large intestine > Fecal...
GAACGACGCGCGAGGTCCCAGTCCTTACCTGAGCCGATATGATCCATGAGAGACTGATAGTTATAGTGTGTGATGACGCTTATGTTGTATATATCGGAGTTAACCATGTTTGAAAGCGTAAAGTCGATGAAACGGTAACGGCAGGCAAACGGTATGGAAGCTACGGTACGGCGCATAGTTAATTCCGGTATATTATTATCGTGAATATTTGAGAAAATAATTCCTGTTGCTGACATTATTATAATTCCTTTCTTAGCCGATTTTTACGCTTCGTTATTTTTCTTAAGCCATTCTTCGTTTACCATCTCGCCGCCGGGTACGTCTGTTCCGGGTGCAAGCTTCAGACCTGCGCCGATTACGGTTATCTTCTCGTTCGGACTTTTTGTTCTTCCGATTACAGAGCCTGCGCCGATTTCGGTGTCGCTGTCGATGATGGAGTAGTTTATCGTAGTTCCCTCGCCTATTGTAACGTTCTTCATGATGACGGAGTCCTTAATGTAAGCTCCGCGTGACACTTTTACGCCGCTTGACAGCACGGAATTTTCAACAATGCCTTCGATATTGCAGCCTTCTGTGATGAGGGAGTTTGATATCTTCGCATAGTTACCGATGAAGTGCGGCGGATCGGAGTAGTTTCTCGAGAAGATTCTCCATGAGCGGTCGCGGAGGTTGAACTTCGGGTTTTCTCCGATGAGATCCATGTTTGCTTCCCAGAGAGACTGAATCGTTCCGACGTCTTTCCAGTATCCGCTGAAAGGATAAGCGTACATTTTGCATCCGTCGGCAAGCATTTTCGGAATGATGTTCTTACCGAAATCCTTTGAAGATTCGGGATCTGCTTCGTCCTCGATAAGGTATTTTTTGAGAACCATTTTGTTGAAGATATAGATACCCATTGAAGCCTTTGTGCTCTTCGGGTGCTTCGGCTTTTCCTCAAACTCAACGATTCTGAGGTTTTCGTCGGTGTTCATGATGCCGAAACGGCTTGCTTCTTCAAGGCTGACTTCAAGTACCGCGATAGTGCAGTCGGCTCCGGTAGCCTTATGAGCGTCGAGCATTTTTTCGTAGTCCATCTTATAGATATGGTCGCCGGAGAGGATGAGGACGTAGTCGCAGTTGTATCTCTTGATGAAGTCTATGTTCTGATAGATAGCGTTTGCCGTTCCCTTGTACCAGTCCGCGCCGGTTTTAGCCTGATACGGGGGAAGAACAGTTACGCCGCCCTGTACTCGGTCAAGGTCCCAAGGCTCGCCGCTTCCTATGTATTCGTTCAAAACAAGGGGCTGATACTGTGTGAGTACGCCGACTGTATATATGCCGGAGTTGACACAGTTTGAAAGCGGAAAGTCGATAATACGGTATTTTCCTCCGAAGGGGACTGCGGGCTTAGCTGTTTTTTCGGTCAGTGTATAGAGTCTGCTTCCCTGTCCGCCTGCAAGAAGCATCGCTATGCATTCCTGTTTTTTATACATAACATCCTCCAATTATATATTTTTCTTTATTTTTTCAGTTTTATTTCGTGCCGGTTTCGTCTTTTCCTATCTGCTTTCGAAGTATAACACCTCCGAGCGCCGGAAGATGGATATCAATAACGGAGAGCTTGTTTCCGTCCTTGTCTGTTATGGGATGGGAGCGCATTCCGTCGCTGTTCAGTACGTTCTTTCCGCCGAACTCGTATTTATCCGTTGTGAGGACTTCCTCGTATCTGCCGAGCTTAGGAACTTTCAAGCGGAAGCTCTCTCTCTCAACAGGTGCGAAGTTGAGGACTGTGATAAGCTCCCTGCCCTTCTTGTTCTTTCTGCGATATGCGATGATGTTGAGGTCGGCAAGGTCAGCTTCTATCCATTCAAACCCGTCCCATGAGTCGTCTATCTCCCAAAGCTCGCTGTTTTCGAGGTAGAATTTGTTTATCTCCGCGACGAACCGCTGCATTTCGATATGTCTCGGGTATTCCGTCATGAACCATTCAAGCTGATTTTCAAAATCCCATTCTCTGAACTGGGCGTATTCCGTTCCCATGAACATGAGCTTTTTGCCGGGCAGCGTCATCATATACATAATAAACGTGCGCATGCAAGCGAATTTTTCGTCGTAGCTGCCGAAGCATTTGTCAACGAGTGATTTCTTTCCGTGAACCACCTCATCGTGCGACACGGGAAGGATGTAGTTCTCGCTGAAGGCGTACATGAGCGGGAACGTGAGCTTGTTGTGCTTATATTTTCTCGCGATAGGGTCGGTTTCGATGTAGTCGTACATATCGTTAGCCCAGCCCATGTTCCACTTGAAGTTGAATCCCAGCCCGCCTTTGTCAACGGGTTTTGTTATCATAGGCCAAGAGGTAGATTCCTCCGCTATCATGAGTACATCCGGAAACTCGGAGAATATCTCGGTGTTGAGCTTTTTGAAGAACGCTATTGCTTCAAGGTTGTGGTTTCCGCCGTCGGGATTCGGTATCCACTCTCCGGGGTTTCTGTCGTAGTCGAGGTAGAGCATTGAAGCTACGGCGTCGACTCTGAGTCCGTCTGCGTGGAATTCTCTGAGCCAGTAGAGTGCGTTTGAGATAAGGAACGACTGCACCTCCGGTCTGCCTACGTCGAAGCAGCGCGTGCCCCATCCGCGGTTCTCCTGTCTGTCAGCTCCCTGATATTCGTAGAGAGGCTGTCCGTCGAACTCATACAGTCCGTGCTCATCCTTCGGGAAATGCGCGGGAACCCAGTCGAGAATAACGCCGATATCGTTCTCGTGCATTTTTTCGATGAAGTAACGGAAATCGTCCGGCGTGCCGTATCTTGAAGTGGGGGCGTAGTATCCGCAGATCTGATATCCCCACGAGCCGTCAAACGGGTGCTCCATGACCGGCATAAGCTCAATATGCGTGTAGTGCATCTCCTTCATGTACGGGGCGAGCTTGTCAGCGATTTCTCTGTAGTTTAAGTAGTGCTCGCCGTCGACGGTGGATTCTCCGTCCCGTGTCCTCCATGAGCCGAGGTGCATTTCATATATATTGAGCGGCGCGCTGTAGAAATGAGTTACCTTCGGCTTAAATCCGCGCTGTTTCGGGCATACTGTCGCCGAGCGCTTTTTAAGCCATGCGGAGTCCTTCCACTGGTGCTCCGAAATGCGCGGTATAATTGACGCTGTTTTTTTGAGAGTTTCCGATTCAAAGGCGTATGGATCGGCTTTCATGTGTGCTTGACCGTTCTTTCCGACAACGCGATACTTGTAGAATTCACCCTCGAGAGGTTTATCGGATTCTATCAGAAGCTCCCATATGCCCTCCTTGTTGACGCGCTGCATTGAAAGACCGTCTTCCCAGTCGGTAAAACTCGAGCACAGGCTGACATTTTTCGCGTTAGGCGCCCATACTCTGAAATAATATTTAATTTTGCCGTCATCTTCTTCGCGATGAACTCCGAGAAAATCGTATGCTCGGAAGTTGGTACCCTGATGGAAAAGGTATATCGGAAGCGAATCGTTTTGTGTGATTTTGTTGTTTTCGTTGCCCATCATGATCCACCCATCCTTTCGTTAATCCTATTATACAATAAACACAAGCAGATTGCAAGAGTTTTTTGATATATACGTTAGTTTTAAATAAACTTTACACAGACGATTTTGACATATTGACTAATATAACGACATAATTTACAATATCCTTAATTTATAACATTTTGAGCGGCGGCTATATGGCGGAATGAATCAAAAAATCCCGTTAAACCATGGTTTGAGCATGATTCAGCGGAATTTTCGGTTATAAACTTATTATTTTTTCAGTCTTTTCGGGGTAAACTAAGCCATGCGCGACAAATCTCCACGGATACAGAGCGGCTTCTTCGGCGTAATCAATGCCTACACGAGTCGTTTTTTCTATATTCCGGACGTGAATTCCGTCATCCTGTACAAATAATTTTTCGTTATTCGTCATGTCGACACCATTGTCTTCTCGGCTCAGTCCCACCGCGGTACACAGCTTTCCGGGACCGTTTGTGAGGGTTAGCTTTTGCTTTTCGCTAAGCTCGTCGTAGCTCTCTGGCAGTCCGCGTCTCCGGCTTCTCGCCTTAACCAGCTCATACAGCTTGCCCGTACCGAAATACGGCACGACTGAGCGTATTAGCACAGCTTCGGGATTACCTTCCACGCTCGCGGTTACGTTCATGCAAGAATACATTCCGTATATCAGATAAACATAGGAATATCCGCCGCGGAGGTACATTGTTTCGGTGCGCGCAGTTCTTCTCCCGCCGTAAGCATGGGAAGCCTTGTCGCTCACTCCCATGTACGCCTCGGTTTCGGTTATAATCCCGCCTATCGGAATGCCGTCGACTACATGAACCAGAGTTTTTCCGAGCAGCTTTTCAGACAGTTCAAGTGCGCTGCATGAGTAGAACTCCCCCTCGAGCGGACGCATATCAGTCAAAGCAGAGCGGCGTTGTGGGTATGGAGCTTCTCGGGGTCGCCATCATCGGAGCTACGGTTTCCTTCCACTTTTTGTAGTGTTCGGTCTCCTTGTGAGCTGCGGCGGCTTCCTTATCGCGATAGACTTCGTAGAGGATGTACTTGTTCGGGTCGTTGTTGTCGTGGAGGACGTCAAAGCGAACATTGCCCTCTTCTTTGCGTGAGTTTATGTGATTATATTCGGTTATCTTCTCAAATTCAGCGGTGAACTCGGGGATAACATTGACAAACACAAGTGTAGCTATCATGTTCTTCTCCCGAATTATTCAGCGCTTACAACCTTGAAGAACTCAATCTCTTCGCCGGAGGGACCGTAAACAAATCCGCAGTTGAGTGTAAGCTTAACGGGTGCGGAGTCGAGCGGAACTACCTTCGGAGCGGATTTTTCGCGTGCGCCGTATTCAAGCGCTCTCTTGTAAGCCGCATCAACATCGTCTACATTGAGTGCGAAGTGGATGTAGCCTGCGTTTCCGCCCTTACATTCTTCTCCGCCTGCGAACAGCTCGAGTATTCCGCCGTCGCCGAGGTCGAGCATAGCTATCTTGCCGTTTCCTTCGCCCCACGAGGTGTAGAACTTCATTCCGAGACCTTCCGTGTAGAACTTGAAGGAAGCGTCAAAATCCACTGCCTTGAGCGCAACGTGATGGAAGCCCATTCCCTTTACGATTTCGTTTTTGCTGACTTTTTTTCCTACGATAATTGCCATAGTAAAAATTCCTTTCGTATGCTTATTTTCAGGTTCAGTGATAGAACCTTATGCTTGTTATTACTTTTCCGAGTATCATAAGGCTGTTTACGATAATCGGGAGCATTGTTTTGTTCTCCGGCTGGAGTCTGAAGTGACCGTCCTCCTTGTAGAACGTCTTTACCGTAGCCTCGTCGTCGATAAGCGCAACAACGATATCCCCGTTTTCTGCAATTGAGGTTTTCTCCACGATAACTATGTCTCCGTCGAGTATTCCGGCCTCAATCATGCTCGTTCCCGAGACCTTTAGCGCGAACATATCGTTGTCGGGAAGCGGATAAAGTCCCTTCGGATAGTGGATGAAGCCCTCGTAGTTTTCCACCGCAAGAATCGGCTGACCCGCTGTCACCTTACCGAGGAGCGGAACGTTGCAGTAGTCCTTTGCGTCTCCGTTGTCGTCATATGAAATGCCCTCGATGCGGAGAGTACGGCTTTTTCCGTTTTCCTTCTGGATATAGCCTTTTTTCTCAAGTCTTTCAAGGCAGGTATGTACTGTGGATGTGCTTTTTATATCAAGAGCGGTGCAGATATCTCTTATTGACGGAGAGTAGCCGTTCTTTCTGATATTTTCTCTTATATAATCAAAAACTAATTGTTCTTTTGGTTCAAGACTGATCATGCTGACCTCACTTTGGCAAATATATCTTTCCTAATGTATTATAACATACCTGTCGATTCGTGTAAACAATTGTTCTAAATTTTATTATTAATTTTTATCCTACTTTTTGTGAACAATTATTCAGCGCATGAAATTACAAAAGCTCGGCGTAATTTCGATTTTTATGTTACCAAAATGTAAAAAAGTAAAATTCGGTTCAGTGAAGGTTGAAAAAGCGAAATCGCTGGTGTATAATGTAACATAGCGGACTAGGGACAAAATTCCACCGCGTTATCTCTCGCTAAAATTTATCTTAAATATAAAGGAGTCAATTATGGTTACAACTAATAAGCACATACTTAATTGGGTTGACGAAATGGCTGCTCTTTGCACACCGGACAAGATCGTATGGATCGACGGCAGCGAAGAACAAGCCGATGCCCTCCGTGCAGAAGCTTGCTCTACAGGCGAAATGATCAAGCTCAATCCCGAAAAGCTCCCCGGATGCTACCTCCACCGCACAGCAGTAAACGACGTTGCTCGTGTTGAAGGCAGAACATTCATCTGCACTTCCAAGAAGGAAGACGCCGGTAACATCAACAACTGGATGGATCCCAAGGAATGCTACGAAAAGCTCACAAAGCTCTATCGCGGCTCCATGAAGGGCAGAACAATGTACGTTATCCCCTACTCCATGGGTATCGTAGGCTCCGACTTCGCTAAGTACGGCATCGAACTCACAGACTCCATTTACGTTGTACTCAACATGCTCATCATGACAAGAGTCGGTACAAACGTACTCGAAGCTATCGGCGACAGCGCTGACTACATCAAGGGTCTCCACTCCAAGGCTAACCTCGACGAAGAAAACCGCTACATCTGCCACTTCCCGGAAGACAACACCATCTGGTCAATCAACTCCGGTTACGGCGGAAACGTTCTTCTCGGCAAGAAGTGCTTCGCTCTCCGTATTGCATCCTACCTCGGCAGAAAAGAAGGCTGGATGGCTGAGCATATGCTTATCCTCGGCATCGAATATCCGAACGGCGAAGTTAAGTACGTTACAGCAGCATTCCCGTCCGCTTGCGGTAAGACCAACCTCGCTATGCTCATTCCTCCGGAAATCTTCCGTAAGCAGGGCTACAAGGCATGGTGCGTAGGCGACGATATCGCATGGCTCAGAATCGGTCCCGACGGTCGTCTGTGGGCTGTTAACCCCGAAAACGGATTCTTCGGCGTTGCTCCCGGCACAAACGAAAAGTCCAACCCGAACGCTCTCCACACCTGCCAGAAGGATACCATCTTCACAAACGTTTGCCAGAACCTCGACGACAACACTGTTTGGTGGGAAGGTCTCAACGACAATCCGCCGAAGAACGCTCTCAACTGGCGCGGCGAAAAGTGGGATTACACAAAGTACGACAAGAACGACAAGGTCAAGACTGCCGGCGCTCATCCGAACTCAAGATTCACCGCAAAGTCCTCCAACTGCCCCTGCCTCTCCAAGGAATTCTACAATCCCGCAGGTGTTCCGATTTCCGCAATTATCTTTGGCGGACGTCGTGCTAAGACCGCTCCCCTGGTTTACCAGTCAACATCATGGCAGCACGGCACATTCGTCGGCTCCATCATGGCTTCCGAAACAACAGCTGCTGCTTCCGGTGCTGTCGGCGTAGTTCGTCGTGACCCGATGGCTATGCGTCCGTTCGCAGGCTACAACATGGGTGACTACTTCGCTCACTGGCTCGAAATGGGCAAGACAATTCCTCACGCTCCGAAGATCTTCCACGTTAACTGGTTCAGAACCGACGACAACGGCAACTTCATTTGGCCCGGATTCGGCGATAACATGAGAGTTGTTCTCTGGATTCTCGCTCGCTGCGAAGACAAGGTTGACGCCGACCTCACACCTATCGGATATGTTCCGAAGCCGGAAGACATCAACATCGAAGGTCTTGACGGTGTTACGGTTGACACTATCCGCGATCTTCTCTCCGTTGACGTTGAAAGCTGGAAGGCTGACTGCGAAAACATCAAGGCATTCTATGAACAGATCGGCGACAGAGTTCCCGCTGAACTTCACGAAGAACTTAACGCCCTCGTTGCTCGTCTCGGCTAATTATATAGCATAACTGAAATCCTCATAGGTTCGCCCTGTGGGGATTTTTTATGCGCAAAAAAACTCTGCGTAACCTTTTTTCGGATTTACACGGAGTTTTCGTTTGTTTTCGGATTAAATTACAGTGCCTACAAGCTCTTTCAGCATCGCGTCGGCTTTTGAGATTATCTCAGGCAGCGTCTTTCCGGCTTTGAACAGCTCGTAGAGTGCCGTGACGGTGTCGTAGTATTCCCCGCCCTCAACTCCGGTAAGCTCACGGAACGCTTCGTCCGCTTTCTCGGGAGCATAGTGGTGAAGTGCGGCTGCCGCTCCTGCTGATATGTATGTGGGATGACCGCCGGATTCGATAACCGAAAGGGACGCGCCCGTAAGTCTGTCGGATTTCGCGAGTTTTCTCGGTATGTCAGCCCCTACTCTTTCGCAGGTGTCGCCGAGAGCGGTATTGCCGAATCGTCTGATAAGGTCGTCAGTGTGTAGTATCAGCTCCGCTGCGGATTTTCCGTATCTCTCGGACAGTGCAAGCGCGGATTCGGTCATAGCCTCGCGGACTATCACGCGTATTTCCGGGTCGGATATGGCTTCGCAGATGTACTTATATCCCTTGTACATTCCGAGATATGCGCAGACGGCGTGACCCATGTTGTGGATGTACAGCTTTCTCTCGATGATAAATCTGAACGGAGATACCGGAATCACGTTCTTTATCTCGGGAACTTCTCCCTTGAACGCGTCTCTGTCACACGGGAGCACGGGATATGCTTCTGCGCGGACTATAAGCGGGTCTATCTCAAGCAGCGCCTTATCCGGAAGAGGAACCATGCGTCCGACAGAGGTTTCGACAAGCCCTACCGTTTCAAGCTCTTCGGCAGTCAGCTCAGGCTCAAGGAGAGAGTGAATGTATTTGTCCGCGTCCATGAGGTTTTCGCAGATGAGCAGGTTTATCGGACCTTTTCCCTCCTTGAATCTCAGTTTTACGCCGAGCACAAAGTTGGGGATTATGTATTTTATAGCCTTAGCTCCAACGCAGGTCACGCAGATATCGCAGTCGGCAATAGCTCTCGCGGCGGCGTCATGGTCGTTTCCGTTCACTGCCGACACATTTTTTATAGTCTCCTTATCAGAGCCGCCGGAGTAAACTATCTCGAGGGGATATTCGCCGCGTCTGTTCAGCTCGTCCACAACGGGTGCGGAAACGTCGACATAGCAGACATTATATCCGCCCTCGTACATAATCTGACCTATGAATCCGCGTCCTATATTTCCGGCGCCGATTATTACAGCATTCTTAGCCATATCAAAATCATTCCTTTTATATAATATAAAATTACTTGTTCAGCTTTACAGGCTCAAATCCAAGCTCGGAGCATATGCGCATGGTTTCTTCTATCGTCTCCATGGCTTCGGTTGCTCCCGGAGAGCGCAGGGACACGGTTGCGGCGGCGTTTCCGAGCTTTACTGCGTCAAGAAGTGAAAGTCCGCGATGTGCAGCACTGAGAACTCCCGCACAGAAAGCGTCTCCCGCTCCGACCTTGCCCTTGATGAATCCGGAGGGGGTATACACAAGACCGCACTCGGCGTAGTCTCCGTCTTTGTCCATACCGAATCCGCCCTCCGGAGAGTGAATTACAGCCCATTCGGACACGCCAAGCTCAAACAGCTTCGAGAGCACCTTTTTGACGTTTTCGTAGATGAGAGCACCGTCCTCAGCTCTGAGCGGGATTCCCGTGGAGCGGCTTGCTTCGATTTCGTTTATAATGCAGTAGTCGGTGTATCTCAGCGCGGGGGGAACAAGTCTGCCGAATCTCTCGCCGGTTTCGCTTACCACGTCGATTGAGGTTTTGATTCCTCTTTCCTTAGCGTGAGCAAGAAGACGCGCCATTTTTGTACCGTATTCGCTGTCTTCCTTGTCAAGCTCGTCGAGAAGGAGAATGTACGCTATGTGGATGAGGTCGCAGTCTACGTCGTCCCAGTTGAACGAATCCTCGGAGAAGTGAGCGTTTGCGCCTCTGTATTGGAAGAATGTGCGCTCGCGGGATATTTTATCGCTCATGACGTATGTAAACGAAGTCGCGCCTTTCTTTCCTACAAGAGAAGTGTTCACTCCCTCGTCTTCCATCACGGAAAGAGCGTATCTTCCGCTGTCGTCGTCTCCCACAAGACCGAGCGCGCATATCTCCGTGTCAGGCATAAGTCTCTTTAAGTCAATGCCGACGTTGCACACCGCTCCGCCAACGCTTTTTCCGCATCCGTCCTCGATGGTGGTCAGTTGTCCTCTTTCGGGGTATCCTGTTATGGGGTAGAGGTAATCGACGATTATGTTGCCGGCTACCATGATTTTGTTCTTCATACCGTATCCTTTCGACTTTGTCATATAGTCATGCACTTGACATAAGTCTCTCAATAATTTATAATATCTGTGTAATTATTATATCACGCCGAATTACATTAGTCAATACGGATTTTGTGACGCATTAACACAAATGTAGTCGGTATGAGAACGTAATTATCATTATTGTGATTATAAAAGTGTGAATTATGTTAGGATGTGTGAACTATGACTTGGAATGAGCTGTATGAACAGTGCCGTATATGCGACAAATGTCCTCTCGGCAAAACTAAAACAAACACGGTTTTCGGATGCGGAAATCAAAACGCGCGGCTGATGTTCGTGGGAGAAGCGCCCGGTGAGCAGGAGGACAAGCAGGGCATTCCGTTTGTCGGAGCGGCGGGAAAACTGCTTGACAAATACCTTGACGCCGTCGAGATTCTGCGTGACGAGGTCTACATCGCGAACATATTAAAATGCCGTCCGCCGCACAACCGCGATCCTCTTCCGGAAGAAGGCGACGCGTGTATCGGATTTTTGCGTGAACAGGTGAAGCTGATACGACCGGAGATTATAGTCTGTCTCGGAAGAATATCGGCAATGCGTCTTATCAAACCCGACTTCAAGATAACGCGTGAGCATGGCGTTATAGTAAAAAAAGGAGCGTTCGCAATGACGGCTGTTTACCATCCCGCGGCGCTCCTGAGAGATCCCTCGAAAAAAGAGGATATGTATCGTGATATGAAGAAGATTAAGGCTTATCTTGACAGCACTGCCGTCTGAGTATTGTTCCACGCCCACTTTTTCTCGTCAATGCCCTCTCCTCCGCGTGTTAAGGATTTATATTCGTCAAGGCATATCTCCGCGGCATAGGAAATGTACTCGTCAGCCATAGCGGGTGTGAAAAAGAACGTCTCGCCTGCTGCGTCTTCAGTAAAATATAACTCAAACTCCCGCATGAAATCGGTCACATTCATGGGAAAAGCTCGGCAAAGCTCCTCCTCTGCGATATCATGCGGTATTTTTATGTCGTTTTTTAGGTTGTATTTCTCTTTTATGTATTTGTTGAGCAGTCTGTAGTCGTTGTGCAGTCCGTCGACCTTCTTTTGTGACAGCCTGCCGTTTTCCATCGGACTCCACTTGTACCTGTTGTATATGAAGTCGCGGTAGACTAAATCCTCTGCAAGATGAATATAATACCCCATGTAAAGCGTATCGCACAGCATTTTTCCGCCGAATCTTTGCCTGAACGCGGACAAGTCGTATGTTGTGCCTTCCGATATCTTTATCTTGATGTGTCCGACAGGGGAAGAAAGACACGCGTCCGGAAGAATCGAGCCGAGCCTGAGCCTGTTTATGCCGTCAAGTGAAAGCTCATCCGCAATAATGTTCGTGACCGCGAGATGCATGAATGACGACGCCATTATTCCTCCGTGAACGATATCTGCTCGTTTATCTCTTCACGCTCGACCTGCTTTGAATACGGTATGCCGAGGTGCTCATATCCCAGCTGAGTTACCATTCTGCCGCGGAGGGTTCTTGCGAGAAATCCTATCTGGAGAAGGTACGGCTCGCACACGTCCTCGAGGGTTGTCGCTTCCTCGCCTATAGTCGCCGCGAGAGCTTCAAGTCCGACAGGTCCGCCGTTGTAGAATCTGATTATTGTTTCAAGCAGGTGTCGGTCGGTCTTGTCAAGTCCAAGCTCGTCTATCTCAAGCATATCGAGTGCCTGCCGAGCTATATCGAGGTTAATTCTGCCGTCGCTCATTACCTGTGAATAATCGCGCACTCTTTTGAGCAGTCGGTTCGCTATACGTGGGGTTCCTCTTGAGCGGGAAGCTATCTCCATCGCGCCGTCCTCGTCTATCGGAACGTCAAGTATTCCGGCGGAACGTTTTACAATAGTCGCAAGCTCGGCAGGCTTATACAGCTCCAGTCTCATCTGAATGCCGAAGCGGTCTCTCAGCGGTGTGGAAAGCTGACCTGCGCGTGTGGTGGCTCCGATAAGCGTAAAATGCGCGAGTGAGAGGTGTACGCTTCTTGCCGCCGGACCTTTGCCAATGATTATGTCAATAGCGTAGTCCTCCATCGCGGGGTAGAGTATTTCCTCCATAGTCCTCGGCAGGCGGTGTATCTCGTCGATGAACAGCACGTCCCCCTCCTGAAGTCCCGCAAGCAGAGCGACAAGGTCTCCCTTTTTCTCTATGGCAGGACCGGAGGTTATTCTGAGATTCACTCCCATTTCGGCGGCTATGATAGCGGAAAGCGTGGTCTTGCCAAGTCCGGGCGGTCCGTAGAGAAGCACGTGGTCTATCTGCTCCCCTCTCAGCTTTGCCGCTTCCATGATTATTTTGAGGTTGGCTTTGGCTTTTTCCTGTCCGATGTATTCGTCAAGTGTCTGCGGGCGGAGCGTGTTTTCGTTCTCGGTCTCCTGCGGGTCATAGCTTGACGACATTATTCGGTTCTCAAAGTCAAATTCGTTTTCGTCCATATCGTTTTCCTTCCATTATCAGTTCTTCATCAGAGCGGAGAGCGCGTTTTTGATTATATCTTCGAGCGGAAGCGTGAGGTCAATGTTTTTCATAGCCGCCGCAATCTCAGAGCGTGAATATCCGAGCACAGTGAGAGCGTCCCGTGCGTCCTCGAGCTTTCCGCCGCCGGATACTGTCTGAACCTCTCCCTCGATATCATTCTCTCCCGATGAAGCAGAGGCGTATTCCGGGAAGTTCTTTTTTATCTTGTCTTTCAGCTCCAGCGTAACTCTTGCCGCCGTCTTTGCTCCCACTCCGGGTGCGCGTGATATTCCCTTTACGTCGTCGGCGAGAACAGCAGCTGCAAGTCCGCGCGGTGTGAAGAGGGAGAGGATTGACATGGCGGCTTTCGGTCCTATTCCCGACACGGAGATAAGCAGGCGGAACATCGCAAGCTCCTCGCGGGAGAAGAAGCCGTAAAGCTCCACACCGTCCTCCCTCACTGCCATATGGGTGAATATTCTGACGCTGTCTCCGATGCACTGTGCCCCGTCAGGCGAAAGCTTGGGCGAGGGGAGGTGGGAGAGTGTGTTCGCGGTTACGGTGACATGGTAGCCTACTCCGCCGCATTCGATTATCACGGTGCAGGAGGTCGCGTTCATTTCAAATATTCTGCCGTACAGTGTCTCTATCATTCTGTTTTGTCCTCGTTTCCCTCATCATTGTTATCTTCCGTGCGGAATTCATCAAGCTCCCCGAAAACTTCTTCGTCGGGTATCACTTCAATATTTTCTTCAATTATCTCACGAGAAGCGCGTTTTTTCTTTAATATGTACTCTCCGACACACAAAATGGCAAATATCGCGGCTCCGGAGAGTGAGAGTATAAGTCCGTACTTCACGCAGTCGGGTCTGTACTCGAATACAAGCTCATGTTCGCCCGGAGTGATGTCGAATGCTATAAGAGACTCGTTCAGCACTGCCTTTTTCTCGACCTCTTCCCCGTCAACGTATACCTTCCATCCGTTGTCGCAGGGTATCGTTGTGAATACCGCCCCGTCTCCATCGGGTACTGTGATTTTTCCGTAGATTCTGTCGTCTTTCTCGGAGTGCGCGTCCATTATACCGTCCTGTAATTCGGATATTGCACTCACAAACGCGTCCTCGTCAAAGTACCAGAAGTACGAGCAGCCCGAGCGGATATACATCTGTTTTTCCTTCATCACAAGCTCGACCTTTTCTTCTTCGCCGATGTAGAACTTGCCAAGCTCGCGGATTGAGAAGTCATCGCCGTCGAAATAGGTACACAGCTTCTTTCCGTTCAGTTTAAGCTCCGCGTCACGGGGATATTCCGACGGGAAGTACGCGTAAACCGCCTTGTCGGAGTCAATGTCGAGGATATATGTCACCTTAGCAGTGCCGTCTCCGTCCTTTTCAAAGCCTCTGTGACCGGTAGCAAACGTTACACTGCATCCGGTTTCGGTGGTTTTCTTGACGTTCACTTTAGTCCATATCTTCACGTCGTGTCCCACCATCTTCGAGAGCAGCTCATTCATGTAAGTGAACGGGTCAACATAGCCGTCGTCTACGTACATCTCGCCTTTGGGTTTGTCGTAGTCGAGGGTGTCCGCGTTCACCGAATATGCAATGGAGAGAGCGTATGGATTTTCGTATATGTCTATGTCTTCGTCGGTGGAGTCGTAAAGCTCGTACAGGTCGTGGATATAGTTCATCACGGGCTTGTCGTCGGTTTCGTCCGCCATGACGTATTTTATATCGAAAAGCGCATCAGTGACAGCCGTAGCTCCCGCGTACATCGACCAGTGCGACATTGAAGCGTAGCCGAACTGACTGAGCAGCTTTATAGTGCGTGCGTTCAGCGTGGAGGTTGAGTTTGACATACCCCTGATACCTATCGCGAAATTGTCGTTTTTCTTGCGGTGAACGAGCTTTTCCGCACGGTAGAACTCGTCTCCGGTATTATCGAGGAAGGTGTCCGCCGCTTCTTCGTAGGTGTCTATCATCTGTCTGTACGAGCTGCGCTTTGAATACGACACGTCCTCATCGAGAGCGTACAGCATGACAACGCCGTTTCCGAGAGCCTCTGCCAAAACGATTCCGCACAGTACTCCCGCCGAGGTCTTTTTTACATTGGCAGAATCAAGCGAGCGTATGTACGACGGCATTACGGCTGAGAACAGCACGAACAGCAGTATTCCCGCCCAGACGCACTGAAAATCGGGAAGGTTATCGCATCCTATCTTCGCGAGAATCACAAGGAGAGCGCACCACGCCACAGCCGAGCAGGTAAATGCCTTCGCTCCGATGCTTTTGATATTATTGAACACATCCGCCGCCATAAGAACCATGAGAGCGGTGAACATATAAGCAAAGCGCGCGTTGAGCCAGTTCGGTCGCTGCATTCCGTGCCAGATTATGTCAAGCACGCTGAAATTGAAGCTTGCGACAAGCACGAGCATAATGACAGCCATACCGACTTTCTTTCGCGTGGGAATTTTGTCGCAGAAGAAATACAGCGGGGCTAAAATCAGCGAAAGCGTACCGCAGTAGTAGAACGGCATTCCGCTCGGTCTGACTGAATCGTATGAGCCGAAGAACGCCTTTGTGAGTAGATCCGCGAAGTCAAACAGCTGCTTCGGGGTGAAGTTAGGCGTGGAGAACTCGAGCTTGCCGAATCCGAGCGAATAGTACACCGGAAGAATGATTATCGCGGATATCATGACGGCAAGAAGAGAGAACAGCCCTATTCTGACAAGCGATTTAAGAAAGTGCAGTTTTATATTTTTCGGATTTCTTTCTTCTTGGGAGAGCATGAAGTATCTCACAAAGAACCATATGAAAATGAACAGGCAAGTCATGTATCCGAGGTAGAAGTTCGACATTACGGAGTACACGAGCGCGATAACGTACAGCTTGAACTTTCCCTTTGAGATAAGCTCGTCCACGGCAAGCAGCAGGAGCGGGAACACTATCACATTGTCCATCCACATAACATTATGCTGCAAAACCACGACATACGACGACAGAGCGTACATTGTCGAGAACATAACACGCGGAATTATTCCCATATCGCGCTTTTTTGTGAGCAGGTACGAAAACGAAAGTCCCGCGCATCCCGTTTTCAGCACAAGGATAAAGAGCATCGCTTCCGTAATGGACTGCTTTGGGAACAGTGCGACAAGGAGCGAAAACGGGCTTGAGAGGTAGTACGCGAACATACCCATAAACTCTCCGCCGGCGGCACGCTCAAAGGTGTAAACGATGCTTTTTCCCTCGGTAAGTATGCTTCTCAGCTGCTCGAAATAGTAGATATACTGCGCGTTGAGGTCGAGCACGAGGACGGAATTATTTCCCGCAGGATACACTCCGAGGAAGCAGTAAATAAAGAACATACCCGCAAGAGGCGCGAGAAATGAGAAATACAGCGCTTTTCTGTCCCTGAATTTTTTATCCTCGTCAAGCTCGGGCAGTTTTATGGCTTTAGCGTCAGTCATTGTTGTTTTCCTCTGTTTGAATAACCTTTTTTATGGCTTTTTCCAGTTTTTCTCTCGGTAGTGTCATGTCTCTGCCGCATCCGTCGCAGATTATTCTGACGTCGCTTCCGCTTCTCACTACCGTAAACAAATTAGAACCGCAGGGGTGCTTTTTTTTCAGCTCAAGCCGGTCTCCCGCGGAAAATTTCGGAATATTCATCTCGTTCTCCGATAAGGTTATTAATTAGCTGAGTATATTATATCATGTATTTCTTCTTTTGTAAATAGAAGTTCCGCCATGGCGCGAAAATTTGTTTCATTACATTTAATTACGACATAATTA
>Ga0129314_1001434_pt1 | contig 16523 bp, 16 predicted proteins | sample O1111metagenome_FD_94431 | JGI IMG/M metagenome (GOLD analysis project Ga0129314, IMG submission 94431) | Orangutan individual fecal microbial communities from fecal samples from Wisconsin, USA - O1111 metagenome | ecosystem: Host-associated > Mammals > Digestive system > Large intestine > Fecal...
AGGCCATCCGTTCCCGGCCATCTGCATCCGAACCTCTACCGAGCGCCCCGAGGCCCTTGACAAGGCCTGCTTCATCCTCGCCGGCATTGACGAGCGCAGCCTTCTGCAGGCCGTGGACACCGCCGTGGAGATGAACCACGCCGGCGACTTCGGCCTTCCCGTCCCGACCTACACCGACGAGAATGTCTCCACCAAGGTCGTCAAGATCATCCAGTCCTACACCGGCATCGTCAACAGGATGGTCTGGAGGAAGTCATAAAACTCATGCAGAATGTTGTGCACAATATGGGTGCATGATACACGGGAAAATTGCACTTTTTGAGTGCAATTGCTATCTTTGCAATAGTATTGCATAGATATACAAAATTAATTGAGTATGGTTGACGAGGCGTTATACGAATACATGCGTTTGCAGCTGGAACTTACGACCAGCAGTTTTCACAGGTATCTTTATGAACGTGTGAACTGGACTTCCCGTATGATCGCGATCACAGGGGCAAGAGGAGTCGGCAAATCCACGATGATCCTGCAATATCTTAAGGAACAGGCTTCGGATTGCAAGTTTCTATACATATCCGCTGACCATACATATTTCAGCACTCACTCTCTCGTCGAGGTTGCGGATGAGTTCTCGAAGGATGCTGGCCATTTGCTCGTCATAGACGAAGTTCACAAGTATTCTGACTGGTCCCGCGAACTCAAGCAGATATATGACACTCATCCGGACATGAGGGTGATTTTCTCAGGATCTTCCATACTGGACATCATGGACGGTGTCGCTGATCTCAGTCGAAGGGTACTACCTTATACGCTGTATGGTTTGTCCTTCAGAGAGTATCTGGAACTGTTTCACAACATAAACGCATCTAAGTATTCACTTGACGAGATACTCGCGGGCAAGTCACGTATTGACGGTGTGCTTCATCCTCTCCCTCTTTTCAGACGTTACCTTGCAGAGGGCTACTATCCATTTGCATTGGAGGGAGATTTCCCGATGAGGATGCAGAATGTCATAACAAAAACGATAGAATCAGACATCGCACAGTATGCCGAACTAAAGGCACCGACAGCAAAAAAACTAAAAAAGATGGTGGCTGTTATCTCGACACTTGCTCCGTATAAACCTAATGCGGATAGCCTCGCGTCTGAAATCGGAGTCAGCCGAAACAGCGTCTCAGACTATCTCGCGTTGCTGGAGAAGGCTCAGCTGATAGGTCAACTTAGGGACGATACGGGAGGCATGAGGGGACTGGGCAAAGTGGAGAAGGTCTATATTGACAACCCAAGTCTGATGACAGTCTTGTCCGGAGGGAAATCTGACATAGGGAACATGAGGGAAACTTTTTTCTACAACCAGATGCGTGTGGAGAATGATGTGGTTTCCTCACGTCAGTCTGATTTCGTCATCGGTGACCGCACATTTGAGATCGGTGGCCGTAATAAAGGAAAAAGACAGATTGAGGACCTTCCGGATTCCTATGTCGTAAAGGATGACATTGAATTCGCTCACGGCAACACTCTGCCCCTTTGGTCTTTCGGCCTAAATTACTGATAGCAGACGCGGCTATTTTGACCACATGGATCTTTAAATATATTAGCACAATAGCAATGGAACTTAATGGTTAGTGGTCAAATTTTGGACCCGGAGAAAATCCCCTTACCTTAGCCGGAAAAACGAGACCAATGTACAGCAGCGAAGACTTGGAGCGTTTCTATGTGGAGTACCAGAGTGAGTGGGTGCCGCGCGGGATGACGATGCAGGCGTTCTGTCGCAGGACGAGCTGCTGGAGTTCGAGCGCATGCTGGAAACCGCCCCGGAGGAGAAGGACCGAATCATTGCCGAACAGAAAACAGAGTTGACAAGGAAGGACCGCGTCACCAGGGAGAAGAACAAGGCTCTGGAGAAGGACAGCATCGTGAACTGCGACGAGACGTGGTGCAAGGTGAGGCGGTTCAACAAGTACATGAAGAAGTACATGTGGGTTCTTGTGAACAAGGCCGAGAGGATAGTGATCTTCTTCCACGATGAGGGGTCGAGGGGCCGGAAGGTCCTCACGGACTTCATGGGCGAGGCCGAGGTGAGGGCTATAATGACCGACGGCTACACGGCGTACAACTTCCTCGACGGGAGGCTGGGTGTCGACCACCTGATCTGCATGGCGCACGTGAAGTTCAAGAAGGCCCACAGTCTGGGCAAGGACGCGTCCGCCATCAGGTTCATAGAGCTGATAGAGAGGCTGTACGGGCTGGAGCGGATCTACAAGGCCGGAGGCTATACCGCGCGGCAGATATACGATGCGCTCCAGTCAGCGGAGACCTCTGATATCGAAAGACGGCTGAGAGTCCTGCTGGCCGAGGAACTGAGGAAGGAGAACCCTAAACGAAGCTACTACATGGAACAGGCGCTGAGCTACTTCGACCACTTCAAGGACGGCCTTTTCCTTTACCGCAGGGACGGGCGATACCCGATAGACAACAACCTCGCGGAACGTCAGGTGAGACCGTTCACGGCATTGCGGAAAGTGATTCTGCACCACGGCAGCGACGAGGGTGCGGAGACGGCGGTTTACCTGAGTGTGGTGAACACGGTGAAGCTCGTCGGCGTGTCGGTGTGGCGTTTCCTCGGTGACTTCTTCGAGGACGTGGTGACGGGCGGCAGGAAGCATCTCTGGCATCTAAGGCTGTCGCTCGCATAAAAAAGTGAAAAAATAATCAACAAGTAATGCCAAAAACGGACAATGGTTGGCCTGGCGACGGGGCAAGCAGTATTTATGCGCTTGACTTTGAGCAGAGTCCAAAAATTGACCCCTAACCAAAGAGTCGCACGACCGTTGGCTAATCATTGATCACCGCCTATATCACTGCGGGCAGTCACTAAATGCCAATGGCGGCTACAAAATCTCAGCCATCACGCTTATGGGTGTAGCACCGGATGTGATCCTATCACAAGTTGAATAGCTTACATGGTTTATGCCTAGGTTCTGCTTGACAATTCATGAAAGAATTGAGTTACTTCATGGATTATGTTCCTGGCTATAGCCTCTTCAAGGACGGCAGCTATCCAATAGACAACGACCTTGCGGAGCGTCAGGTGAGACCGTTCACGGCATTGCGGAAAGTGATTCTGCACCACGGCAGCGACGAGGGTACGGAGACGGCGGTTTACCTGAGTGTGGTGAACACGGTGAAGCTCGTCGGCGTGTCGGTGTGCAGCCTCTAGGCGACTTTTTCGAGGATATGGTAACTGTCGGAAGGAAGCACCTTGAGCATCTGAGGCTGTCACCTGCATATAAAAGTAGAAGAATAATTGACAAGAAATACCCATGAACAGACAATGATTGGCCTGAAGACGCATAAGCCACTATATATGTACTTGATTTTGAATGTATTCAAAAGGCTACTGACAATAATTACAAAGGAACACTGAAAACCAGTGGGCTTGGTTATATCTTTTGGAAAAGATGGTGTGTTACAAAACGAATAACCATATAAAACATAACGTTATGATTAGATTCCTACAAATATCCGACATTCATTTTAAAGACAAAGATGGCAACGATGATGAGTACCTGCAGATGAAGAGTAAGTTCATTGATGATATTGAGTTGTGCCAGAGATCTAAAGGGAAAATAGACTATGTCTTGATATGTGGTGATATTGCTTTTTCTGGCCTTGACCGTGAATATAAAGTGGCGCGAGAATTTATCGGCTCTATCTGTGATAAGGCGAAGTGTGATCAAGTTTTTCTCGTCCCGGGAAACCATGACAAGAAATGGAGTGTATATCAACGTATGCGTCAGGCAATGAGGGATTATCTGCTAAAAGGGAAAAGCCTCAAATTGCTATTTGAGTCAAAGGTCTATGAACCGATGGCTGTGGGGACCCTTTATACTCCGTTTAAACAGTACTACAAACTTGCAGAGGAAAAGCTTTGTATCAGTGATGTCGCATCAAAGGCTTTGGTCTTCCCAGAGTCAGAACAAAAAGGAGAAGTAGCAGAATTCGTCTCTATAGACAAAATGTATTGGACTCAGGATTTGGGTGAAATAAAAGGTTTTCACTTGTATATTCATGGCAGTAATACATCATTGTTATCAGACAGAGATGATGGAGATAGCAGGACATTGGAAAAGGAAAAACACTTGCAGGTACTGCCTCTTCAGTGCTATAATATAGAGGCTAAGAGTGATGAGATACATATACTTATGTTGCACCATCCAATGAGCGAGATATATGAAGGCAAGAAAATAGAAACAGATATAGATAGCCGTTTTAAGTTGCAATTTTACGGACATGTGCATAAGCAGTCATCTGCTGTTGATGGTGCCATCAAAATTTATTCGGGCGCATTGCAGCCAGAGGAAGAAGAAATCAATGAGTATTTCCCCGTTTATAATGTGATAGAGTTGGATGTGGTGAAATTAGAGGGAAAGCCCGTGTTGAAAGTGGACGTGTTCTGCAGGAAATGGAATGGGACAGAATTCGTAGAATTTAAGGGTGAAACCAAGACAGGTGCCAATGCGTTGACTATAGACTTGACAAAAAATGATTCTTGGGAAAGAACTGTATCATCAACTGGAATAACAAATGATAAAACGGATTTTGCCTTGCCGGAAATGCATATTAATCCATTTGATGTGAAAACTAGATTCATTCGTTGTGGAAGAGAACGTACCATTATTAAAAAGATGTACGGTGATACATTTGACAAGATAACTTCCAATCGTACAAAATATCTCTACTTTCTCAAACAGGTTGATGTCGACGGAAGAATAATTGAGTTAGACGAAATATTGAAAAAGTATGACAAGTAAAGAACTCTGTGAGGCAATCAATGTCAATTTGTATATTCCAATACATGAGGACGTGAGTGTGCAGTTGTTGAACGTAATCAATACACTGTGTCCCATTCTTGAAACGAACGATGTACATAATTGTATCCAGGCTTTTTTCAGAAAAGAAGTGTGTTCGTTATATAAAGGAAAGTTCCAAACACAGTATAAAAACATATATGGAGAAAATTTGATATTACCCAATATCGTTTTTAAGGTGCTTGAGACATGTCAAGTGCTAGCATTATTACAGTCGGATGATGTTGAAGATGACCAAAAAACAAAAATCTCGCTGATTATAAGGAATAATGCTGTTTGGAGAAAGGAAGATTGGAACGGAGTTTTATGTCCGATGTGGATAGAAAAGATGTATACTTACTATCCCAAGTATGGAATTAAAGATATAGCAGGTAATTATAATTTTGATTCATTACTGCAAGCTATTGTCCCGCATAATACGTGGAATGATACGGATCTAGACATCAATGCTCAGAAAACATATAACCAACTGCGCAGCCTATGTAAATCGGTGGTAAGAGAACAAGTTGAGGATTTTGCAAATACCACAGATTTTAAGTGCCTATTAAGCCCATTTACTCAAGTGTATTTGCTGGTTAGCAAGATGGTGGCCGAGTGGCATTGGAAGTATATAGATCTTAGTCCAGTAAAGATGATTATTGCGGCAATGGGTGATAATGTCAATGGATGCAAGATGCTTAGTGGAATAGTGTCCGACTTGAAAAAAGAACTGTCAGGCACTTCGATTGTTGTGCCTAAAGAAAAGTCGTCAGTCTTACTCTTAAGAATACATGAAGATATGAACATGGAGTTGGATGTGCGTAAGTTTTCTGTACTTGAATTTGGTGTGTATGTTTACTATGAGTTGTTGTTAGAAAACTATAATGACTGAAGTTATGGTCGAACAAGTAGATAATATTATTAATAAGCTTTCAGGCATAGAGACGACATCTTTGACGGAGCAGCATGACAGTAACAATAGTGATCAGAAGTTCTATTGTGATGCAAAAAATCAAGAACAGTTGAACGACTTTGTGGATAGTGTGCGACCTAAATTGGTTGCTTTGGTTGGCTTTCCTGGCTATGGCAAGTCTACGTTTATAGGCTCACTATATCAGTTACTGACAACTAATCTATCATATGGAGGATATAATCTTGTTGACTCGGATACTTATGTCGGGTTTGAACGCCGTGTCTTTCTTAGAAGAGTGAACAACGACAATACTTCTGACACTAAAAGGAATGTGTTGGGTGAAAATGATATACTGCATCTGAAGTTGCGGTCAGAGGGTGATGGAAGTTACCACGACATCTTGGTGTCAGATAAAGCTGGAGAGACCTACTCTAAGTATATCTCTTCTGATAGAGATACCGAAACAGACAATGTGCTGATTAATGCCGATATCGTGGTGTTCTTCGTGGATGCCGAGATGGATAGCGGAAGATTGGCAACACATAACTTATTGGTGGAAAATTATGAGAGCCTGCTCACTAGGCTGAAAATTCAGCAGAAACTTTTGGATGGATTGTCGTATATTGTTGTATATTCCAAGATAGATAAGGTTAATACTGACGAGTTAAAGAAGAAGTTATCTGAAAGAAAAAAGCAAACGTGCGGAGTCTTCAAGAATATCATTGGGCGTGATCCGGAGTCTGTTTGTGATGTAAATTCGACTGATTTAAACGATAATCATCTTGAGGCTTTGTTTTGTAAACTTATTCAGCCGAAAGGAAGTTATCAGGAACAGCATGATTTGGATTGGGTAAAGTCGGAAATCGAAAAGGAAAAGTAGAAATGGAGAACAAGAATATACTTTTGGCTGGGCTTCCAGCTGCTGGTAAATCTACTTATGTTACAGCTCTGTGGGCAATAGAAAAAGATGGAAAATCGAACCACCTCCTTTCCTGTGACGGTTTCCCTTCTGAATCGTCCTATATTGATGGTATGCGGGACAATTGGACTGTGTTTAAGGAAGTACGACGAACATCATTCGCAGAACCTCAAGAGATTATATTACCTATGAAAAGCAGTCGTAATGGAAAAAAGATAAGTCTAGTGCTTCCGGACTTTAAGGGAGAGGTTTTCCAAAGGGTTTTAGACAATGTCGTCTCGGACGATGTTCGTGAGTGGTGCGATAAGGCTGAAGGAATACTGTTTATGCTTAATATCGGAAATACTTCTCCTGATTTATTTCAGGAAGATCTGTCAGAGACGACAAAACCGAAGGTGGAACCTGAGAAGGCTGTCATGACCTCTAACGACATAACAGATGCAATAAAAAATGTCTTGTTGATGAAATTCCTTAGGATAAAGATGGGGGATTGCCCGATATCCATTTGTTTCTCGTGTTGGGACACTATGGATGTCGGGGAAGATATCAATGCTGAACAATGGGTAAAGGAAAACCATCCTTGCGTGTATAATTTTGTAGAAAACCATTTTTCAAAGCATAGATACTTCGGAATCAGTGCACAAGGTGTTGATTATACTGATATATGCGAAGAAAATGAGGATGAGTTGGCAGAGAAAACGACCAAGAAAGAGCGGTCCTTTGTCTATACGGATAAAAAGTCGTATGATATCACTGAACCGATATACTTTATAGTTACGCAAAATGAGGATTGAACAAATGCTACACGGATACGACAACGGACACCGTTTTTTGGCGGGGTCAGTGTTGCTGAAAAACCGTGCTGATATGGATACAATAGCCACATTGAGCGACTGGAGCGAATATGTTGCCGAAGGAGGTAGCGAGCCCTCATACATTACCGCATATCCACTGAAGGAAAGTGGTTATTATGTGATAGCCAAAACGTGGTATGCAAACGAGATGAAGCGACCTGGCTGCGTATGGACTCACTCATTATTGTTGCCTTTTGACTTGTTGAACGATATTGATGACTTCAAACGAATGTTGGAGTTATTTGCACGACCATCAGAAAAGAATGGTTTTGATGTTTATTCCCATAATATAGACTATATGAATAGGCATTATGCTGTAGAAGACTACAGACCTATAGATGTGAATCGCAACATTGCAACAAGGGTGCTAGTTTTTTTTCTTACTGCAAAGAATAGGAACGTGACATTTGGAGGCGTGTCAAATAATCGACCTTATGAGGAACTGATGCTTGGTGGAATGACATCCTTGACGAAAGAGATGATTCAGAATGTGTCGTGGACGACAGGAACTGGTTATGTTAGGAAGTTAAATGGAAAACCTCTGACTTGTCAGATACTTTCTGCTTCATCGGATAGTTCGCAGGCGGGGAGCATAGGAGATGTTGAGCCTTGGATTTCGTATATTGTAGATGGATTGATGCGTGGAGATGTTAACCAAGGACAAATTATCAGAATGTTTGCCGATGATATAGGCGATAGTGTTGAGCATTATGCCGCAATTGTGAGAGTGCTTTATACTCTAGAAGACTATATGAAAACAAATAAGTCTGCCTCTGAGCGATATAAAGATGTGCTCGAGATTATTGGTAAAGCATTTCCGACCCAGTACGAAGGCAATACCATAAAATGGATATGCGTTTCAAAGAATTTTTCAGATAGATATTGCGACGATAAAACGTTTTTTTATAATTTTGGCACTTTGCCATTAGATGATGTTTTTGAAAAAGAAGATTTCACTATTCTGCAGCGATGGGAAGACTACGTTGAGAAGAATCATGATGAATATGTGATATTGTTGAGCGACTTTTGCAATTCCAACAATATAAATGCATGGGGGATGAGCGTGTTGAGGGAAAGTGTTGAAAAATTAACAAAACTAGATGTGATAGAGATAATAAAGAAAGACTATCATTTGTTCAGCACTATAACGCATCTTGCACCCAAAATACTTAACACGGTTATTTGGGAAATGCTTGCTCCTGTAGATGTGGAAAAACTGTTGCCATTGATTCTCGACAAGAGAACACAATGTGGGTTTATGCGGTGGAATGCTCTGCTTGGAACGTTACTTGAGAAAGACATGAACATTAATAGGCGACTGGCAGATGAGATATTCAACCACACTGAGAAGGCCGCAATAATTGTATTGGACTTCGTTAATGAAAACGAATTGAGGTCTGTTGATAATATATTGAGGGGTAAACTTTCTTCCCGAACCCAAGATGTGCTGAAATGGCTTGCCGGAGTTGACGCTATCACCAATAATGTGGCTTATGATATAGTGAATGTTGTGAATGAGAATGCATCTATTGTCGTGTCGTCAGGTTCAAAAGTTTGGAAGCCATTTTTAAGTCTGAATAATCAATGTTTGCGTACTGAGGTATATGCCTACTTATTTGCACTTTCGTTCAATTGGCCTACGGATCCTACGGCTATTGAACTTATGAGGATGTCATTTGAACCTTTACATAGATTGGAGTCGAGCGGAGGATTGACTTACAGTAACTGGTCACGTATCGCACCTTATATGGCATCAGTGAATGTCTGGGAGGAATGGGACAAGTGCAAGAAGATACGCAAGACTGTCGTGAAGCGTCTGAAGTGTGCTGGAGTTGATAAGAATGCACTGACAAATTTTACTTCCGATAGAACTCTGAATGAACAACTCATTCAGATGTGGTAGCGATTGATTCCGTGTATAGTTAGAGGTCAAATTTTGAACATGGTAAAAATCCGGCAACCTTAGCCGTCAAAGACGGAGGTTATGTATATGTATAGTACGAAGACATGGAGTTATTCTATGTGGCTAGTGCCTTGCAGAATGAAGATGCGTACGTATTGCTACAATGACAACGTGATAGGATGATTTATGTGCAACTTCAGAAAGAAATTTGATATGATATTTGGTCGTATAAAATGAATCCTTATAAACTAAAAAAAACATACATGCTTCGGATAATATGCAAGAGTGCAGTCGAGTTCTCCCTGAACAACATTGATACAAGATAAAATGCAATTACGAACCGACTGTTTGAGGTCAAATTTTTGATCTGGTAATAATCCTTTTAGCCAGAAATGATGCGTTCACATTTCTGTATCGATCTTCAAATATGTCTGCTCATCTTTGTGTACGCATCAATTATAATATGTCATCCCATAATAATAACTTAAAAACTAATCTCTATGTTATTTTCATTTCAATGTTTTTCTGAACTATCATGGAAAGACACGTGGTGGGCGATAATTGCCTTACTAATATCCACAGGGATATCATTGTACTCCCTTATCATGGTTGCAAGAACCGCAAAGAACGTCCAAAGGGTGTCAGGCACTTCGCAACTGGCGCAATTGAGAGACTTGATCCGGCATTTGTACAGAAATCTGATAGTTACAATCGCTTTCTATGAGAAGTTTAACAATGAAAACGATAGTTCACAGGAGGGCCATTCCCGCTATCCGTCGGAATCACATTTACTCAAGCTCAAAGTGGACGGCAACGATTTCATACACATGGAGAAATACAATTCTGTCAACGACAAGAATGATGACATCAACTCTCGTATGCATGAAGTGAAATTGTTGTTGCGCAATTATGACACAGAGATTGACGTGGCGCTGGAGCATATGAAGAACAAGAATATGTCCTGTGATGTCATCAATGATGATATGGGGAACCTATTGTTCAAGCCATTCTATCTAACATCATACATATTGAAATTGATGCACATGATCATCCGTGCTGAAAAACTAGATAGAGGCTTTGCGTCGCGGAGGATAACGATTACGCCGGAAGATGACGCCATTAACTTGATATTGACCAATCACCTTATAAAGTTAAATGAGAACATTTCCAATTATATTGTAGGGAGTCATTGGAAGAGCGATCTTGATTTCGGCAAAGAACTTCCAAATAGCGTGTCAAGGTCTCTGGATATGCTGGAAACAGGAATAACGTTGAAGACTACCAGAGAAGACGTTCTTAAGTATTACTCGAGGACCCACCGGTCGGTTGACAAAGAATTGTCCGATACAATGGACCGAATCTCTGAAAACTTCAATGATTTGCTCAATTCAACGTATGTCAATGAAAACCCTCAATATAGGATGTTCTTGACAAAAGACGAATGGGGTGTTGAGGATTATCCTGTCATCATTAAAACTGATGTGGCTATCGAATATGGCAAAATACACATGATAACTTGCCGATAAAAAGCCAAACCTATAAAGCAATCTATATTATGAATTGGAAAGAATTAATTCTTGAGGCAACGGTCATCATCTGTACGACTGTTCTCGCAGGTATGGCGCTACATGTATTTAAATGTAAGGGCGCTGTTTGTATGATTTCTATTGTCCTGATCTTTTTCGCGATAATAATTTCGGTTCGCTTTATTCTGGAAGTCATCAAGGACAGAAAGATGATGAGGAACCTGATTGATTCAAAAGACGAGGTTATCAAGAACCTTAAAGAGCAGTTAAATAACAACGAGAGTCTGAAAAAACTACAGAAAGATTACAACCGCATCCTTGAAGACAGAAATCGTTTGTACAAAGACTTGGAATTGTTCTATGATGCGAAACTAAAAAGAGAGCCACAAAATCAAGGCGAATCGAAGTCAGTTGATTTATGCACAAAGAATTTTGTGGAGGTGAAGAAAGCCTTTGACGCATATCAAAGATTATTGCACTAGTATGTCAAACTATAAAACCACAATGAGAATCATTATCCACACAGTCAATGCGAGGAGCCTTAAATCTAAAATCATTAAAGATGCAAAAGAGCACTACTTGAGTACATGGGAATACAGATCTAATGGAAAAGATGAATTTATAACCCACTCACCAGAACAGTGGGAGGATAAAGTGATTTTAGTATTTACTCCATCGCAAGATAACACCACACTAATCGTGGAACCTAGTTATTGGGAAGGCAAGAGTTCTCCAAGTGATGAGGAAAAAGGAATTATTTTAGGACGTTTTGCGGAACGTCTTTGGGTTCAATACAGAGCGTATTTTAGCTCATTCGAATCCTTTGCATGACCGTATGTTTGTCAATATTGATAGGGTGGAAAACGTCACATGAAATTCAAATCTAAGTATGGTGTCGTGTTTGTGGTGATGCTTTGTCTGTATTGAATAATTCTATAACCTATGTTATCTGAAATCAAATTGAATGGTTTTGCTTCTTTTAAGCAAGAGACTTGCCTTAAAACAGACAAGCCGGTTAATTTCGTATATGGCCTAAATGGAACAGGCAAGAGCTCTATCACAAGATATCTTGCAGACCCTCTTAACCCAAAATTTTCGCATTGTAGTATGGTCCCTGCTATCGACAATGCTCAAGAAGAAATCCTAGTCTATAACCAAGACTATATTCATGAAAACTTTGTTGAACAAAACCATCAGCAGGGGATTTTCACTCTTTCTAAAGCAAATAAAGATGCCTATGACGCAATCAAAAAAGCCAATGAACAATTAAGCAAATTGCAGGAACAAGAAAATTCGATCAAAGAAGAACAGAAAAAATCAGAAGGCTCATTGGCACGAGCTGAAGCAACGGCGAGAGAAAAAGTATGGGAACTCAAAGGAAAGTACTATGGTGGAGATCGTGTATTGGACTACTGTTTAGAGGGAGTAAAGGGAAGTAAAATTAATTTATTTAACAAGGTTCTGGATACTACAGTTGACCCAGAAGAAGTCCTTCGTCCAATAGAGACACTTAAACAGGACTTGATTCAGTTGACCGCAATGGAAGGGCAGACATATTCCACTATTGCGGAACTCCCTTTAAGTACAATAACTGAAACTGACATCCTGCTAGGTAAGAAAATAATTGTAGGCAATCATGAAAGTACCATATCTTCAGTGATAGAAGAGTTTTCCAATGCGACATGGATTAGGGCCGGTATGTCCTATGTCAAAGGAAATGGCGATAACAGATGCCCTTTCTGCCATCAAGGAACTATAACTGTTGAATATATCAAGGCTCTTAAAAGTTATTTTGACGAATCATACGAGCATGATGTCCAGAGCCTTAAACGCATAGAACAAACAATCACCGAAATGCTTGTCCGTATGACTCCGGAGAAGGCATTTGAGGAGATCCCGATTCTTGCTTCTTTATCCGAAAAGTATCTATTGGCATTTAACTTATATAAAACGGCTCTTACGGATAATCTTGGAAAGATTCGTTTCAAAATCGAGCATCCAAATGTCGAGCAAGAGTTAAACGATTGTGCGGAAGAAATATCTGCCATTAATGCTATTATTATTGAAGCAAATGTCAGGATTACTGATTTTAATGCTCGTGTCGCAAAACTTCCAGAAGTGAAGTCGTCAATCAAAGATGAGTTTTGGAAGTATCAACGTCGAGAATATGATTCTACTCTTGCTGCTTACAATGACGCTGTGAAAATTCACGCAAAAGACACAGAGTCGAATAAAAAGAAGATTGCCGAGATCGAAGCTCAGAGAAAGCAGCGACTTAACATTATCGCAACAAAACAAAAAAATGCGGTAAATGTTGAAGAGGCCATATCTCACATCAACAACAACCTTCTTTGTATTGGGATTACCGATTTCCATATTGTTAAGTGTGAAGGAGAAGATGCTTACCGAATCATTAGAACAGAAGAAGATGATAATGTGTTTCATACATTGAGTGAAGGAGAGAAAATGCTAATCAGTTTTCTGTATTTTATCGAAACATGTATTGGTCGAAAGAATGCAGATGAACAAGAAAAAAAGAAGATAATCGTTATCGATGATCCAATATCAAGCCTATCCCATATACATGTCTTCAATATCAGTTGTTTATTAAGAGAGGTTTTCATCGATAAATATCCCTTTGAACAAGTATTCATTTTCACTCATAGCTTATACTTTTTTTACGAGATTGTTTATCGTAAAAAAGAGGCTAGAGATGATTCGCAAAAGCTATTTCGCATCACTAAGAATGAAAAAGGCTCATTCATAGAAGAAATGAAGTATGCCGAGATTAGAAACGATTACGACTCCTATTGGTCAATTGTTAATGATCCTAATGCTCCCAAAGCATTAATGGCTAATTGTATGCGGAATATATTCGACTATTTCTTTGGATTCGTGGATAGGCTTGAATTTAACAACATATTTAATATCCAAGAATTGAAAGACGTGCGTTTTACGGCTTTCAACCATTATATGAATCGTGAGTCTCATAATGGTGCCGAAAATATCAATGATTTTAAGGAGTTTAATTATGATGTGATGACTTTCAGGAGGCATTTAAACTAGTATTTGAAAAAGCTGGTTATGGAAATCATTACAAGAAAATGAGAAAGATAGGGACCATTAAGCCATAAGATTCTCTGACATCAACAGTTTAACTAATGATAGCAATTAACTCAAATAACCATGCGACAATTTAAAGACATTCAAATAACTGTAGCCGGAACAGGCTACGTCGGCCTGAGCATCTCGACGCTTCTCTCCCAACATCACAAAGTGACAGCTGTGGACATAATCCCTGAGAAAGTCGAGAAAATCAACAACCGTATCAGTCCCATCCAGGACGAATACATCGAAAAGTATTTCCGGGGCGAGTTTGGGGACTACGGGAAAACTGGGGTTCCAAGCAAGCTGGACCTCACAGCTACCCTTGACGGCGAGTCAGCGTACAGGGACGCCGACTTCGTGGTGATAGCCGCCCCGACCAACTACGACCCGGAAAGGAACTACTTCGACACCCACTGCATAGAGGATGTCATAGACCTAGTCCTCAGTGTCAATCCGGATGCGGTTATGGTCATAAAGTCTACCATCCCGGTAGGTTACACCCGCAGCCTTTATGTCAAGTATGCCCTCAAGTTCCTCACTGATCCGGCACTCCAAGGCAAGAAGTTCAACCTGCTTTTCTCCCCGGAATTCCTCCGCGAGAGCAAGGCACTATACGACAACCTCTACCCATCGCGGATCATCGTCGGCTATCCTGAGATCCTCCCCTCCGACCAGAACAAGAAATGGGATGAGGAAAACGCCGCCATCAACGCCATAGGCAATCCGGAGGCGAAGAAATATGCCAGGATATTCGCTGAACTACTTCAAGAAGGTGCCATTAAAGAAAATATTGACACGCTCTTCATGGGCATGAAAGAGGCAGAGGCCGTAAAGCTTTTCGCCAACACCTACCTTGCCCTGCGTGTCAGCTACTTCAATGAACTTGACACCTACGCTGAGATAAAAGGCCTTGACACGCAAGCCATCATCAAAGGTGTCGGCCTTGACCCACGAATCGGCACGCACTACAACAACCCGTCCTTCGGTTACGGCGGCTACTGTCTTCCGAAAGACACCAAGCAGCTTTTGGCCAATTATGCCGATGTCCCGGAAAACCTGATCCAGGCCATAGTCGAGAGCAACCGGACTCGTAAGGATTATATTGCTGACGCAGTACTGCACAAAGCTGGCTACTACAGCAGCAACGGACAATGGGACAGCACGAAAGAGCACACATGCGTGATCGGTGTATATCGTCTTACTATGAAATCGAACTCCGACAACTTCCGCCAGAGCTCAATTCTGGGTGTGATGAAACGCATCAAGGCCAAAGGTGCAGAAATAATCATCTATGAGCCGACACTCGAAGACGGCACCACATTCTTCGGCTCCAAGGTTGTGAACGACCTCAATGAATTCAAGTCCAGGAGCAACGTAATCATAGCCAACCGCTACGACTCATGTCTTGATGATGTGAAGGACAAGGTTTATACAAGAGATATATTTGGACGCGATTAATCCATAAACTTATAACAAGTTGCATATTATGAAGAGATATAGAGATTGTGCACTTTTATGTATTGAAAATCAAAGTGCTAATCAATTGATGTCTATTGTTGAACAAAAGTCAATAATCAAAGGATATAAAGTTGTTAGAGCGTCTTCATTAGTAAATAATGATACTTTAGGAGTGCGTATTAAGGTCGATGGGTTGCCTGTTTCAAATTTGGTAATAGGATTAGAATCTGAAAATAATGGCGTGGAAATCTTTAATATTGTACCGTTGCCTGAAAGCGAAGTGTCCCATATTGACCAAGAAACATACAATAATTTGTTAGATGCTTTTACAAACGATGTATTTCAATCAATATCTAAAGAATATGGCAATCGCATTGTTAGCAATACCGAGGATTATACGATTAAGGATATTATACCAAAGTCTTTTGAAAAGTTAAATAAATGGCTTGACAATTATCCACTTTCGGCTCATCAGTGTGATACTTATCGTTGGTATGATTTCATAATATCATTACATGAAACAGGTGAACATCTTTCCAGCGATGATCTTGGAAAGTATGTTAAAGAGGAATATGGATGGAACGATGATGATATTAATAGAATTGAACGGAGGTTAGAGTCTCACTTAGGTTTGTTAAACTACTATGACGCTAATAAGAGATCTTAATTTTTGGCTTACCGTTGTTTCAATTATTGTGACTATCATCTCAATAAGATGCTCTATCAGGTCATTTCGTTCCGCTAAGAATGCAGAGGCGTATAAAAAAGATGTTCAGAAGATGATGCAAACGTTAAGCTTGAAAAGCATTACGGAGTCATATTATATTGAAAGTTCGAGATTTCAGGCACAGACACGAAAGGCTGATTGGTTTAGTAATGTGTAAAAAATTAGTTGCATCAGTTGACCGGTTTGACAAGGTAGTTCCACTTACCGAGTTCCTGGGCGAAGACAACCTGTCTGGCAAGCCTCTTCTGGTACGATTCGTCAATCG
>Ga0129314_1001437_pt1 | contig 16513 bp, 25 predicted proteins | sample O1111metagenome_FD_94431 | JGI IMG/M metagenome (GOLD analysis project Ga0129314, IMG submission 94431) | Orangutan individual fecal microbial communities from fecal samples from Wisconsin, USA - O1111 metagenome | ecosystem: Host-associated > Mammals > Digestive system > Large intestine > Fecal...
CAGTTCCGAAAGAAATACGGGATTATCGAAAACGTTTCTGATCGTCCTTATGTGAGCAATTCTTTCCACTGCCACGTTACAGAGAATATCACTCCCATTCAGAAGCAGGACTTGGAGGGACGTTTCTGGGATTTGCTGAACGGCGGGAAAATCCAGTACGTGAGATACCCCATCGGCTACAACATTGACGCTGTAAGAACTCTGGTTCGCAGAGCCATGAAGAAGGGCTTTTATGAGGGTGTGAACCTCTCTCTTGCCTACTGTGATGACTGCGGACACCAGCAGCTTGAAATGGATGTTTGCCCGGTGTGTGGAAGCACCAACCTCACGAAGATTGACCGTATGAACGGCTATCTTTCTTACAGCAGGGTACATGGGGACACCCGGCTGAACGCTGCAAAGATGGCTGAAATTGCGGAAAGGAAATCTATGTGATGGACTGGGATTACACCGCACTGACCAACGCAATTATTGAACGTGCCGCAATCGACTACTTTGAACTGCTGGCAGGTTTTGTCCCCCCCCGAAGTAATTGCAACATCAATGAGATAGAGAAGTTCTTCCGTTCTTCCTACTACGAAAGTATGACAACGCTGGACGCTGACTATCTCATGCAGAGAATTAAGGAGGAAGCAGCTAAAATGGTACTGGAATACACTGTGTCTAAGGAAAAAGGCAGTAGTCAGTATTACGTGTGCCGTGTGGGAGAGGAAAAGACCCCTCTTACCCGCCGATACACTACGAAGAAGAAAGCCCTGCACAAAGCCGCAGAAATGCAGGGAATTGAGTATAAGAACTATATGCGTATTCGCAGAAGGGATGGTGTGACCTGTGATTAAGATTGAAGAAACTGTAACCTACGGCTGGGAAGCAGCTATCCGGGGTATGAGAAATCCTAAGAACTCTTGGGACAAGTCTGACAGTGAACCGTGTTGGAGTCCCGCTGCGCCGGGTGGCGGGTGTTTTAACTGTATTCACAAGCACACTCCTAACTGCCACGGAGATAGGTTCTATCTGGGAGAAAATGACTTGAAACTGATGAAAACGCTGGGAGCAGCAGGAACCGATCACGGTAAGTATCTGCGGATGATTACCGTGACCGCAGACGTGACCGCCCCGCTGTACTGGTGGAAGGAATACGATACCTACAAGGTAGGAACCGTTGCTAATTCCTGTTCCACTATGCACAAGATCGCCGCAAAAGAGTTCACCTTTGATGATTTCAGCATTGAACAGATTGTCAAAGGTACTACGAACTGTGACCCGATGTACTACGCCGCATTTGAAGGTGTGCTGATGGCACTGAATGAAGCCCGCCACTGCTTCCTTGATACAAAGGATAAAACTTACTGGTGGCAGATGATACAGCTTTTGCCCACCAGTTATAACCAGAAGCGCACTGTGCAGCTTAACTATGCGGTACTCAAGAACATCTATCATGCCCGCCGAAACCACAAGCTGACGGAATGGCACACCTTCTGCGGATGGATTGAAAGTCTGCCATACAGCGAATTGATTACAGAATAAGGAGTGTACCGGGATGATGGACTATACCAAAATACCAGAAGAATTAAAGAAACTTAATCAGTGGGTCTGTGCTTGGGACACTTCCAAAATCCCGATGAAATCCTTTGAGCGAAAAGCCGCTTCCTCTACCGCCCCTGATACTTGGGGAAGTTTCGATCAGGCACAGGCGGCGGTAGAGAACGGCGTGTATGACCACGTTGGTTTTGTGTTTGCAGATACAGGACTGGTAGGAATTGATATTGACGTGGGATTTGAGGATGGTTTAATGACTCCAATCTGTGCAGATATTATGAAAGCCTGCCAGTCCTACACTGAAAAATCCAAAAGTGGGCGTGGCGTTCACATTCTGCTGCGTGGCAATCTCCCGTTCTCAGGCAGAAATAACCTGAAAGGCGTAGAGATTTATAAGGCAAGACGGTTCTTTATTATGACCGGGAGGGTATTGATCTTCTCTGAAATTGTAGAGAACCAGAAAGCCATTGACTATGTGGTGCAAAAATACTTCCCAGAGGTAGAACGGACAGGAAATCAGACTCAGATGGTGAGAAGAATATATCAGCCTGTATTCCGCAAGCCAGAAGGGACAAAGGTATTTATTCGCCCGGACTACCCGGAAATCATATCAGGCGGCAGAAACCTATCGCTGACTTCCCTTGCGGGGGCTATGCACAACACGGGATATACGAAGCAGCAGATTTACCGGGAACTGCAAATTGTCAATGAGCAGGCTTGCAAGCCCCCGCTCCATGACCGGGAACTGCAAACGATCTGTGACAGCGTAACCAGATACAGGAGGTAACAGAAATGAATGTTTTGAAGATATTGTTCCCGGCGCTTATGGTAGTAGGCGCATTGGGAAGTTTGATTGTCAACATTGTCGGCAAGGGCAATCATGCTACCAGTCTGCAATGGCTTGGAGCGTGTCTGTTGTACACCGCCCTCATGCTCAGGAATAGGGGGTGAGAACTATGGCACGTACACTCTATCTTGAGAATGGTTCTACGGAATATATCTTTGCCGGGGAAACCGAAGCTGATACATTGCAGAAGATCATCCGTGAAAACCTTGGTCGGGACTGCGAAGAACTTTACGAAGAAATTCTTGCAGAACTGAATGGTAGCTATGATGACGGTGATAACTATGAGAAAATCGCTGACGGCTACCGGGCAATGCTGGTAGATACCATGAACGCCCTGCATGAAGTTCTCACGCAACCCCGTTTGAGCAGAAAGCGGCTGGAAGCTATCCACCGCAATCTGGATAGAAATTTGTAAGAAGGGAGGAAATAAGATGGCTGATGAATTGTTTCAACTCTCCAATGGACGTTATGTAACATCTGTGGAGATCAGTGAAAAGCTGTACTACATCAAAGATCATCACCCAGAAACTCAGTATCAGGATAACTCTACGGGCTATTCATGGGATGAAGCTGGTATGGCTGACCTATTCAGCGAGTGCTACAACAAGGACACCCGCTTCTGCCCGGAAGCAAAATCTTGGTACACGTATGACGGCGGCAAGTGGACAAAAGATGTAGGTTCTCTACTGGTATCTGCGAAGATCAAAGAGTTTGTCCGTCTGATGGCGCTGTACTGCGGTGAGATCACAGACGATGACAAGCGGAAGGAGTACATGAGTTTTGTCAGTAAGATGGGTGACAGGCGTTTCCGTGATCGTCTGATGAAGGACGCTGCGGACTCTATGAAAATCGCCGCCGCTATGTTCGATACTCACCCCTATCTGGTGAACTGCCAGAACGGTACTTATGATCTGGAAAGCATGACGTTCCGTGAACATAAGTGGGATGACTTCTTGACCATGCAGACCAACTTTGAATACAGTTTACAGGATGTACGCTGTGAACGTTGGGAGCAGTTTATAGCAGAAGTCACCCAGAACGACAAGGACAAGGCTGACTACCTGCAACGGGCTTTGGGCTATTCCATCCTTGGCACTGGCAAGGAAGAATGTATGTTCATCTTGCACGGTAAGACTACCAGAAACGGAAAGTCCACGCTGCTTGACGCTATTCAGCACTTGCTTGGTGACTACTCCACGGTTGCCCCGGTGGAACTGATTTGCAAGGCAGACCGTCAGAGAAACGCAGAAGCAGCGAACCCCGTACTTGCCAGACTCAAGGGCAAGCGTATGGTTACAATGTCTGAGTCTGATACATCGGGTAAGCTGGACGAAGCTACCATTAAACAGTACACAGGTGGCGAGGATATTACCGCCCGTGAACTGTATCAGGAAGCTATCACATTCAAGCCGCAGTTTACCATGTGGCTGTCCTGTAATGACCTGCCCGCCGTCAAGGATAAATCCCTGTTCGCTTCTGATCGTGTCCGTGTGATTGAGTTCAACCGTCACTTTACGGACGCAGAACAGGACAAGGGCTTGAAGGATTTCTTTGAGAGTCAGGACGCTATGAAGGGTATCTTCACTTGGCTTGTGGCTGGCTACTTCAAGTATCGCCGTTTCGGTCTACGTATGTCTGAGCCGATGAAAGCGGTGGTAAAGCAGTATGAGAAGGACAACGATCTTGTATTGCAGTTCCTTGAAGAAAAGTGTGAGCGGAACGATGATGTAAGCACACGGGCAAAGAACCTCTATGACACCTATAAAATCTGGTGCAAGAGCAACGGCTACTATGTATGCAGCATGAAGAAGTTCAACGCAGAAGTAACCGCACACCCGGAATGGTACGCAGAAAAGGGCGTAAGCAGCGGCGTGACTGTGTTCCGTGGCTTGGGCTTAAAGCAAGCTGAGTAGGGTAAGTAGTGTTATTTGCAGAAACTTTTTCAAAATTTGATTACAACTCAGTAGGGTTAGTAGGGTATTTTTCAATTTTGCTATAACTTCTCTTAGTACGCGCGTATCTATAAAAAGTTATGGGAAAAAACGATTTTACCCTACTTACCCTACTGGGAACACAGAAAGGAGCAGAAAGAAATGGAAAGCTATGTTGAAAGATGGGCAAGGGAGCAACGTGAAGCGAAACGTAGTGAAGCGGAACAGAAGGAAAAGGAAGTTTCCCAGAAGAAGCAGAAAGCCCAGAAGGGACAGAAGGAGGTAAAGCAGAATGGCAAGAACAGTAGGGGCGAAGGACACGAAGCCCAGACAGAAAGCGGCGGCAGGGAGTAAGCCGTCTGACAAATCCCCTATCATTCAAGATCATAACCCGCCGTTAGAGGTTGGTTATAACACACGGCGTATCATGTTCATGCAGGCTATTCTTCCGACTGAGCCGTTAGATCATAACGATGTGGCAGAAATGGAAAGACGCTTTGAGCATTATTTGAAGCTGTGTGCGGAATGGGATATGAAGATAGGCAATCAGGCGGCGTATGCTGCTATTGGTATTGATAAGGGTACGGCATGGGAATGGGAAAACCGTAATTTAGGGAACCCTGCCCGAACCGACTTTATCAAAAAAGTTCGTCAATTTTGTGCAATGTACCGGGAAGGTTTGATGGAGGACGGCAAGGTGAACCCCGTCACGGGCATTTTTTGGCAGAAAAACTATGACGGCATGAAAGATCAGCAGGAAGTTGTCCTCACTCCGAACGCAAGCCCGCTTGGAGAGCAGAAGGACGCAGAAGCGCTTAAACAGAAGTATCTTGACGCAACCTATGGCGTTGCAGAACTTCCAGAAAGCGCAGAAGGGACAGAAAGCGAAGTTCTTGAAATTCCTCAGAAGGTCGCAGAAAGCCCCGCTGACTGATCGGAGATCGACCAAACCAACGGAACAACCCCGGCAAGGCTTGGCGGCTTTGCTGGGGTTTCTTTGCGTCCTCTGGCGGTCTGCGGTTGTCCTCTGCCCCTCTGGGCTTCTCTGCTGCCCTCTGGAGGCGTTTCTGCCCGTCTGTGTGTCCTTTCCTTGCCTATGGCGTATAATCGCCCCTGCGGGCGCTCTGGGGCTTCTGAGGGCATACAGACATAACAAAAGCCCCGGCAGGCTGTGAACCTGTCCGGGGCTGTCTGGCATTAAAATAGCCGTGTGCGGGGTCTGGCGTGTTTCCAGTAGGTCAAGAGGGTTTGCAAGTCCTCCGGGGTCTGCATGGGGATATTGTACAGGGTCAAGCCCTCCGGGGTCATGTAGTAGCCTTGACCATACCGGGGAAGCAGTTCACACCCGCCCACGCCTAAAATATTGCGGCTATCCTGTTTGCTGCGTGTCCTGAGTCCTACCCGGCTATCAAAGTTTACTTTGATCGGGGTAGGGATAACAGCGGAAAGCGGACATTGTGTTGCGGCTATAATATGGACGTTTGCCGCCCGTCCAATCTGTGCAAGGCGTTGTAAAAGCGGCTGCACCTGTCGGCGGTTGGTGGTCATCAGGTCGGCTAATTCGTCAATGATAACATACACCGCCCCGCCGTTATATTTCTTTATGTGGCGGGCTTGCATAGCCTTGTAGCGGCGTTCTGTAATGGTCATAGCCAGTTCCAACGCCTGCACCATGTCCCCCGGTTCGCTGGCATATTTCAGCGCGTGGGGAAGCTGTGCATAGTCGATCAATTCAACCCGTTTAGGGTCAATTAAGATCAGTTTCACGGCGGCAGGACTGTTATACAAGGCGGTGTAAAGTATGCCATTTATAACTACGCTTTTACCGCTGCCCGTTGCGCCTGCTATGAGTAAATGCGGCTGTTTGAGCATATCCGCATACAGGCTATAATATTGCCCTTGTGGGGTTGTCCATTCTCTTTTCAATCGTTTGTACCTCCTAAAGAAATAGCCCCGTTTCCGGGGCTGTGGGTTAAAACTGCGGGGCTTCCGGGTTGGTTTCTCTCCATCCTATGGGCTTATAGCCTACACCCTGCAAAAATGCAGCGTATACCATGTTCAGCACTTCCACCCGTTGCCGTGCCGTTCCTTTAATTCTGCTAAAGTCTATGCAGGTCTTAAAGCGTTCTTTTTCGTTATCGGTCAGGCGCTGCCATGTCCAACTATTGGAAATAACCGTATTGAAATAGTTATATACGGCGTTTTCATGCTCTGTCACTTTGCAGGACTTCCCGCCCCTGCAAATAAATTCCCGATCTTTCCCGGCGTGTTCGCACTGGGAAACGCAGTTTTTACAATTATCGTATTTCATGCGTGATACCTCCATTCTGTTTTCTGGGGTTTCCAGACTCCCGGCATAATGCCGGGGCGCTTGCGGCTTAACTGGCTATTTATACCCGCCGCAACGGGTCAAAACACTATAAACAGATTTGTACAGCGTCCAATAATGGCGTACAATGTACCCGTTTCCGGGTCTTGTACTAACCCACCATTTAAGCCATACACGCCCACACTATAACCCACCTTTTCAAGCCTGTTCAATGTCTGGGCGTATTCGCTGGGCTTGTTGGTGTAATCCTCCGCAACTCCCAACCGTACAAGCTGGCGCAGTTCCTTTTGTGTGTACTTTCTCATTGTCTGCCCCTCCTTCCTTATTCCGTCACTATGGAGCGATACAAGCGGGCTACACGGTTACAAGCCTGGAATAGCGCTCTTGCCTGAGTGTCTAACCATTCTTCCCGGCTGTTCGGTCTGCGTTCGCCGTTGCGGGTTTTCTTGAGTTCGGACGGGGTGCAAAGGCGTTCGGCAATGTCCCCGTTATAGATCAGAGAGGAACCGCCCCAGCTATAAGCGTCCCAGTCTTGCGCCCCGTTTAACATCCATTCCCGGCACTCTTTCCCGGCTTCCGGGTTGCGTCCTTCATACTCTGCCCGCTCCCTGAGTTCTTCCACCAGTTCCACGGCGTAAAGGGTTACACCCTTATCCCATGCGCTGCGATCTTTGCGGGCTTCAAGTTCTGCGATCATCTTTTCAAATACTGTCATTGTCGTTTCCTCCTGCCCTTCTGGGCTGTTTGTGCAACCTGCCCGGCTGCTTGATTTCTTGATTGGTTCAGCATTGAAAACCGATGTTTTCGGGCTTCTCCGCTACTCAGATTTATCTGAGCTGTTGAGTATAGTATATCAGATATTTCTGAGTTGTCAAGAGGTTTTTCAGATATTTCTGAGATTTTTTTCAAAGCGTGAGCCGATCAGCAGCAGAGCGCAACCGCCCCGGACGGCGGGCGGCTGCACCGGGGGCGGGGGATTTGCACCCCCTCCGGGCGGGGCGGGTGAGTGTCGAAAGTTCCGCAAAAATAAAAAAGTTTGGTTCATCCTGTTCCAGTTCAGTAGGGTTAGTAGGGTAAATTCAAAAATTCCCATAACTTTTCTTAGTAGGGCTTCTTCTAAGAGAACTTATAGGAAAAATCGAAAATACCCTACTTGCCCTACTCAAAAACCCGCAAAAACAAAAAAAAAGACCTCAGATATATCTTGACATTCAGATATAACTGTGGTAGCATAGAGTCAAACAGGAGGTAGCTTATGAAAACGATGGACGCTTACAAGGAGATTATGAAAATCCGTGATCTTAGACCAACAGACATTTGTGACCAGTTGGGTATCAAGAGTAATGTGCTAAGTGAACGGTTCAAACAAAAGAATGTCAGCGTAACGAAGCTAAATGAAATGCTTGCTATCGCTGGATATAAAATCGTACTGGTTCCTCAAGACACGGAAGTTCCTGAGGGGTCTTTTGAAGTGGAGTAGGAGGTAGAACTATGGTAGACCTGCTTGTGTTTATCTTCATATACGCCGTAGACGGTATGCGAAAGATATTTATAACCATGTGCAAGGGAAGCTGGCTATTGTGCAAGTTCTTTATCCTCTGCGGTTTTGTCCCGCTTATTGACGCTGCAATGCTGGTGTTGACTCTTGTGCTGTACATAGGGTGCAAGATATTCAAGCAGCAAACACCAAAACTCGTTCCCGTTAAGTACGGGATTGTTCGCCCGTCATGGGAGTGTGTATAAATAAAGTAATCCGTAAAGTGTTACGGAATTGTCCAATGGGACTGTCTATTATAGGCAGTCCCTGTTTTTATGCAAGGAGGTAGACTATGAATTATCTAAAGCTGAAAGATAGCATTGAGAAAGCTATTCATGCCCGTCCGCTTGAGATTGAGCCATATAATGACCTGTTCGATCTGTGCCGGGAGTATGAAAAGATAGATTTTGCAGTAGCACACGAATGGAACCATGCGCTGAGAACGCAGGCGGCATTCGCCATGCGGTCTGCGGTGGGACAGAGCAAATTTGAGATTGCAGAGCGGTTCAACGACTTCCTGTTCCGTTCCCTGCTATTCTCTGCACCGCATTTCTTTGATGATTACCTGCAAGCAGTAGAGTGGGGTAAGCCGCTGGACAAGAAGTTCTATCAGCCCCGCCGCCATTATCTCAAGCGGTATGTAGACGCTTATCAGGAAATTTTGGAAGGAAAGCTGGACTTTCTCTCCATTTCCATGCCGAAACGTGCGGGTAAGTCCCAGTTGGGTATCAACTTTACCAATATGCTGTCTGGCAAGTACCCAGACCGTTCTACGCTGATGGAGGGTACAGGTGATGACCTTGTAAAATCCTTCTATCTGGGCTGTCTGGAATATCTGCAAACACCCAGCGACTACCACTTTTATGATATTTTCCCGGAAAGCAAGCTGGTACAGACCAACGCTGACACGAAGATTATTAACCTGCTGCACAAATCTCGTTTCCCTACGGTCATGTGCCGTTCTATTGACGCAAGACAGGTAGGCTTGTCCGAAGCAACTAACCTTCTGTATCTGGATGACTGTGTGGAAGGACGTGAGGAAGCGAAGAACAGACAGCGGCTTGACGATAAATGGGAGGTCATTTCTGGTGATATTATCGGACGTGCGATTGAAGGAACGCCCATCGTTATCTGCGGTACACGGTATTCTCTGTATGACCCCATTGGACACTTACAGGAGGAAATGCAAAAGCAAGGAAAGCGTTGCAAGATCATTGAAACCCCTGCCCTTGACCCGGTGACGGATGAAAGCAACTTTGAGTACATGAGAGAGGGCAAGAAGATTTTCACTACCCAGTATTTCCGTGACCAGAGAGATATGCTTTCTGCGGAGCAGTTTGAGTCTGAGTTCCAGCAGCAGCCGTTTGAAGCAAAGGGACTTTTGTTCCCTGAGAGCAGCTTGAACCGCTTCTTTGAACTCCCGGTTGATCGTGACCCGGATAGTATTATTGCCGTCTGTGATACTGCGGACTCTGGCGCAGACTACTGTGCAATGCCTATCGCTGCGGTGTATGACGATGAAGTCTATATCATAGACGTGGTGTTCGATGACTCTCCCCCAGAGATCACGAAGCCCGAATGTGCAAAGGCACTAATGGATAACAAGGTAGTGGCTGGAACATTTGAGTCCAACAACGCAGGTACTTACTTTGCCCGTGACGTGCAGCAGATTTTGACAGAGAAGAAGTATGTGTGCAATATCCGTACAAAGAGGACGATCAGCAACAAGCAGACCCGTATTGAGTTTGCGTCTGACAACATCCTCAAGCACTTCTACTTCAAAGACCCGTCTTTGTATGCACGGAACAGTCAGTATGCGGAATTTATGAAGCAGGTCATTACCTACACCCGATCTGGTAAAGTGCCGCATGATGACGCTCCTGACTCTCTTTCTCTGCTGGAAAATGAACTCCGTGGGCTTGTGGGGGCAAAAGTTGAGATTTTCAAGCGCCCCGTATAAAATATTTTCAAAATCTCCAATGCTATCATTCAGATATATCTTGACAAAAGCATTGAATGTTTGTATAATAATAGCAAGGAATACTGTGCGTAAAGGAGGTGCGTGGGCGTGTTACTGCATGGTAGACGAATGATTAAGACCGATCAGACGGAAGTGACCATTGATAACGTGGTAACTGTCCTGCGTAAGGCATTGCCTACGCACTGGAAAAATCGCAGTGAAATTCAGTACCTATGGCACTACTATAAGGGCAGACAGCCCGTGTTGAACAGAGAGAAACAGGTCAGACCTGAAATCTGCAATCACATTGTAGAGAACAGGGCGAATGAAATTGTGTCGTTCAAGTCCGGGTATCTGATGGGTGAACCGTTGCAATATGTTTCCCGTGGCAATGCGGATAATATTGCAGACGCAATCAATCAGCTTAACGAATTTGTATTTGCAGAGGAAAAGCCTGCGAAGGACAAAGAGTTGGCTGACTGGTTCCATATCTGCGGAACATCTTTCAGGATGGTGCTTCCTGATGAAGAAGGAGAGGAAGATGACTCCCCGTTTGAGATTTACACGCTTGACCCCCGGAACACTTTTGTGGTGTATAATAACGGGCTGGGCAACAAGCCTGTTCTGGGTGTAAAATACGTGGTGGATGAAAACGGCGTGGTTCACTACTCCTGCTACACCCGGTATGAATATTTTGAGATCGTGGAGTCTAAGGTGATTGACCACCAGTATCATATTCTGGGAGATATACCGATCATCGAATACCCGCTTAATCTCGCCCGTATCGGAGCGTTTGAGTTGGTTATTCCCCTGTTGGACGCTATCAACCTGACAGACAGTAACCGTTTGGACGGCGTGGAGCAGTTCATTCAGGCACTTATGCTGTTTCATAACGTGGATATTTCCTCTGATGACTTCAAGCAGTTGCGTGAAGAAGGAGCAATCAAGTTTAAGGATATTGACCCGCAGTTGAAAGCGGAAGTATCTTACTTGATTAACTCTCTCAATCAGGGAGAAACCCAGACGCTTGTAGACCATATGTACCAGACGGTATTGACTATCTGTGGTATGCCGAACCGCAACGGCGGTTCTTCCACAAGTGATACAGGGTCTGCGGTTATCATGCGTGACGGTTGGTCTGCTGCCGAAGCAAGAGCGAAGGACAGCGAATTGATGTTCAAGAAATCGGAACGGCGTTTCTTGAAACTGGTGCTGAATATCTGCCGTACTCTGGTTGAAATGGATTTGAAGGTGTGCAACATTGAAATCCGCTTCACCAGACGAAATTATGAAAATATCCTGCAAAAGGCGCAGGTGCTTGATTTGATGTTGAAGAACACAAAAATTCATCCTCGCCTTGCGTTTGAACACTGCGGTTTGTTTGTGGACTCCGATCTTGCTTATGCGTTAAGCGCTGAGTATGTGGAGGAACAGGAGAAGAAAGCGCAGGAGTTGATGGATAAGCAAAATCAGATGAAGGGAGAGGATACCAATGACCCTGGTAATAACGAAGGAAATGGTGGAACAGATGGAAACACTGCTGAAACACGGGAGCAGAGTGGAACTTCTGATTGAACAGGGCAAGGTAGCCATTGTTGAGATCAAGCGAAAACTGAAAATGAAAGAAACCGATAAGGTTTAATCAGAACAAGGGTTCTGATATGTCCAATGGGACTGTGAGTGTCAACACGCTCATAGTCCCATTTTCTTTTGAGGAAAAGCCAATGGATGAAGTAATTTCCAGTTATCTTACCGCACTTGACGAACTCAACGTGCTTACTACCACAAGCTACCGCATGGCAGGCGGTGATCTTGCCGCACGGCTGAACCAGATCACCGATGACATTCTCTCTTTCCTGATTAACGGCTACACTCTTGGCGTACAAGCCGCTGCGTCCATGCTACGAACGGAACTGGACGTAAATGTGGAGCAGATGGAGCAGGCAATCTATCTGGTGATTGAGGGGAAAACATTTGCTGATCGAATTGCCGATCATGTAGCCGACAACGATTTGTCCGGGCTGATTGCGTTGGTAGAGTCTGAATATCACAGAGTCTACAACGCTGCTGTTCAGGACGGTGCTACGGATTATGTGAATAACGGTGGTTTCGGCGTAACTAAGAACTGGTACACAGTGAAGGATAATAAAGTCCGGGAAACTCACAAGTACCTTGAGGGGCAGTCCGTTCCGCTGGAAGAAGAATTTTTCACATATGACGGAGATCATGCACCCTACCCCGGACGCTTTACAAAAGCGGAAAACAATGTGAATTGTCGCTGTATTGTAAAGCTGACAACTGATGAATAGCGGGATAACCTGCTTGACATGGTGAGGGAACACCTACAAAACGCAAACTCAAGACAAGAGGATAAAACGGAAAACAGAGTGGAGTGAACCACCGATTAAACGCAAGGAGGACTTTGACATGAGTTATTTGAGTGATTTGCTGGGTAAAGCCTACAAGGAAGGTATGACCGAAGATGAAATTTCTGCTGCACTGGAAACGGTTGGCACTGGAAATGACGCAGAGGTTAATCGACTGAAAGCCGCACTGTCTAAGGCGAACTCCGAAGCTGCTGATTATAAGAAGCAGTTGCGGACTAAGCAGACGGATGATGAAGCTGCCGCTGCTGCCCAGAAGGAAGAACATGATAATCTGGTACAGGAAAATGCAGACCTGAAACGGTCTATTGCACTTTCCGAACGCAAGGCAAAACTTCTGGCTATGGGCTATGATGAAACCCTTGCCACTGAAACCGCTACCGCTATGGTTGATGGTGACATGGATAAGGTGATGGCAAACCAGAACAAATATCTGGAAGTCCAGAAGAAAGCAATTCAGGCTGACATGATGAAGAAAACCCCTCGTCCTACGGCGGGTTCTGAGACTGGCGGCGTGGATTACGCTAAGAAGATCGCAGAAGCACAGGCAAGCGGTAATATGTCCGCTGCCGCATACTATACTCGTCTGAAAGCGCAGGATGAAGCCGCTAACCAGACGAAAGAATAATTTTTTGGAGGTAAAAGAAAATGGCTGACGTATTTGCAACCAGTTTTGGCGTACTGAACTATTCTGGTATGCTGTTTAACAAGGGTAACGTGCGTACCCCGCTTTCTTCCATTATCGGTAGTAAGGCGAAAACCACGAACCATGTTGAGTTCGTTACGGGTCAGGAGTACACTGCGGGCGGTGAAGGTTCTCAGCCTGCAATCAGTGAAACCGCTTCTCTGACTGCCCCTGACGCTACTGTTGTGACCCGTGAGCAGAAAACCAATGTGACCCAGATTTTTCAGGAGTCTGTTGGTATTTCTTATGCGAAGCAGAGCAATATGGGTACTCTGTCTGGTATCAACATTGAAAATCAGCAGGCAAATCCCATGAGCGAACTGGATTTTCAGGTGGCTGCGAAAATTCAGAAGATCAACCGTGACATTGAGTACACCTTCATCAACGGTGTGTACAACAAGGCTACCACTGACGCAACTATCAATAAGACCCGTGGACTTGTCACGGCAATCACTACCAACACGATTGCCATGAAGTCTAAGCCCCTTGGTCTGTGGGATATTGCCGACATGGTGAAGAAGATTTACGGTGCGAACGCTCCTATTGACGGTCTGTGTCTGTGGTGTGACGCTATTACTCTGTTCCAGATCAATGCGGACGCTGTTCAGAATGGTCTGACTGTGGTTCCTGCCGCACGTGAGATCAACGGTATTGCACTGTCCAGTGTGGTCACTCCTATTGGCGTGGTTTACCTGTATCTGGGTGAGTGCCTGCCTGCTGGTACTGCGCTGCTTCTGAACCTTGATGTTCTGGCTCCTGTTTATCAGCCTGTTCCGGGCAAGGGCAACTTCTTCCTTGAGCAGCTTGCAAAGACTGGCGCTGGTGAGAAGTATCAGCTTTTCGGTCAGATCGGTCTTGACCATGGCCCCGAATGGTATCACGGCAAGTTTACGGGTATCAGCACTGACTTTACGAAGCCTACTTACAGCCGTAGCGTTTTTGTGGCGAACGCCGCTGACTTCAAGGACGCTACAACCACTGGCTGATAATAGCAAGAAGGAGGGTGGACAACATGACTGATGAAGCAAAGCTGACCATGCTGAAAAGTATGACAGGTGAAACGGACGCTGATGTGCTGTCCACCTATCTGACGCTTGCTAAAGGCGTGGTGATCTCTAAAGCCTATCCGTATGGTACGGGGACAGAGGAAGTCCCTGCCCCCTACCATACTACTCACGTTGAAATCGCTGCTTATATGCTGAACAAGCGTGGTGCAGAGGGAGAAACCGCACATAGCGAAAACGGCGTGTCCCGTTCCTATGAGGACGGTGATATTCCACCTACGCTACTGCGAAGAATTGTCCCGATGGCGGGGGTGATCGGATGAAGCTGATGAAACGAAATCTGACTCCCGTTTATTACTGCCTGTATTCTGATCGGCAACCGATCATGGATGATGACGGCTATGAAACAGGTGAGTACGGTGTAGGCTACGGAGAAGCCGTAAAACTGATGTGCAGCGTGTCCCCGGCTACGGGGTATGCACAGGCTGAAATGTTTGGCAGTTTGGAGTCCTATGACAAAGTTCTCATTACTGATGATATGACGTGTCCCATTGATGAAAACACGGTGCTGTTTATTGATAAAGAGCCTGAGTTTGAGGGTGGGAAACCGAAGTTTGACTACAAGGTACGCCGTGTGGCAAAGTCTTTGAACGCTATATCCTACGCAGTAAGCAAGGTGAAGGTATCGTGAAGAAACGGGTTATCAAAGTACAGCTTAATGAACAGAGCATTGATCGGGCGATTAAGGAACTCAACGACTATAAGAAGTGGCTGGTAGATAAGACGAAAGAATTTCTGAAAGCCCTTGCAGACGAAGGAGTTGAGATTGCTTCTGCGAAGTTCGGTCAGGCAGTCTATGACGGAACGAACGATGTTACCTGTCAGATGGAAGATAGGGGCGAAAATAAGGTTGCGGTCATGGCGATTGGCAGTGCGACTCTGTTCATTGAATTTGGCACGGGTGTAAGATACCCGGACAATCACCCGGAAGCTGCTGAAAACGGCATGGTTCGTGGAGCGTATGGGTATAAGTTGGGACGGCTTGAAAAGGGCTGGCGGTATACAGGAGAACCCGGAAGCAATGGTGAGGTTATCACAGAAGGAAAACACGCCGGGGAAGTTCACACTTACGGCAACCCTGCCAACATGAGTATGTACCTGACAGTAAGAGAATTACAGGACAAATTTGAGGAAATCGCAAGGAGGGTGTACGTATGATTGATTGCGAAAATGAGGTTTATACCCGCATTGCAAGAGTCTTACGTGAGAAATTTCCCAGTATCAATATTGCCGGGGAATATGTACAAGCTCCTTCTAAGTTCCCTCACGTGAGTATCACGCAAAGCGATAATTCCGTTATATCGGAGAAAATGACCGGGGGTGCTGAAATGGCACAGGTCATGTTTGAAATCAATGTTTACTCCAATAAGGCAGAGGGAAAGAAAACGGAGTGCAAGGCTATTATGAAGATCATAGATGATGTACTGTTTTCCATGAACTTCAAAAGGCAGGCGCTGACCCCTGTTCCGAATTTGGAGGACGCAACTATATATCGGTTGGTTGCCCGATACAGGGCAATGACCGATGGAACATATTTTTACAGGAGGTAATGAACTATGGCTACCAGTACGTATATGACCTTCCTTATGCACAAGAAGGCAAGTGAGAGCAATCCCACCTACGAAAAGCTGATTGACATTACTGAGTTCCCCGATCTTGGTACTGACCCGGAAATGCTGGAAACTACCACGCTTTCTGATCGTATGCAGACCTTTATCATGGGTATTCAGGGCAACGAAGCTATGACTTTCAACACCAACTACGACCACACGGGTTATACGGCGCTGAAAGCACTCAAGAACAAGACCGAAGGTTACGCCGTTTGGTTTGGCGGTACTGAAAACGATGACGGTACTGTTACTCCTACGGGTACGGAAGGTAAGTTCAGCTTTGACGGACAGCTTTCCGTTCGTGTTACTGGTGGAGGCGTGAATGAGGTTCGTGGTATGTCTATCACGATTGCCCCGTCTACCGTCATCACTGAGGAATAAGTACAGGAACAATTTCAAGAATTGGAGGAAATAAGCAATGGCAAAGCAGATTATCTTTACTTACGATGGTAAGGACTACACTCTGGAATATACCAGACGCACGATTAAGCAGATGGAGGATGAAGGGTTTGTCGCAAGAATGATTGATGACCGTCCTATGACCCTTCTGCCTGCCCTGTTTGCGGGTGCTTTCAAGGCACATCACAGATTTGTGAAGCAGGACGTGATTGATGATATTTACGCCCA
>Ga0129314_1001443_pt1 | contig 16450 bp, 13 predicted proteins | sample O1111metagenome_FD_94431 | JGI IMG/M metagenome (GOLD analysis project Ga0129314, IMG submission 94431) | Orangutan individual fecal microbial communities from fecal samples from Wisconsin, USA - O1111 metagenome | ecosystem: Host-associated > Mammals > Digestive system > Large intestine > Fecal...
GTTTTCGTTTTTGATAAAGCGGAACTGATAGTAATGGATACCATCCCTGTCATTTATCCGGTAATTTCCCTTGTATTCGGACTGACCGGACAAAACACTCATTACATTACCCAGTTCCAGTGATTCTTCCAGCATTGTACGATCATCCGGATATACACGCTGCCGGATATAGTCTGAGAGGAAAAGATCATAGGGGTATGTATTGCTGTGTTTTTTGTCCGGATCAGGGACATCGTGGTCTTCCTGCTTGATCACAGAGAGAGTTTTTTCTCTGGGGTTGATCAGGTATACGTTCAGGTAGTTGCTACTCAGTGTCTGGACAATACTTACCTGTGTCTCATAGGCTTCCTGTGTTCTAGTGACATCCTCACCGTAGAGGATTGCTTCTAGATGGTTATTGGAAGGATTGAGCAGCAGTCTTGTCACATATTTGGAAAGCCTGGTTATATTGTCATCGTAGAGACAGCGGGAAACTCTGGTGACCTCTACCTGACCGTCCTCGTAGCTTTTCATCAGGGAACTGCGGCAAAATGCGTTGATGAAATCGTTTCTGTCCTTTAATACCGGTATAAAAACAGCAGTCTCTGCAATAAAATGGTCAATGGAAGCGTCAGCATCTATCTTATAAGCCAGGGCAGAAGTGCCTCCGACCTTCAGAATCTTATCATCTGTAAGGTCGAGATGAAAGTAGCCGACAGCATGGGTAATAGATGCCAGAAGAGAGTGGAGCTGATTTTCATAGATTTTGCGTGCTGTCACATCATTGTCTTCACAGGCCACTGCGATTACGAAACCCCGATAGTCATCGGCGTTTCCGTTTCTGGCAATGAGCAGATAATAGTAATGGACAGCATCTGTGACAACCCTGAAATGGAATTTGAAAGAGGCTTCCTGAGAAAGTCTTTCCAGCAGGGTTTCATAATTCAGGTGTCTGGACACATAGGAACGCTCATCCGGATGAATATATTTCTGGATGAGAAAATTAAATGACAGCTTATAGTCTGCATTATCTTTAATATCCGCAAAAGCATCAGTAAATCTGGAACGATATACGGAGATTTTCCCGGTTTCCCGGTTTACGCCATAAACAGACATGTAGTCAAAAGCAAGCAGGTTGATGGCACCCAGCAGACGGAGAGAGTTCTCACCTGTGGGAATAGACTTTGACAGGCTTTCTCCTTCGGCTACTGTGCTGAATACAAGTGCATGTCCTCTGCTACCGTCGGGCTGTACCGTCTCTACTGCATCAACTGTCTCATAAATATGACGGATCGGATCCAGGTAGGTCTTTGGCCCCTGTATCCCCAGTGCTACAGGGCAGGGCGGGCATGGGGAATCAAGCCCCATAAGTGCCTTATAGCATTTCACTCCCGGCTGGAGATTGGGGTACAGTTGTTTGGCAGTGTCGTTATAGCTTAGGATATTATAGTCTTTGTCTATGCTGTAATATCCGGATGAGTGTGTGTTCATAATTTTATACTCCTGGTGTTTAGTGCTTTAAAGTATACTCTTTTTATCAAAAAAATAGCAATGATAATGGACGAATTTGTAAAGGTTGTACAATGTTTCGGTTACTATTCACTCCGTTCTCAGTAACACGCTTAGCGACTTCCATTACTGACAGCCGCCCAAGACTCGCTACTGGCGGTTGGTTAGACCTTACGGGACAGGCATTCCACCTGTTAGACTACTCGCCCTTTTCTGGGCGCACAATTCCGATTTGTCTTCCTGATTTTCTATCTCAATTCTACCATCCCAGAATCAAACACAAAATATAGGAATCCGGTCGGTTTTCGTCTTTTTCTCCTATATACCATAGAGTTATATGATGATATAGCTTATGACATATCTTTCAGTCACCTCAGAAGCATCTGCTCTTCATTTTTCCTTATGTCACAATGGAAAAATACTATATTTTTCCTATAGACAATTTTTCCACACATCCTCTGCATTACTTGACTGCTGGTCTTCCTTTTCCATGTCCTTCAGTCGATTCCTTATCGTACGCTCTGACACAGAATAACGCTCTGCAATTTCTCTATTCGTAAAACCCATTTCTTTGAGTCCTCTGATATCCTCATTGTGAAGATTCTTCTTCAGAGCTGGTTTAACCTTGCCAGCCTTCATATCCTGATGATACTGGCTAAGCTGTGCTGTGGATGATTTTCTACTGGCAAGCACCTTTATCTGCTCCAGACGCAATGCATATAGAAGATACGCTATGATATCCGTATCCTTGATACCATATAAACTACCTAACTGCAATAACTGCTCTGCTAACTGCATGGTCTTACTGTTATCACTTCTCTTGATCTGATCGATCAGTTGCTTTCTTGCCGCACCATCCATGTTTGATTCTATCATAATGCTGATCCTCCTTCAGAGATATATTCATCAAGTCGAGCTATAGTGTATAGTCGCATAGTATATCTCTTTTTTCTTGATATACTATATATACTTTGACGTCGTAAATCAGGCTCTCAAACTAGATTTTAACAGTGCACCGTTAAACCTCTACGCTTAGGGGAATAAAGAAAAGTGAGGGCACAGAACCACCATGCCCTCACACACGTATCATTTCTTATGACTGTCGGTTTTAGTGATTTTCTTCTGCTCGTCAGCATTCACCACTGCAGGCATTTTCTGTTCCACCGCAACCTTCACTGATCCATCCTTATCATCATGCTCTGCCCGGTGTACATCCTCCACTAAACTCTCCAGGCACGCTGATCCAAGTCGCACATCATCTCTTAACTGACACAGATTCTTAATGAAATCAGGATAAACCTCTTTCTCATGCTCGGTCAGCTCCAGAATATTCACTGTACAGGCTCTCTCAAGATCGAGCTGGAACCTCTTGCACAGATTTGCAATCTTCTCAAATGAAGTCGCCTTTTCCTTACCGGTGCCCTTCACATAAACACCTCTCTGCACCGTAGCAATCGCACCCTCACTGGTCAGCATCTTGATTGCCCCAGCAACAACACCATCCGTCACCTCCACACTCACCTTGCTCTGAACATATTTCACGATGTCATTCCGGTTTACTGGCTGTTCACTGGAACCCATAAACTCAAGTACCAGATGCTTCACCTCTGCTGATTTTGATGTAAAAACCATATTCTCTTTTCCTTCCATGATATCATATCTCCTTTTTTAATGTATTTCTTTTCTATTACAGTCCTACTTTAACGCTGTATTTCATGGCTGTCAGTGGTGGTACTGCAAGGAAGTATCATCCTGATTTTAGGGAGTTTACACAGGCATTTCAGAATACTGAATCCTCATTCTCGATGTAAGCATTTTTCATCCTACTGCCTTCTAATAACAGCTACGTCAAAGTGGAAAAATATAGACTCCATTTATATTTTTCCACACTACTCACCTGTCAACCTTCACCATATACTTTTTGCAATCTCCACATATCAGATTGAGATCCTTTGTAGCACGCACACTATTCCCACACACCGGACATACATATTTTCTGGTGCTGGTTTTCTTTGGCTTACGATCTGTATCAGCACCAGTATCAGTACCGTCTGATCCACCACCAGCATCGCCACCTGATGAAGAACTTCTCATACCACCTAAACGATAATTCTCACATGCCACATCCAGTCCCCATGCATGGATATTCTGAATAAACATTTCAGTTGGTTCTGTCACACTCCATCCAATATAAGAGGCCTTTCTGATGCTCAAGCCTCTTTTCTCTGCCTCCTGCTTGAATCTGGTATTATGGTAACGTCCACCATTTGAAGTATCTTTGATGCCATTTTCCAGACAGTAGATATGAACCATCTCATGCATCAAAGTGGCAAGTACATTTTCAATGGGCCTTGACAAATACTCTGCCCCAAGGTTCAGCTCATAATACCGCCCCGTACCAGAAGCCCATACCTTCTGTGTTGTACAGTGCCCATACGCACCACGACTTGACTGTATGGTAATCATCGCAACCGGCAGTGCATTGGTAAAATATTTCTCATTAAAGATGTTGTAAGCGTCTTCCAAACGTTTCGTATCACTACTTAGCATCCGTCCATCCCTCCTGGCTTTTTTATTCTTTAACAATGCACTGTCAAATTTTCCGCCATATACTTATCTCTGCCGTCAAATCTAAATAAATAGGAGCCACAGTACCACGTACTATGACTCCTCATTTATCCGGTCTATAGATTCCAGTGCTCTCGTACATACCTTCTGGATCAGCTTATACGAAGCAATCACCAGAACCGCGTACATACTGATGATCACTGCAACTGCGACCACCAAAAGCACATCTCCAATAAACATAAGCAATACCTCCTTCTAAGAATGCTGGCATTGTAACGCCTCCAGTCCATCTATTTCTATAGTGGCATTGCCCAGAAATACTTATGCTGATTTAGGTATTAATTTCTATCATTTTCCCATCCATATTCCCCATATCAACAAATCAAATCCGAATCCAAACTCCATCCAACTACCCCCAATACCCTTTCTGGCTTGCAGGGACACCCCTAGAATCCATTTTCTAGCTTTACCCCATAAAATACCCATCCGGCATCAAACCCCTCTTAAAACTCAAAATGGCACCTTACACAACTATTCGCATTTTTATTCTTCCTGCAAACTGGAACTTTAGAATCAACTTTCATTTTTTCATATCAAAAAATGTAATTTTGTAACTTTTCCAAGCATCTGCAAGCACCCGGAAAGCTCACCACCCCAGCACGAACGTCTATCCTGGATGCAGTATTTTCAGCAAACGCCCATTTTCTGTACGAAATACCCAATAAACAATAAAAAAGGCAACCCGTTTTTATACGGATTGCCTGATATGATAGCGAGAGGGAGACTTGAACTCTCGACACCGCGGGTATGAACCGCGTGCTCTAGCCAACTGAGCTATCTCGCCATATGTCCGACCCAGACCGCGTATACACGCAGTCCAGACCGAAGACGTGGGGCCTACAGGGCTCGAACCTGTGACCCTCTGCTTGTAAGGCAGATGCTCTCCCAGCTGAGCTAAGACCCCGTTCGTGTGTCGCTCGTTTTGCGACCTCTGTATATTACTAAATCGACCAAACTTTGTCAACAGCTTTTCCAAACTTTTTTGAAGCTTTTTTTGAAGAAAAATTTTCAGGCCGTAACAGCTCAGGACCGCCGAGGCGGTCCTGCTATGCATCAGTTAAATCCGTAGAACTTCTGCGCGAGCTTGTAACAGAGGATCGTGAGCTCGTTGCCGGCCTTCAGGCGGAAGTTGCAACCCTGTCCGAGGAAGGAGAAGCGCATCTTGAGCCAGGTCTGGAAGCTGCTTGTCTTCAGGTAGTCCCAGAGCTCCTTTTTCTTCTGCATGTTCTCCGGGTCGCCGGACTTGATGGCCAGCACGGAGGAGATGGTGGTGATGATCTCGAGGTAGCTGAACATATAGTGGCGCTTCTTGCGGCTCTTCAGCTTCGTGAGGTCGCAGCAGTCGATCATGATCCGGTTGACCTTCAGCTGCTGGTCGATGCGCCCGATCATGACGCTTTCATTGACCGACTGATCATCGCGGCCGATGAAGTAGTGATAGAGGTTCACGTCCATATAGTACATCTTCTCTACGCTAGGAATCGGCTGGTAGACGAAGATGTTATCGACGTAGAAGGTGTGCTTCGGCAGCATGAGGCCGCAGTCGCGGAGCATCTGCGTGCGGTAGATGACGGAGTGCATCAGGATGTACTGTCCGAGGTGGAAGTGCTTCACCTCGTCCCAGCCGAAGATGCGGTCCTTCGGGAGAGCCGACTCGTAGCGCATGACCTTCTTATGGGTCTGGCCGACCTTATCGTAGATGAAGTTACAGATGAACATGTCGACCGGGGTGCCGGCCATGATGAGCTCACGGAGCTTCTCAAGCACCTTCGGGAGGGCTTCGTCATCGAGCCAGTCGTCGGAATCGACGACCTTATAGAAGAGGCCGCTCGCATTGCGGAGACCGGTATTGACCGCCTCCCCGTGGCCGCCGTTCTCCTGATGCACCGCCTTTACGATGCCCGGGTACTTCGCCTCGTACTCCTTCGCGATCTCGAAGGTGTCATCCTTCTGCGAGCCGTCGTCAACGACGATGATCTCCACCTCGTCACCACCCGGAAGGATCGACTCAATGCACTTCCGCATATAGGCGGCAGAGTTGTAGCATGGTATAGCAAAGCTGACAAGCTTCATGTTTCCTCTTTTCTCAGGATATCGCAGAATATCCTGTACTATCGCTGCTGCGCCGCCCGGTAGTTCCGATCACCGGACGCATCTCTGCAGCTATCCATCAGTTCCCATAATTGAGCTCATTCTACCACGCTACGCAAAACATGACAAACAGAAAAGAGAAGCCCCGTTTGGGACTTCTCTAAGTGAGTTGTACCAGTTCGGGCAGGGAGGGGGCTCGGAGTACTGTGCCTCCGTTGCCGGGCCCTCTGATCGAACTGTTACAAGTGATTTACCGGATCGTGGTGCCTGCGAGGCCGTCTACGGCCTTCTCTGCGAGCTCCATCGAGGTGATGATGGCCTTACGGTCCTTCCCGGACTCGACGAAATCGACACCGGCCTCTACCTTCGGCTGCATAGACTTGAACTCGAAGTGACCGTCGCGGATGTACTGCTTCGCATCCTCGATCGACATGGTTTCGATCGCCTTCTCATCGGCCTGACCGTAGTTCAGGGATACATGATCCACGGCGGTCGTGATCAGCAGGATGTCGGCGTCGACGTCCTTTGCGAGGAGGGCTGCGGTGCGATCCTTCTCGATGACAGCCGCTGCGCCCTTCAGGTTGTTGCCCTGACGAAGCACCGGAATACCGCCACCGCCGCAGGCGATGACGACCTGATCCGCGTCAAGGAGTGCCTTGATGGCGTCGATCTCGACGATGGACTTCGGGGTCGGGGAGGAAACGACACGCTGGAATACGCCATCGGAGATCATCTCCACATGGTTACCGTTCTCCTCTTCCTTCCGTGCCTCCTCTGCGTTCATCAGCTTACCGACACACTTGATCGGATTGTAGAAGCTCTCGTCATACGGATCGACCATCACCTGGGTGATGATGGTGGATGCCGTCTTATAGATGCCTCGCTTCACGAGCTCGGCACGCACTGCGTTCTGCAGGTCGTAACCGATCATGCCCTGGCTCATCGCGGAGCATACATGAAGCGGCGTGTTTACATACTGCTCCGGATTCGACTCCGTAAGGTTCTTCATCGCAGTGTGGATCATACCCACCTGCGGTGCGTTCGAGAATACCAGTGCGACCTGATAGCCGTCCTCGACGAAATCGCCGATCATCGTTGCGGTACGTGCAACGGCGGCCTTCTGCTCCGGAAGGGTAAAGCCCAGATCCTTATGTCCAAGCGCAATGACCATTCGCTTTTTGCTCATGCTGTACCTCCTCTTAATTCTTCTCTTCATCGAGAGCTGCGATATCGATGAGATGCAGCTCGGATGACTTATTTTCGAGGGATGTGGCAAGCGCTCTTGCCGTATCCACTGCTGTCAGTACATTTACACCGGTCTCGACCGCGTTACGACGGATCACGAAACCATCCTTGGAGGCCTCTGCGCCCTCCTTCGGAACGTCGATGACGATGTCGAGCTCATGGCCGAGTACGAGGTCGAGGATGTTCGGGGACTCCTGCTCTACCTTCCGTACCTGGAAGCACTTGACGCCGTCCTCAGTGAGTGCCTGGTAGGTGCCGTGGGTCGCGAAGATACGGTAGCCGAGCTGCTCGAAGCGCTTCGCGATCGGGGTGATCTCTTCCTTATCCTCATCACGTACGGTGATGACCATGTTCTTATACTTCGGAAGCTGAATGCCAGCGCCCTGGAATGCCTTGTACAGTGCTTCGTTAAAGCTTTCTGCGATACCCAGGCACTCACCGGTGGACTTCATCTCCGGTCCAAGACTGATATCCGCACCACGGATCTTCTCGAAGGAGAATACCGGCATCTTGATCGCGTAGTAGTCGGCTTCCTTCTGGAGACCCGGCTCATAGCCAAGCTCACGGATCGTGTGGCCGCAGATGATCTGTGTAGCGAGCGGCACGATCGGAATACCGGTTACCTTACTGATGTACGGAACGGTACGTGAGGAACGAGGGTTGACCTCGATGATGTACACCTCGTCACCATCTGCGATGAACTGAACATTGACCATACCGATAACGTGCAGGGCCTTCGCGAGACGCTCGGTATACTCGATGACGCGCTCCTTCGCCTTCGGGGTCAGGCTGCGCTCTGGATATACGGAGATGGAGTCGCCGGAGTGGATACCCGTACGCTCGATATGCTCCATGATACCCGGGATCAGGATGTCCTGACCGTCGCAGATCGCATCAACCTCGAGCTCGGTACCACGGATGTACTTATCGACGAGGATCGGGTGCTCCTGTGCGATCTGGTTGATCTCGCCGATGTACTCGTCGATATCCTGATCGCTGATCGCGATACGCATGCCGGCACCACCGAGTACGTAGGAAGGACGTACCAGTACCGGGTAGCCCAGCACATGGGCCGCTTCCTTCGCTTCCTCTGCCGTAAATACGGTCTGACCTGCGGCACGCTGGCAACCGGTCTCCTGAAGAATCTCGTCGAAACGCTCACGGTCCTCTGCGGCGTCGACGTCATCCTGCTGTGTTCCGAGGATCGGCACGCCCATCTTCTGGAGGGCATCGGCCAGCTTGATGGCGGTCTGTCCACCGAACTGAACGACGGCTCCGTCCGGCTTCTCCACGTCTACGACGTTCCGTACATCTTCCGGTGTCAGCGGCTCGAAGTAGAGCTTATCCGCGATATCGAAGTCCGTGGAAACGGTCTCCGGGTTGTTGTTGATGATGATGGTCTCGTAGCCCTCGCGCTCGAACTGCCATGTACTGTGCACGGAGCAGAAATCGAACTCGATACCCTGGCCGATACGGATCGGACCGGAACCGAGGACGAGCACCTTCTTTTTCTTGTTCGGATCGCGGAAGGCACCGGTCGCCTCGTTCTCTGAGCCGAATACGCTGTAGTAGTACGGGGTCTCGGCCTCGAACTCTGCGGCGCAGGTGTCCACCATCTTGAACGCAGCGTGGATGTCCCACTTGTCGCGCATCTCGCGGATCTCGTCCTCGCTGTAGCCGCTGAGGCGGGCAATGACGTTGTCCGGGCATTCGATGCGCTTCGCTTCGCGAAGCAGGGTCTCGTTCATGGACTCGTTGTGGAGTCTGTTTTCCATGTCTACGATGATCTTCAGCTTATCGATAAACCACTCATCGATCTTCGTGATGCTGTGGATCTCCTCGTAGCTGTAGCCACGGCGGAGTGCCTCGGCGATGACCCAGATACGACGGTCATCGATACGGTGAAGCAGCTTATGAAGATCATGATCGTCGAGGTCGGTGAAGTCATAGGACATCAGCGAATCGACGTGCTGCTCGAGGGAGCGGATGGCCTTCATGAGGCCGCCCTCGAAGTTGTTTGCGATCGCCATCACCTCACCGGTCGCCTTCATCTGGGTACCGAGGGTGTGCTCTGCGGTGATGAACTTATCGAACGGAAGACGTGGCATCTTGACGACACAGTAGTCGAGCATCGGCTCGAAGGATGCGTAGGTCTTACCGGTAACGGCGTTCTTGATTTCATCGAGGGTGTAGCCCAATGCGATCTTCGCGGCTACCTTCGCGATCGGGTAACCGGTCGCCTTCGATGCGAGGGCGGAGGATCTGGATACACGAGGGTTTACCTCGATGACACAGTACTCAAAGCTCTCCGGGTTCAGGGCATACTGTACATTACAGCCGCCGGTGATGCCGAGCTCGGTGATGATATTGAGCGCGGAGGTACGGAGCATCTGGTACTCCTTATCCGACAGGGTCTGGGACGGAGCCACGACGATGGAGTCACCTGTGTGGACACCGACCGGGTCGAGGTTCTCCATATTACATACGGTGATGACATTGCCCGCAGAATCACGCATCACCTCGTACTCGATTTCCTTCCAGCCGGCGATGCAACGCTCGACCAGAACCTCGTGTACGCGGCTGAGACGGAGACCGTTCTCGAGGATCTCCTGGCACTGCTCAGGGTTCTCTGCGATACCACCGCCGGAACCGCCGAGGGTGTAGGCCGGACGCAGCACGACCGGATAACCGATCTCCTCCGCGACCTCGAGACCACGCTCGAGATCATGGACGACCTCTGACTTCGCCACCGGCTCACCGATCTTCTCCATGGTCTCCTTGAACATGAGACGATCCTCGGCCTTCTTGATGGTGAGGGCCGTGGTACCGATGAGGCGCACGTTATGGGAGGCGAGGTAACCGGACTCGTCCAGTGCCATCGCCAGGTTCAGTCCCGCCTGACCACCGAGGGTCGGCAGGATGGAGTCTGGCTTCTCCTTCTCGATCAGCTTCTCCAGTACATCTACGGTCAGCGGCTCAATGTATACATGATCCGCGATATCCTTGTCGGTCATGATGGTCGCCGGGTTCGAGTTCAGCAGTACGACCTCGACGCCCTCTTCCTTCAGTGAACGGCAGGCCTGGGTGCCGGCGTAGTCGAACTCCGCAGCCTGACCGATGACGATCGGACCGGAACCGATCATCAGGACCTTCTTAATACTTGTATCTCTCATGTTCAGCCCTCCATCATCTTCATAAAGCGATCAAACAGGTATGCGCTGTCACGTGGACCCGGGCAGGCCTCCGGATGGTACTGTACCGTCACGATGTTCTTGCCCTTCTAGCGCAGGCCCTCATTCGTACCGTCGTTGACATTGACGAACGCCTCTTCCGCGATCGCCGGATCGATCGTCTTCGGATCGACCGCATAGCCGTGGTTCTGGGACGTGATGTAAACACGACCGTTCGAGAGGTCCTTCACCGGATGGTTGCCACCACGGTGACCATACTTCAGCTTGTAGGTGTCCGCACCGGTCGCAAGGGCCATCAGCTGGTGGCCGAGGCAGATCGCGAAGATCGGCGTCTCGGAAGCATAGAGCTTCTTGATTTCTTCGATCACCGCCACGTTCTCCTTCGGGTCACCAGGACCGTTCGAAATCATGATGCCGTCCGGATTCTGGCTGAGGATCGTCTCTGCGCTGGTATCAGACGGGTACACCGTGACATCACAGCCGTGCCGCTGCAGGGAGCGGATGATGTTTCTCTTCGCACCGACGTCGAGGAACGCGACGCGCTTCGGCTCGCGGTCACCGGTGTAGCGGGAGCCATCCGGGTTCTCGGCCTGTGCGACATAGACTTCCTTCGTGCTGGTCTTCTTTACGACGCCCTCGACCTTGTAGGCCTTGATGCGCTCAAGCAGTGCCGGCATCTCTTCCTTATGATAACGGTGGGTGGTGATCATACCGTTCATGGTTCCTTCGTCACGGAGCCGCTTGGTCAGCGCTCTCGTATCGATGCCTGCGATGCCCGGAACCTCGTTCTTCTTCAGGAAATTCTGGATGGTGTTCTCGGAGCGGAAATTCGACGGCATGCGGGAAAGCTCACGCACGATGAAGGCATCCGGCCATGGCTGTGCGGACTCCATATCTTCATAGCAGATACCGTAGTTACCGATCAGTGGATAGGTCATCACGACTGCCTGTCCTGCGTAGGACGGGTCCGTCAGCACTTCGAGGTAGCCGGTCATCGAGGTGTTGAATACGACCTCGGAGATCACTTCCTTCTCTGCACCAATTGACGTACCCTTGAACACTGTTCCATCTTCAAGAATCAAAAATGCGTCCATTGTTTCTCCTTCTATCATTACATGGTGAATGGTTACTTACTTAAGTTACTTGCGTAGGTTTCTTCCTATATATTATCTGTTTACACCCGTGGGTTTCAAGTCCAGATGAAGATATATCTTCATCTGGACTTGAAACCCATGGGTGGGCAAGGTGCGAAGCACCTTTGCCAGGGCATAGCGAGGATTTCCTGCGCACGAACGTCATCCGCACGATCTCAGTGATATCCGCGCAGGAATCCGAGTTATGTCCGTAAACAGTCACTAAGCCACTGGGAAATCTCCAGTGAAGACTTCCACGGCCGGGCCGGTCATAAAGCCGTGGCCGGTCGCGGCGTCGTAGCGGATCGTGAGGTCACCGCCCACCAGGTGGACGAGGATCTCGGTATCCTTTCGAAGCTTCCCGGCGAGGCAGCCCGCAGCGACGGCCGCAGTCGCACCAGTTCCGCAAGCGAGGGTCTCTCCGGAGCCACGCTCCCAGACACGGAAGTCGATCTCGGTGTCCGAGATGATCCGGATAAACTCCGAATTTACCTTCTCCGGAAAACGCGGATGGGTCTCAAAATCATGCCCATATAAAAGAAAATCCAAATCAGAGACCTTAGAAACACGAAGCTCCGGATTATCTGAAAGGAAATATACCGCATGCGGATTTCCAACATCGATTCCGATGAAATGGAGATGCATCCCGTGAACAGTGATATCTTCCGGAAGCTCTGATGTCAGCTTCGCCACGCCCATATCCACCGTTGCGCGGGTCATAACCCCATGTTCTGTATAAAGCTTTATGTTCTTAAGTCCCGATTTGGTATCGATGACTGCTTCTGTTCGATCAGCGGGAATGATGCCGTGATCATAGATAAATTTGGCGACACAACGGATCCCGTTGCCGCACATATTGCCCTCCGATCCGTCGAGGTTAAACATATGCATGTACGCATCTGCCCTGTCTGACGGCTCAATCAGGATCAGCCCGTCGCCGCCGACACCGTAGTGCCGATCTGCGATGCGCTTCGCCAGCGCCGAAGGGTCCTGAACCTGTTCGGAAAAGCAATTTACATATACATAGTCGTTTCCGCAACCCTGCATCTTTGTAAATTTCATCTTTTTTCCTTTTAGAATAAAACCTGTAGATATATTGTGTAGGAGCCATGCAGCCGACGAACCACACATGGTTCGTCGGTGTGGCGTATCCGCCCGAAAGCCCGGTAACGCTTGTTAACCGGAGCCATGCAGCCGACGAACCACACATGGTTCGTCGGTGTGGCGTATCCGCCACATGGATTGATCGAAGGCAATGTAGCTGTATGCGAGCATACGATACATTGTCTTCGATCAATCCGCATGGCTCTGAACGATACACAAATTTTCACTATATTAGCAAACTAGGCCGCTCAATACAAGCCCCGTTTTACGAAAAAAACAAGGCGCAGGGAGTCCGGTGATTCCCTGCGCCCTGTCTTTTTACTTCTTCTTTCCGAGGTATGCGGCCTGGATGTCGTCGTTTGCGAGGAGCTCGGCGCCGCTGCCCGAGAGGGTGATGCGGCCGGTCTCCATGACGTAGGCCTGATCTGCGACCTTGAGCGCCATGTTCGCGTTCTGCTCGATGAGCAGGATCGTGGTACCATGCGTTTCATTGATGCGCTGAATGATGGAGAATATCTCGCGAACGATGATCGGAGCGAGGCCGAGGGACGGCTCGTCGAGCATCATGATCTTCGGCTTCGACATGAGGGAGCGGGCGACGGCGAGCATCTGCTGCTCACCACCGGACAGGGTGCCGGCGAGCTGCCAGGAGCGCTCCTTCAGTCGCGGGAACATACCGTAAATTTCCTCGATGTCTTGGTCGAGGGCATCGTTTCGGAGGTATGCACCGATCTTGATGTTCTCGAGGACGGTCATATCCGGAAAGACGTGACGTCCCTCCGGGCAGAGCACGATCCCCTTCTCCACACGCTTCGCGGTCGGCATATTCGTGATATCCTCGCCGTCGAAGACGATGCTTCCTTCGCTCGCTTTCACCAGTCCGGAAATCGTACGCAGCGTCGAGGACTTTCCGGCACCGTTCGCACCGATCAGGGTAACGATGGCGTGATCCGGCACATCGAAGCTGATGCCCTTCACGGCTTCGATGCCGCCGTAATGAATTTTCAGATTCTCTACTTTCAGCATGTTGTGCCCCCCTTACGCGCTCTTCTCGATCCGCAACGTGTACAGTACTCAGTCTTCTGCATCGTCTGAACCTCCTAAGTAAGCGTCGATGACCTCCTGGTTATTCTGGATCTCCTCCGGTGTGCCATGCGCGATGAGCTTTCCGAAATTCAGAACGTAGATGCGCTCCGAGATCTGCATGACGAGATCCATGTGGTGCTCGATCATGAAGATGGACAGGTGATACTGGTCGCGGATCTTCACGATAAAGTCGGTCAGCTCCTGCGTCTCCTGCGGGTTCATGCCGGCCGCCGGCTCATCGAGCAGCAGCAGCTCCGGCTTCGTCGCAAGTGCACGTGCGATCTCAAGGCGGCGCTGGAGTCCGTACGGAAGACTCGAAGCGATATCATCCTTGTACGCATAGAGGCCCTGCTCCCGCAGAAGCTGCTCGGTCTCTGCCCGCATGCGCGCCTCTTCCTTCCGGTTCAGGCGCAACGTCGCGCTGAAAACATTGTCCTTCGCACGGAGATGCTCGGCGATCAGGACGTTGTCGAAGACCGTCAGATTCGAGAAGAGACGGATGTTCTGGAAGGTCCGGGCGATGCCGAGCTTCGTGATAGCATCCGGAGCGTTGCCACGGAGATCACGGCCGTCGAACTTCACGGCGCCGGAGGTCGGGGTATAGATACCGGTGATGCAGTTAAACGCCGTCGTCTTGCCGGCACCGTTCGGACCGATCAGGGCGACGATCTCGCCGCGGTTGACCTCGAGTGAGAGGCCGTCGATCGCACGTACGCCACCGAACTGCATGACGACGTTCTCCATCTGGAGGACATTTTCTTTTACTTCACTCATCTCTGCTCCTCCACTTCCTTCACTGTTTTCTTTCCTATATAAAGCGCAGACACAGACGCACTGCCGAAACGAAGGTCCGGCTTTTTCATCTCACTCATACCTTCCCCCTCGCTTTCTTCACTTTTTTCTTCCCGAGCCCCCGGAAGAAGCCGAGGATCCCGTTCCAGCTGAATTCGTTCGTGCCCATGAGGCCGCGGGAGTAGAACAGTACGACGACCATCAGAAGGATGGAGAAGATCACCATGCGGAAGCCCGGACGGAACAGCGGGATGTTGATGCTACCGATGTAGAGCGGCTCGTCGAAGAAGCGGAGCAGCTCACGGCCAGCGGTCACGAGGAACGCGCCCAGCACCGAACCGGTCACAGAGCCGATGCCGCCGATGACGACGATCAGCAGGATGTCGTAGGTGAGGGACACCTGGAAGGTCTTACTGTCGATGGAGCGCATGAACATCGCGAGCATGCCGCCACTGACGCCGGCGAAGAAGGAGGAAATCACGAAGCTGAGCTCTTTCGTCTTAAACAGGTTGATGCCCATCGCCTCGGCCGCGATCTCATCCTCGCGGACCGCCTTGAACATCCGTCCGAAGGACGAGTTGATCAGGAGTACCATGAGGCCAATGCAGACGACCGTCAGCGCAAGCACCTGGAATAAACTCGAGAAGCCCGGGATGGACTTGAGGCCATACGAGCCGTTCGTGATGGTATCGAGCTGCGGAGCCGAGATCAGCGCACGGATGATCTCCGCGAAGCCGAGGGTCGCAATCGCGAGGTAGTCGGACTTGAGACGGAGCACCGGGATACCGATGAGGGCCGCAAAGGCCGCCGCTACGAGTCCGCCGAGGATCAGTGCCACGAGGATCGGTGCGTGCAGGTTCGCGATCGCCGGATGGATACCGGAGATGTAGTACACGGAAGCACGCTGGTCGACCGGGATCGTGAGGATCGCGGTCACATACGCGCCGAGCGCCATAAATCCGGCCTGGCCCAGAGAAAAGAGACCCGTGAAGCCGTTCACGAGGTTCATGGACACCGCGACGACCGCATAGATCATCGAACGCTCGATGATGGAAATCGCATAATTGTAGCTGTATTTGTTCGCGTCCAGGAAGGCGCAGGCCCCGAGGATCGCCACGATCAGCAGGAGGCTCAGGATGGTGTTTCTGCGCTTCTCCGGCGTCATGTTTACCTTTGTTTTCATCGCTGCTTCCTCCTTATACCTTGTTCGTGGTCTTCTCACCGAAGAGTCCGGTCGGCCGCACGAGCAGCACGACGATCAGGATGACGAAGGTGAAAGCATCCGAGAAGGTGGAGTAGCCCGCGGCGACGAGCGCCGTCTCACCGAGTCCGATCAGGAAGCCGCCGACGACTGCACCCGGGATCGAGCCGATCCCGCCGAATACGGCTGCAACGAAGCACTTCATGCCCGGCAGAGATCCGGAATACGGATACACGGTCATACGATCGGTGAAATACAGGATGGAGCCGACCGCGGCGAGCAGTGACCCGATCGCGAAGGTCAGGGAAATCGTCTTATTGATGTCGATACCCATGAGGGACGCGGTCTCATAGTCCTTCGATACCGCACGCATCGCCATACCCATCTTCGTATGCTGGATCAGGGTGATGAGTAAGTACACGAGCACGAGTGTCAGCACCGGCGTCAGGAAGGTGACGAAGGAGGCGGACAGACCGCCGATCTTATAGACA
>Ga0129314_1001444_pt1 | contig 16446 bp, 18 predicted proteins | sample O1111metagenome_FD_94431 | JGI IMG/M metagenome (GOLD analysis project Ga0129314, IMG submission 94431) | Orangutan individual fecal microbial communities from fecal samples from Wisconsin, USA - O1111 metagenome | ecosystem: Host-associated > Mammals > Digestive system > Large intestine > Fecal...
CCCAGCTGTGTCAAGGGCGGGATGGAGATCATGCTCTTTGGTATGATCGCCGCAGTGGGAATGCGTACCCTGGCCGAGGCCAAGCTGGATTTTTCGCACAGCCGCAACCTGATCATTGTGGCGCTGATCCTGGTCTTTGGGTTGGGTATGTCCAGCGGCATCACCCTTTTCGGCGTCAACTTCTCCGGACTGTTCATCGCGGTGGTCATCGGAGCGGCCGCCAACAAAATTCTGCCCGAGAACATCTAGACCCAAAGGGGGAAAGGTTGTATTCTACAACCTTTGGTGGTAAGATATTCCTAAAAGAATCTGTTATGGAGGTACCAATATGCCATTGCCACTGACCCACGAGCAGGCGGAAGCGCTGCTCAAAGAACATACTAAAACCGAATCGCTCCAGCGGCACGCCTATGCGGTAGAGGCCGCCATGCGGCATTTTGCCCAGCTGCAGGGGGAGGATGTGGAATACTGGGGTATGGTTGGCCTGCTCCACGATCTGGACTATGAGCAGTACCCGGAGCTGCACTGCCAAAAGACCCCGGAGTTCCTGCGGGAGGCGGGTTTTGACGACGCCTTTATTCACGCGGTTCTCAGCCACGGCTATGGGCTCTGTACCGATGCCAAGCCGGAGCTTTTTATGGAGAAGGTCATCTATACGGTGGACGAGCTCACCGGCTTTATCACCGCCTGCGCCCTGATGCGCCCCTCCAAAAGCGTTATGGATATGGAGGTTAAGTCGGTCAAGAAGAAGTTCAAGGACGCCCGTTTTGCCGCCAAGGTAAACCGCGAGCTCATCAAAGGCGGCTGTGAACTGATGGGGATGGAGTTTGACCAGGTGGTTCGGGAGACCATTGAAGCGCTCAAGCCTGTCTGTGAAAAAATCGGCCTGGAAACCATCTGAACACTGAACTGAACCAAAAAGAGCACCCTCGGGTGCTCTTTTTTTATGCTAGGAAGAAAAGACAGGGAGCTGCTGCAAAAGATAGAGGATGAGCAGGTGGGCCGGATAAAAGACATAGAAGAGATACTTGATGTTGGGCCCCCGCTCCCCGTTGTAGAGGGCCAGTGGGATAAAGGCCAGGGCGGAGTACATCTGTATGGTGCCCCAGTAAAAGAGCAGGTTGAGCCCTACCAGCACCAGAAAAAGCCCCCGGGTGGACTGCCCGTACAGGTAGAGGGCGGTGATGAGCAGCACCCCGAAAAAGCCGTAGTCGGTGGAGAAAAGATTGGCCGCGACCCCGCAGAGGACGATGGCCAGGCCGCCGATGCCGCTGCGGTAGCGCTCAAAGAGATAGATACCCAGCAGCCCCAGAAAGAGGGTGAAAAATACATTCTGACTGTAGGGATAGATGAGCCTTTCCCGCATGGCCAGGTCGAAGGGAATTTCAGAGAGAAAGGCAAAAAGCAGCAGGCGGCCCATATATTTTTTAACGTCCCGGGTGTGACGGTAGCCTTCGCCGATAAAATAACACATGATCGGCATGGTCAGGCGGCCGATGATGCGAAAGGACTGCATTGGAACGATGGTGGCGCCGATATGGTCCACCGCCATGGCTGTAATGGCGATCAATTTCAAAAGGAAAGCAGACATCCGGTCAAAACTCCAATCCATCGGGGCGGCAGAGAAACCCACAGGCCCCAATTTGTAACAAATTAAAAAGATTGTAACACATTTTTCTCAAAAGTGCACCCGATTTCTGTCTGTGATCTGCCCAAACGGCCGGCAGGCCCGGTAAGCGTTACCGGCTTTCGGGATCGTCCGGCGGCAGTTGGGGGAGCCAGGGGGTGCAGTACCAGGGGCCCTCATCTTGGTCAAGAAGGGCACGCAGCGCGCCGTCTATCTGTTGGAAGCACCGGAACGCCTCAGCCTCGCCGCCCCGCTGGTAGGCACAGAACAGGCCGCCGAAGAGGCAGGAACGGCCAAAGGCCCTCCAGCTGTGAAACGCTTCGGTCAACTCTTCGGCCAGCACCAGAAGGAATTCCTCCGCCTCCTGCGGACAGATCAGCTCCAAAAAGCAGCCCTGCCGGATGACAGTGGTAGCCCAGGCCAGATCCCAGCCCAGCATCTGGCCGGCGTCCATCCGGCCCGCGAACTGACGGGCAAAGGCAAAGCCATAGACGGCGTTGGCACGGGACTCCTCATCCATCTGGGCGCCAAAGAGCTGGCCCTCCCAACCCACCGAAGCGTAGGCCTCATATTTGGCGCGGTCTCCCGACAGGATCAGCTGCCCGATCCCATCCAGTAGCTCCTGCCGGGTGGTGATCCCCCAGCGGGCCGCCAGCGACCGCCGCACCCGTTCCCGGGCGGCGGGAGTATCCTCCAAAACGGCCAGGGTATCTGGAAAGTAACCCTCCAGCAGGGCGGGGACGCCGGAGAGAAGGATGCAAAAGCGCTTCATCCGGGCCTTGCAGGGGTGAGCGGACTCCTGCTCCGACAGGGACTCCACCGCCTGCTCCAGCGCCTTTTCCATCTGCTCCAGGGTGAGGAATCCCTCCTCCGGAGAGGCGTCTTCTGAGGCGGGCGGCGGGAAGAACATCGACTGGAGAAGGTTCTTCTGAGCTTCCCCCAGGCTGTCCGGAAAAAGAGGTGCGTTTTGATCTTCCTTCATCATACATCCTGCCTTTCTCGGCCCAGCCGCTCCACCAGACGGCCCCGGGGCAGGGCGGGGCTGAACAGATAGCCCTGATACCGGGTACAGCCAATGGCCTCCAGAGCCTGCTGCTGTGCCGGCGTCTCCACATATTCTGCCAAAACGTCGAAATCCAGAGACTGGCTCAGATAGAGGATGGATTCAATGATATTTTTACAGCGGGGGTTGCGGTCCATCTCCCGAATCAGCGAGCCATCCAGCTTGACCAGGTCGAACTGTCCCTCCTGCAGGTATTTGAGGGAGGTAAAGCCCATGGAAAAATCGTCAATGGCAAAGCGATAGCCCAGCCGGGAGAGGGCGGCAAACCGCTCCTTCATCTTGTCGTCAAAGAGCAGTACCGCGCTCTCAATAAGCTCGATGCAGAGGTCGCCGTCTTTCAGGCCAAATTCCTGCTGCAGGTCGGTGAGAAACTGTGTGAAGCCTTGGGAGGAGAGGGTGATGGAGGAGACGTTGACACAGAGGCAGAAGGCGTCGCCGCCCCGCTGCTGAAACCGGGGCAGATCCTGGGCGGCCTGCCGGAAAACATATTGCTCCAGCTGCTCCAGAATGCCGCTCTCCTGGGCGATTTTGATGATCAGCGGAGGATAGACCATTCCAAACAGGGGATGGTTCCAGCGGAGAAGGGCCTCCGCGCCCAGGCATTGGCCGTGGTTGTCATACTGAGGCTGATAGTAAAGGATCAGCTCCCCATCCTCCAGGGCGTGGCGCAGATCCACAGCCAGGGTTTTGGCCAGGGTGCCGGAGGCGTCCCGCCGCTGGGTCAGCGTCAGAGGGATGTTGTTTTTTTCACTGGTCTGGTGGAGGGCGATCAGATCCTCCATCCGCTTTTTGGCGTTGAGATTCAGCTGGCGGTCGGCCATCAGGACAAAGGGCCGGTAGAGAAGAACCCCCACCAGCACGTTAAAGAGCTGGAGAGCGGCCCCCCGCCAGGAGCCGGTGGCCATGACCCCGCCCAGCAGAATGGGGGTGGTCCACTCCACCGAATGGACAGGGATGGGGACAAGGCCCAGCTGCATAGCCCCGCTGGAGGTAAATACCAAAACCAGCGGAGTCAGCAAAAAGGGAAGAAACATAATGGGATTAAAGACAATGGGCATCCCAAACACCATCAGCTCATTGATGTTGAAGAGCATGGGAAGGGCGGCCAGCTTGGCCAGCTTCCGGTTGGTGCGCTGCCGGCTGAAGAGAAGGATGGCAAAGAGGGCGCAGATGGTGGTGCCGCAGCCCCCCATCAGGACAAAAACATCGAGAAAGGTCTTGGTATAGAGCTCGGTGGGCTGGCCGCCCGCGGCAACAGCGGCGGCATTGACAGCGACCCCCTGCTCAAAGATATCCCGTGAGACATGTTCCAGCACATCGCTGCCGTGGATGCCGAACATCCAGAGCAGACTGGAGAAAAATACATACATCAGGCAGGCGCAGAGGGAGCGCTTCTGCCCGATAAAGGCGCGGTTGGTGATCTCGATAAAGAGCTGCTGAAGGCCTGAGAGCCCAAAAAATTCAAAGATGAACAGATTGCCCAGGGCAAAGGCGCCGATGGTCAGCAGGGCGGGGAAAAAGGTCTCCAGGGCGCTGTTGAATTCCACATCCGCCCCAGCTGTATAGAGAGGGGCAGACCGGTGGATCTTATTCTGAAAATAGAAGTAGAGCCGGGGGGCGGTCAATGCGGAGAAGATGGCCACAAACATCCCCTTGGCCCCAAAGGAGGCCAGGTCGAAGTCTTCCGCGAGAAACCCGCTGCAAAGGGCAAAGCAGGCCAGGCTGGTGATGGGACTGCTCTGGATATACCCCACCTGATGGGAACAGATGGCGGCATAGCTGGTGCTGACGGTGAGCACCACATAGAGCGAGAGCATGCCAAAGGTGGCGCTGTGGACGGTATGAAAAAGGGCATACAAAAAACCTCCGGCAAAGGAGGTGATGAACTGTTGGTAAGCGGCGATGGGCAGACTGTACAGAACCAAAGCGAAAGAGCCGATCAGCAGGATCGGAATGGCTGATACCAATCCGTTTCGCACCGCCTGAACGGGAGCGTATCCTTCAATTTTTTCAAAACTTCGCTCTAAAAGTCCAAACATCTTGTCGGGCTCACTTTCTTTGTTTTTTACAGCCGCCGGGAAGAAAGAGGTATATAGGATTATTTTATCATAAAAAGGGAAATTTGTCAGTTCTATTTCAAAACATTCCCAGACGAGAAAGGCGCCGGACCAGCGGTCCGGCGCCTTTTGGCGGTCTATTTTGGAATGGAAGCGTCCCGAAGCTCCTGTGGAGAGAGGGAGAATCGCTTGGGCTGGCGGCTGTCAAACAGGCCGGTAAAATCAAAGGTGGCAAAGTAGTCGGCCGGTGTCTCGGCCCGGCGGATCAGCTCGGTGGAACCGTCCTCCTTCAGCAGAACCTCGGCGGAGCGCAGCTTGCCGTTGTAGTTGTAGCCCATGGAGAATCCGTGGGCGCCGGTGTCGTGAAGCACCAGGTAGTCTCCCACCCGCACCTGGGGCAGCATCCGGTTGATGGCGAACTTGTCGTTGTTTTCGCACAGTCCGCCGGTCACATCGTACCGGTGGTCACAGGGGGCGTTCTCCTTGCCCAGAACGGTGATATGGTGGTAGGCCCCGTAGAGGGCGGGCCGCATCAGGTTGGCGGCACAGGCGTCCAGCCCCAGGTAGTCCCGGTAGGTGTGCTTTTCGTGGATGACCTTGGCTACCAGACAGCCGTAGGGGCCGGTGATGAAGCGGCCCATCTCGGTAAAGATGGCCACGTCGGACATCCCAGCCGGAACCAAAATTTCCTCAAAGGCCTGCCGCACCCCCTCGCCAATGGCGAGGATGTCGTTGGGCTGCTGGTCAGGGCGGTAGGGGATACCCACACCGCCGGACAGGTTGATAAAGGAGATCTGAACGCCGGTTTTCTGCGCCAGCTCCACCGCCGTTTCAAAGAGGATACGGGCCAGCTTGGGATAGTAGGCGTTGGCCACCGTGTTGCTGGCCAGAAAGGCGTGAAGCCCAAAGTGCTTGGCCCCCAGCTCCCTGAGCTTCTGAAAGCCTTCGATGAGCTGGGCTTTGGTAAAGCCGTATTTTGCCTCGCCGGGGGTGTCCATGATCTCGTTGTTGATGGCGAAATCTCCGCCTGGGTTGTAGCGGCAGCAGATGGTTTCGGGGATGCCGGCGATCTCGTTCAGATAGTCGATATGGGTGATGTCATCCAGGTTGATGATGACCCCAAGTTTGCTGGCCAGGGCAAAATCCTCCCTGGGGGTCACATTGGAGGAGAACATGATCTCATGGCCCTGAAAGCCCACGGCATCCGCCATCATCAGTTCGGTATAGGAGGAGCAGTCGGCACCGAATCCCTCCTCCTTTAAAATTTGCAGGATGGCAGGGTTAGGGGTGGCCTTCACCGCAAAGTATTCGTGATAGCCTTTGTTCCAGGCAAACGCCTCCTTGACCTTCCGGGCATTTTCCCGGATACCCCTCTCATCGTACAGGTAGAAGGGGGTGGGGTAGGTCTCTGCCATCTCTTCCACCTGGGCAAGGGTGACAAAGGGTTTCTTTTCCATGGGGCAGCATCCTTTCCTCGGTTCTCTGCCCTGTATTATAAACGGTTTTTGGGGGTTTTTCAATGCAGTTTATAAAAATAGCCCCCCACAGAGTTGTAAAACCACTGCAACAAATCCTGCCTGCCGCCCCAGATGAAAGCACCAAAAGGAGGAATGTTATGATTGCGCTGAGGGTGACCGGCCAAAGCCTCATCCGAACCGACTACCACCCGGTGGTGGCCGACAGTAAAAACTATCTGACCGCCCGCTTCTGCTTTGACCAGCCCTGGGCCGGGCTTGGGAAAACAGCGGTGTTTACCGGCCAGGGCAAAAGCTACCATGTTCTGCTGGAGCAGGATCAATGTCTGGTTCCCCATGAGGTCATCCACATACCCGGCTTTACGGTCAGCGTCTTTGGCGGCGACCTGATCACCGCCAATTCGGTGGAGATCCCGGTGGAGCCCAGCGGCCTTGCGGAGGGGGAGACGCCAAGTCCCCCTACCGCGGATATCTACAGCCAGATCACCGCACAGCTGGCCGCAAAGGCCGACGGCCTTCTGCTGTCGGGGGGCGTTCTCCGGCTGACTGCCGGGGGGCTGCCCATCGGTCAGGGAATTGTACTGCCTGCCGGCGGAACGGGAGCCAAAGAGCTCTACAGCTTTGATTTTACAGCCGACCGCTTTTTGCGGGAGGGGGAGCGGTATCAGCTGGTGATCCCGGCCGCCGACCACCGCCTGGGGGCCAATGCCGTGGTCTGTGAGCTGATGCGCCGGTCGGAACAGGGGTTTGACAACCTGGCTGTTCAGTACCGCAGGCTTTCCAGCGGAGATATTGTCGTTTATACCCACCAGCCCTTTGACGGGCGCATTGTGATGGAAGGAGTGTAGCAGATGGCAGAGATGGATCAAATTCGTCTGGGCAGTCGGGTGGAGGAGGTGCTGGCCGCCATTGACGGCAACTTTACCGCCCTCAATCAGTCCAAAGCGGAGGTGGACGCCCTTCCCACCAAGCTGAGCCAGCTGACCAACGACGGGAACTTTGTCTCGGACGGGGCCTATGTCCACACCGATCAAAACTTTACCCAGGAGGAAAAAACCAAGCTGGCAGGCCTTGTCAACTACACCCTGCCGGTGGCGGGGGAGCAGCTGGGCGGCGTAAAGAACGGCGGCAATGTGACGGTCAACGCTGACGGAACCATGACCGCTCCGGCGGGCGCCGACACAGGGGTGACGGTACAGAAGCTGACCTTCACAGCCCAGGACAGCCGCTGGAGCCAGGCGGAAGGGGGCGGCTGGCAGCTGACCGTTCTGGCCAGCGGAGCCAGTACCGCCGCTGTCTATCAAAAGGTGGGGACACAGCTCTGCCAGGTCCTCTGCGGGGTGGCCATTGAGGAAACCCAGGTGCTGCTGACAGCCCAGGAGGCCTTTGAGGGCTGTCTTGTTCTGCTGTAAGGGGGAGGAGAGAAGATGGTTTCTAAAATTACAGCGCCGCCCACTCCCCAGGAGCTGATTGCCAAGGTCAACGAACTGGCGGCCCAGCGCTGGACAGTCAACGGCAAGGCCACCGGAGAGGACAATACCCTCACCCTGACCCCGGGGGATCTGGGCGCCGAGGCAGCGGGAGCGGCGGTAGCGGTGCAGACCGCGCTGGATGCCCACACTGCCGACGGAACCGGCCATATCACCTCCCAGGAGCGGGCCGATTGGAACAGCCGTGCCACCGCCGAGCAGGGGGCCAAGGCGGACAACGCCCTGCCCCGCTCCGGAGGGGCGCTGGAGGGGCCGGTGACCGCCCAGGTCAACACCAGCTATCAGCAGTTTCAGCTGCGGGGACTGGCCCTGGGCACCGAACTGCCTGCCAGCATCGCCAACGGACAGATTTTCTTTCAGTACTAAAGGAGGCCACAGATGATGAAACAGATACAGTTTAAAAAAGGCGAGCCCATTGCTCTGCTGGGCGCGGTCAAGAGCCGCCAGCTGGTGCAGGGCAACTATCGGGATTGCCTGGAGCTGACCTTTCCGGAAGAGGTTGGGTATGAAGGGCTGCGCGCCGTCTTTTCTGATGAGGAAAGCCTTTCGGAGCTTCGCATTTTAGAGGACGGCGTGGTGGCAGGGACCCATCTGGATTACCAGCTTCCCCGGAACCTGGCCCTTCAGCGGGAGGTGGGGGAGCCCGGTCAGCCGCCTCAAAACCGGTATGTGATGACCCTGGCGGCCCTCTCCCCCGGAGAGCTGCTCCAGCGGGCACAGGGGGAGAAGATCGCCCGGCTGACCCGGGAGTTGGCGGCCACCCAGCAGGGGCTGGCCCGGCTCCTGCTGCGGGAAGAAAGTGGGGAGCGGAACATTTGATGGAGCCGGAGCGCAACACGGCCTGCCTGTGGCTGGTGGGCCTTGGAACTACCGTCACCGCCCTGCTGGGCCAGTTGGCCATGCCTCTTTATCTGCTGGCACTGGCCATGGTGCTGGACTACTGCACCGGCCTGGCAGCCGCTGCCCGGGAGCGGAAGGTCAACAGCCGTATTGGGCTGTGGGGGATCGCCAAAAAGGTCTGCTACCTGGTTGTGGTGGCCATTGGCTGGGGAATCGATTGGGTGATCCGAATGGCGGGGGAACAGCTGGAGCTGCCCTACCAGCTCCCCCTTTTCGCGCTGTTGGTGAGCTTTTGGCTCATTGTCAACGAGCTGATCTCGATTTTGGAGAATCTGTCCCGTCTGGAGGTGCCCCTGCCGCCTTTTCTGCTGGCGGTGGCCCAACGGCTGAAGATCACCCTGGAACAGCATCCGGACCCCAAAGATCCGGCACAATAAAGCAAAAGCAGCCCCATCTGGGGCTGCTTTTGCTTTGTTTATGAAGATTTATGAAAGTATGTAGGGGAGTATGTCATATGTTTTAGAATTCGACCTTAGTATACATCGATAAATAGAATAAATCAAGAGGTTTTACGCACTTATTTGTCAAAAAAAATTAAAGTTTTTATAAAAAGTGTGAAAAATATCGGAATTCAGATCGAATTTGTGACTCTAAATCAAAACGGCCGGATTCGATCCGGCCGTTTTGCGGTTTACTGGTGGTGTGCTTCATCCTTTTCGGTCTTGGCTTTATCCTGATCCCGGAGCTTGGTGTGGATATCAAGCAGTGCCTGAGCAGCCGCATCGAAGTCCTTGACCTCCTGATACTGTTCGGCCAGTTCGCTGTACTCCAGATCTTTGTAATCCTGTTTTTTGCCCTTGTAGACCAGTTTGAGCAGAACAGGGGTGACAATGGTGGTGATGACCACCATAATGACCACCGGGCCAAAGAAGGTGGGATTCATCAGGCCGGTGGCGATTCCCTTGTTTGCCACAATGAGGGCCACCTCGCCCCGGGAGACCATGCCGACGCCAATGCGCAGGCACTCCTCATTGGTGTATTTACAGGCCTTGGCGCCCAGTCCGCAGCCTACCATTTTGGTGAGAATGGCCACAATGGTCAGCAGAACGGTAAAGAGAACGATCGAGAGGCTCATGGCCGGAAGCTCTACCTTGATACCGATGCTGGCAAAGAAGATGGGGGAGAGCAGCATATAGGATACGATCTCGAACCGGGAGGCCACATAGGTGACGCGGGTGGTGTTGGAGATGATGAGCCCCGCAATGAAGGCGCCGGTAATATCCGCCACGCCAAAGACGGCCTCGGCAATATAGGCATAGATCAGGCAGAGGGAGAAGGAGATAACAGCAAAGCGCTTCTTATCCCGGCCATAGCTGGACATCCAGCTGTCGATCCGCTTGTGGAGGAAGAGTCCCAGAAAGATGCTCAGGGCAAAGAAGAGAACGATCTTAAGCAGAACGGTGCTCAGCTTTACGCTGGAATCTGCCACACCGGTGATAAGGGTGAGGGCAACGATACCCAGAATATCATCGATGAGGGCGGCGCCCAGAATGGCATTGCCCGAACGGGTGGAGAGCCTGCCCATCTCCTTGAGGGTCTCCACAGTGATGCTCACCGAGGTGGCAGTGAGGATGACGCCGATGAACATATTCTGTAAAAAGGCCTCGTGGTGCACATTGAAAAAGGAGGAAAGGACGAAGCCGCCAGCCAGGGGAACCAGCACGCCGAACAGCGCGATGATAAAGGAGGCCTTGCCCGAACGCTTCAGCTCGCCGATGTCGGTTTCCAGACCGGCGGTGAACATCAGCACAATGACGCCGATCTCAGCGATCTGATCCATAAAAGCGGTTTCATGGACAATTCCCAGAATAGCGGGGCCCATTACAAGTCCGGCGACCAGGGCGCCGACAACCTGGGGCATATCGATCTTTTTGGTGAGGATACCAAAAAGTTTGGTGGTGATGAGGATAAGCGCCACATCAAACAGATACGAATAAGATTCCATGGGGTGAGAACCTCCTACTGTGGTTTTGGGCGAGGAGCATCGGCTCCATCGGCGTTATCCAGTATAGTCCTTTCCCCTTCAAAAAACAATTGATGGTTTTGGAGAATAGTATAGAATTAATAGGAATCTTTTGGGCACTATGATTATGAATTGATGAAAAAATAACAAATATTGGATGATGACCCAGATAATTACTTGACTTTTTATCTAATCTGAATGTTAAAAAATTGTCGATATTATACAATGGAACAACAAAAAAGCAGACGGCACAGGGCCGTCTGCCAGCGATTGATCCGAAACATTCAGGAGCGGATCCGCTTATTCATCATATCGGGATTGGTGCTGTAGAGCAAAGCGTCCTTCTCGGCAATGATCCCCTTGGTGTAGAGCTGATAGATGCTGGTGTCCATGGCGACCATCCCTTCGTTGGCGCCAGAGAAGATCGCGGAATCAATCTGATGGGTTTTGGATTCCCGGATCATATTGCGGATGGCCCCGTTGGCGAACATCAGCTCAAAGGCGGGGACAATCCCCCCGTCCACAGTGGGGATCAACTGCTGGGAGACCACCGCCTGAAGCACCATGGAGAGCTGCAGGCGGATCTGGTGCTGCTGATTGGGAGGAAAGGCGTCGATGATCCGGTCGATGGTTTTGGCCGCCCCGATGGTGTGCAGGGTGGAGATAATCAGGTGGCCGGTTTCGGCGGCGGTCATTGCCACATTAATGGTCTCATAGTCCCGCATCTCCCCCAGCAGGATCACATCGGGAGACTGGCGCAGAGCCGCCCGCAGAGCGGTCACATAGCTGACGGTATCCGACGAGATTTCCCGCTGGCTTACAATGCTCTTGTTGTGGGAGTGGAGGTACTCCAGAGGGTCCTCCAGGGTGATGACATGACTGCTGCGGGTGTGGTTGATCCGGTCGATGATACAGGCCAGGGTGGTGGACTTGCCGCTGCCCGCCGGACCGGTCACCAGAACCAGGCCCTTGGTGCGGTCGGCCAGCTGTAAAATGTTTTCGGGGATGCCCAGATCCGCCGGATTGGGCAGGGTGAAGTTGACCACCCGGATCACAGCAGCCAGAGAGCCGCGCTGCTTGTAGGTACAGACCCGAAACCGTGAAACCCCCTTGAGGGCAAAGGAGAAGTCGTCGTCTCCGTCGTCGGTGACCAGGCGGCTGTCCCGGTCCCCCGCCAGGCGATAAATTTCCCCAATGAGCGACGCGGTGTCCTCCGGCATCAGGCGGGTCTCTCCCAGCCGCAGGATGGAGCCGTTTATTTTACAGGTGAGCGGCAGGCCGGCGATGATAAAGATATCCGAGGCCTTTTTTTCCACTGCCATAGTGAGCAGTTGTGTAACATCCATAGAGAATATCCGTCCTTCTTAGGTTGTTGGGTGGGGCCGTTAACCCGGCAGGGTTCCGTCCCACACATCCAGCGATTCATCCGGCACCCATTCACCGGTCTGGATCAGCTGCCAGCGAACCCGCTCATATCGCTGAGAGGCACCGTGAGGAAGAACCTTAAGCTCCACCTCCAGGGCCTGACGGTCATTGAGGGGCTGCTGGTAAAGCAGGCGCAGGGACTGAGCTTCCTCCGAAACGGTCAGTTGGGGAAAAGCCGCCAGCCGCTCCCGGCAGAGGGCAAAGTAACCGCTGTCATCGGCCGCCTCCTGACGGCTGTCCAGCAGAATGGCGTCGATTTGGGCCAGCAGCTCCTGGGCATGCAGGTCGGCTTCGTAGTACTGGGCGGCAGCCTGTACCGTCCGGTCGGTCAGCTTGCGGTCGGCGTTGGCCGAAACCAGCGACAGGGTGGCAAAGGTGGTCAGGCAGAGCAGTACAAAAATGACCAGGATGGACGCGCCGCCCACATTGATGCCGGAGTGTTTTGTTTGATTGGCCACCGGTGTCACCTTCCTTTCTGTTGGGCTGATTATAGGGCGGAATCCGGCGCCTGGTAGCTGGCCGCCGGAATGGCAAAGAGGTTTTGCTCCCCGCCCCAGGCCGAGACAGAGACCTCCGCCCTGCGCAGGGGAGCCCCGTCCTCGCTTGCAAGCCGGAGGGTCAGGACAAAACCTTCCTCGGCCGGTTCGTTGACGGGATCCCACCGGCTGTCATAGTAAAGGGTGAGAATGCCGCCGTCCAGCTCCCCGCCCAGCAGCTGCTGAACCTGGCGCAAGGAGCCTTCGCTGGCCTTAAAGCACTCTGCGGCACTCTGACCAAAGGTGGCGGCCATGGTGCGGTTCCGGCTGTCCTCACTGATGAGATAGGCCTTGGCGAAAAGCTGTACGCAGACGGCGCTGGCCACCGAAAAGAAGAGGATGGCAAAGATCATTTCGATGAGAAACAGGCCGGATTTAAAGTTTTTACGTTGGGCCATGGGCCATCTCTCCCTTCAAAGGTCAGTAAAGTTCCCCACACTGGAGGGCAACCAACAGGCTGGTCTGTCTGCCGCCCGGATCGATCACATGGAGCCGGAGCAGGTTGCCGCTCAGGGCTTCCACCGTAAAGTCCTGTAAATCCATAATGGACTGACCGGTGGCCGGGTCAAAGCTGGCACCCTGGGCAATGAGCACCTCCCGCAGCTTTCCCTCGTAGCAGTAGATCCAGTTTTCATAGACGCTGGAGCCATAGGTCTGCCGGAGCACCAGGGCAGGCTTGTCGCCCAGGGGGGCGATCCGCACCGCGCCGGCGGCGTCGTTCTGATGGATCTTGGTGGTCACATAGGTCAGGGAGGTGCGGGTGTCAAAATTTTCCTCCATGGCGGAGGCGGTATTCTGATAGACCTGGGCGCCGATCAGCACCACCATCAGGGAAGAGGCGGCAAAGACGCAGAACAGCGCCAGGGTAAAGAGCAGGTCGACGGTGTGCTGGTTTTGCTGGCTTTTCCAGCGGCCAAAGGGGGAGAAGCTCATTTGACGCCACCTCCTGTCTCACCGGTACGGGGGAGCACGGTGATATCGGGGAAGAGGTTGGAGGCAAAGCAGCTGTAGTGGACCTGATACCGCTCGCGGTCGATCCAAAGGCCATAGTGCTTCTCCAGATAATCCAGGCTGGGGGGATAGACCCCTTCCACCGCGTAACAGTGGACAGCGGCGTTGGTCACCGCCTCCCGGGCAGATTTGAGGCTTTCGGCGTCGGCGGCGCTGGAGATGGAGTCCAGGCCGATGCCAAAGGCATAGAGCACCAGGCAGAACAGCGCCAGGGAAAGCAGCAGTCTGACCGGCAGGGCCCTGCGCTGCTTGTGGGCAAAGCGGTTGGCAGCCATAGGCGCGCCTCCTTCTCAGAATTTTTTCAGAGTTAACCGATGGTGGACATGATCCCCATGAGGGGCAGCATGACCGAGAGCAGGATCATCCCCACCACAATAGAGAGGATCGCCACCAGGGTGGGTTCCAGAATTGAGATCATACCGCCGATCTGGGCGTCGGTCTCCTCCTCATAGCGGTCGGCCAGCTTCTGCATGACCGAATCCATGGTGCCGGTTTTAAACCCTACCGCCACCATCCGGGCATAGATGCCGCTGAAGATTTCGGATTTGAGCAGGGCGTCGGAGAAGGAAGCCCCCTCTGCCACAAACTTTTGGCATGTCTGGATCTTCTGGCGCAGATAGGCGTTGTCCACCAGTTTATAGACCATCTCAAGGGATTCATCCATATCCAGTCCGCTGGAGATGGTCAGAGCCATAGCCGATGCGAACCGGCCCGAGGCGATCTTGGAATAGAGGTTTCGGGTGAGAAAGAAGCGGGAACCGAACTGCTCCAGCTTTGCACGGAACCCGGGCAGGTTCCAGGCCAGAAAGAAGCCCACCCCCACCAGGGCCAGAAGGGCCACAATCACCGTGGAGTAGCGGCCCACCACCGAGCCAAAGGACATGACCCCCTTGGAGAAGCCGGACATCTCTCCGCCCAGCTGGGTGAATACCTGCTGAAAGACCGGCAGTACCTTGACGATGAGCACACCGATCACCAGTACCATCATGGCGATCATAATGAGGGGGTAGGTGACCGCGCTGCGGATATTTTTGCCGATGGTCTCCTCCCGCTCGTAGTAGGTGCAGAGGGAGTCCATCACCTGGTCCAGCCGCCCGGCCCGCTCGCCGATTTCGGCCATATGCAGGGCATAATCGGGAAAACACCCGGCAGATTCCAGGGCGGTGTAGAAGGGGGCGCCCAGCTCCAGCTGGTTGAGAATGGTCTCATAGACCGCTTTGCCCTCGCTGGCGGCGGTGTCCTCCATCAGAATGGAGACTCCCTCCTGCAGCGGGATACCGGAGCGCAGGATCATGGCGATCTGTGCGCAGAAGGTGGATATTTCATTGGGAGAAAGTGCTTTTCCATTGCCTTTTGCCTGTTCCATGGCGTACCTCTCCTTTGTTGATGGATTTGATCTGGATCAATACAGGTATTTTCTGCTGTAGTTGGAACCGTTTCCGATAAACTTCATAATACTGTCGCTGCTGTTGCCGCTGGAGGCAAAGGTGGGATCCATCAGCTTCCAGGACTTGCCGTCAAAATAGATGATGCCGTTGATCCAGCCCACATCGGTGATATAGGTGGAGATCCAGGCGTGATAGACCTCGCCGGCCCAGCCCACTTCCAGACGGGTGGGAATGTTTTGGGAGCGCAGCATGGCGGTCATAATGGCGGCATAGTCAAAACAGATCCCCTTTTTGCTGCTCAGGGTGTTATCCACCGAGGGCAGGTAGCTGGTGACTGTACCGGACGAGATGGAGTTGGCCAGATTAAAGTCGTAGGAGATATTTTTGATGACAAAATTGTAGACGGAGGAGACCACATCCAGGTCGGTGTTGGCGCCCTCAGCCAGCTCGGCGCCCTTTTCCACCGTGGTGGACTTGGCGCTGAAATTTACATACTGGTTGGGGTAGAGAAAGGGCAGCAGGGAGTTGCGCAGCGAGACGGTGACCTTCTGGCCAAAGGCCAGGGCATAACTGGTGCCCCCCAGATTTTCATAGACATTGACCGTATAGCTGCCATTGCCCTCGGTAAAGGGGAACACCTCGTAGCTGCCCCGGGCTTTCAGGTCATAGGTGTAGGTGGTGCCGCTTTCCTTGGCGATCTGCAGCTTCACCTTGCTGTTGGAACCGGAGTATTTGACCATCACATACCCCTCCGCGGTGTTGGAGGCGTCGATCTTTACATTGCCGCCGCTGTAGGTGGTGGTGCCGGAGCTCACCGGGGTATAGACATAGGGCTCCGAGGATCGGGTGCCGGTCTGAGCCGGTTGGTCGGCAGGCTGACTGCTGGGGGTCTCTCCCAGCACCTGAGAAGAGGACGCCGGCAGGCTGGAAGAGGACTCCGGCTGGGAGGAACTGCTCTCCGGCGGGGCGGATGGCGCCTGGGCGGAAGATTGGGAGGACTCCTCCGCCGGCGCCTGGGAAGGCTCCTCTGCCCGGGAAGAGCTTTCCGGGGGAGCAGAGCTTTCCGGCTCCTGTGGGCTCTCCTGTGAGGGGGCCGATGAGGGCGTGTCAGGCAGCGAAGAGGAATGGCTGTTTGAAGAGCAGCCGACCAATGTGCCCAGCGACAGCACACAGGCCATGAGGATCGCCGCGAAGCGCGGATCAAACGGTTTCATGAGGGCTACCCCTCCTTTCTATGGAAATGGTAAAATTGGAAGATCACTGGGGCAGGGTGCCCGACGCCTCCTGGGAGGAGCTGCTCTCCGGCTGGGAGGCCCCGGCCTGGGAGGAGGAGCCGGAGACGGCAGAGGACGGGTCAGCCTCCTCCACCGGCTGAACGTCGATGAGCTTGCCGGTGACGATGATCCGGTTCAGCGAGGTGCCGATGGGGTCGCAGGAGGTCAGGGTCAGACAGCTGAAGTCCTTGCTGTAGATGGGGCCCCAGTCATCGGCTGTGACAACGGTGGTCTCCA
>Ga0129314_1001445_pt1 | contig 16400 bp, 7 predicted proteins | sample O1111metagenome_FD_94431 | JGI IMG/M metagenome (GOLD analysis project Ga0129314, IMG submission 94431) | Orangutan individual fecal microbial communities from fecal samples from Wisconsin, USA - O1111 metagenome | ecosystem: Host-associated > Mammals > Digestive system > Large intestine > Fecal...
CACTTTAATATCCCCGAAGGGAAGATCATCAATACCTATATTCCCGATAAATGCACGGTTGATGCCTGCTTTCTTCATGGCATGCAGGTCTTTTACAGCACCCTCTCTGGATATGTTATCGGAAATCCAATACCAGTAGACGCTTGTCTGTATTGATTCGGGCGGACTCACAAATCCTCTTTCCAACTCTTGCGATAATTGAGTCAGATTTTTTCCTGAATTTTGCATACATGCAGTAAGATGTAAAGCGAAAGTCACAATCAGGAACATCTTGATTTTTTGTTTCATAATTTTTAGTTTTATACTGTTTACATTCATTAAGTTTCAATTAATCTGATCTGTTTGAGACTATTCCATAAATATAAGATCTTTTTTGTTTGAATCGACATTATTTTCGTTTTACACTAAAAAGGGGGCCTATTTAGTATTGAAAAGTAAAACTATGTTTCAGTTTTGCGAATATCCACTTCTTCTAAAAAACGATTTTGTAGTTTCCGGAAGGGAATCTGTACAAACCTTTACCATCCACAGTCTCTTTTTTCAGGAAATGGCAATTCACCATTTTTTCGCCGTTCACTGTAAACTCCTGTTCATAAGGAGGAGCTACTAACCCGGAGGAATTAGCCGGAATAGTGATTTCCCATTCCAGTCTGTTCTCTTTTTTTACCCAACTGCTGGAAACGCTGCCATAGGGCGTTTCGATACTCGCTTTTGCCCAGGGTAGATAATCGCAAAAGAGCGGTTGAAAACGGATCACTTTAAAACCGTAACCGGAAGGATCGGGAGAAATACCTGCAATATCTTCGAAAAAGGATATGTCGAAACCGGCCTGCATGGGGTGATTATAAGAAGAACTTATAACTGCTTTCCGGGTCATCTCGTTAATCGGTAATGTTTCCCATAGGGTGGTGGCATCTGTCGATTTCCACATCCACTCGAAACTGTGCTCCCCTTTTTTGGTGAACATATTCCACGCTGCTTCGGCATTGCCATGACGTGCCAGCATGCTACCTATCCTGCATAATCCGAATATTCCACAGTGCATGAACCCCTCACTCTTCTCTTTCATATTTTTCACGATGGATGCACTAATGGCTTTTTCGTCACCTTCAGGGACAAGTCCCAGATCCAGCGCCATTGCATCGGCCGTTTGTGTACCGAAGGTTTTGTTTACCGGATCATACATGATGGCAATCATTTCGCGGGCGATCTCTTCCTGCATATGTGCGAAAAACTCCACATCCTCTTTTTTGTCGAGCAGACGTGCCGTCTCTTCCATGATCTTTGCATCCAGATAGTGAAAAGCGGTAGAAGTGAATTCAACCGGTGTCGGATCAATTGATTCGTAACGTGGCGTGCACCAGTCGCCTAACCCCTGATACACTATGGATGAGGTCTCCCTGTTATACAATTTTTTTCGATCTTCACTTTTTGCCAGCGAATTCACATAGAGTGTCCATTGCTTCATTTGCGGATAAAACTCTTCAAGAATAAGCTGGTTGCCGTAATAGACATAGATCCACCAGGGTAGTTGTACGAGTGCGGTCCCCCAGTCGGGTGAAGCTACTCCGCAAAGCCTCTTGCCGGGTGCGATCATATAGGGTATTCCGGCTGCTTTATCAGTAAAATAAAAGGTGTTGTTGTATCTTTCATGAAAGAGGGTATTCTTCTCCTCTCTGGAAGCGCCCGAGCGGATATCACCCAAATATTTGTGCCAGAAATTTTCCATCTGGAAATTCATATTGGCCATTTTCACGTAGGCGTGCACATCTCCCAGCCATCCGCATTTTTCTCTGATCGGGCAATCGGTAGGGATACCATGGACGTTGCTCTTCACTGTTCTCAAAGCCAATTCATGTAGCTTATTGATCTGTTCGTCTGCACATTCGAAGGTGCCGGTGTGGTCGATATCGGAATATACAACAATCAGTTGTAATGTCTCTTTATCCGGTTTTTTTGTGACGCCTGACAGTTCCGCATAGCGGTATCCATGGTAGGTGAATCGCGGAGACCATTCTTCTACACCTTCTCCTTTGCTGATATAATGGTCTTTGAAGATATCACCATGATGGATCCATCCGGTTGATCTGAAATCCAGTCCCTTATTTTGGTCGATCCCCTCGGCGAAACGGATGGTGATTTGAGTACCGTTAGGTTCATTCACTTTCAGTAGAGGAATGCCGGCCACATTCACTCCAAAATCATAGATCCAGTTGCCCAATGAGTCCTGCCATATATTTTGAGCCGATAAAACCTCTTTCTTCCTGATAGGAGAAATCAATTGTGGTAACAACCGTGGTGGCATATTCTTTGTGGCTTCCAATGCTTTTTGCCACCCTTCGGATGAATACCCAACCTTGTTCCACCCTTCAATTTCATAATTGGCATCGTAGGTCTCTCCCAGGTAGATATTACTTTTTCGTACAGGTCCTTCACTCCATTCCCAACTTTCGTCACTTCCCACGATCATCTGTGTACCATCTTTGTAGGAGATCATCAGTTGTAACCTCAACATGGGTGCCCCGTAGGAGAAATTTGCCCCGCCCCATGCCTCTTTTTGCGCAAACCAACCGCCACCCAGCATTACGCCGATGACATTCTCTCCTTTTTTCAAAAGATCAGTTACGTCAAAAGTGCTATAAAGTGCATAGTGATCATAATCGGTCTGTGCCGGATCAAGAAAACGTGTAGGATCAACGATACTGCCGTTCAGGTAGAACTCGCCAGCACCCAATCCACAGAAGTAAACAAGCGCTTTCTCGATCTTTTGTTTGTTGTCTGTTAAAAACGTTTTCCTGAAATAAGGGAGCGCATGTTGATCGGGGTCGGCATAGGTTATCCATTTCGCTTTCCATGAGCTTTCATTGAGTAGACCAATGGAAAAACCGGCCGGTTCACTCCATTGAGTTGCTTCATCATTATTTTCCCAAATCCTGACTCGCCAGAAATAGGATATACCCTCCTTGAATTCTGCTTTTGGTTGTACGCCGAACTGTTGTGCGAAAGGCTGTTTTCCCGATCTCCACACATCGGCCTTTCCTTTTTTGAGGAGATCTTCCCGCGAGGCAATCTCTATTTCCCAGGCTGTTTGTTCCACACCCTGCCGGGAGGATATGATTTTCCAACTTAATAGAGGATTGCCAATTCCTTCCGGATTGGTCATGTTACAACATTTTAAATCTTCTATATAGGTGTTGCGGTCTCCTCCATTGCATGCATTGAGCAGTAGGAGAGAGATGAAAATATACAACGGTAGCCCGATATTGATAGATATTTTTCGTTTCATTGTTTATAGTATTTAATGGGTATTATGCAATAATTATCCTTTACTCGGAATAAACGAAGTTGAATCTACCTCCCGGTGCAGTATCACCGTTGACATAGAAATCCATGATGTTTCCGTTTTCCTGCATGTTGTCATTCCATTTGAATTCGAAATTGAGGGGTTTGCCATCCTGTTTGAGCGTTTTTCTGTCAATCTTTATTTCCAGTCTGTTATCTTTCACTACGTAGGATGATTGTTTCACCTCTTCCCATTCCCATCTGTTTCCGATATTTTTTTCGACAATCACTGTTTTTCCTGTGGGACTCTTACGGTTGATGATATAATCATATCCATTCCAACCTGTCGATTTATCCCTGTCGATATCGATAAAGAGGAGCATCCAGTTCGGCTCTTTTTGCGAGGAGAGCTTTTCAGCAGTTTCCACGTAAAAATAGATGAATTGATTGTTCCTTGCCACTTTTGCCTTGACAATATCGTTCCGACCGGTATTGTTGGTATAGTAAGTGTTATTTCTCCCTACATGGTCGCGGTGGAAAGTATTACCCTTGTAGTGGTTGTATTCGGGTGTCACATTGTCCCACTGGCCGGATCCGCCCAGTTTAATGGTTTTAGGTGCAGAAACCTTTGCCGGAGAAGTCATACCCTTGAATTTTCTGACGTTATCTATCAGTTGAAGGTGATAGACATCGCCTTTATCACCCCATCCTTTATTGGGTTCGATATCCCTACTGCGTTTCCAGTCGAACTGGTCCACAAAAGAAAAGGGATCTCCGGTCCAACTGTGTTCCGGGAGCCATTGTCCCGCGATAAATTCATTCCATCCTGTGACAAAGACCAATTCGGGATCTACTTCAAAGGCACGGTCCCACTGTTCCTGGAAGTTCCAGCCATAGAGGTAACCATCTACCCTAGGGTCGAATCCATTTCGTTGTGAGAAGTCGCGGCCATGCGATCCCGGGAGATTGAATGCGCTGCAATGTCCATTGGTTTCGGGAGCTGCATTTTGTGCTACCCCTACTGCCATTTGCTCGAAGCCCCCCTTTTGATCGGGTATATATCCCTGTTGAGGGTAGTTCTCGAGCCATGCCCACTGATCAGGCCTTTGGGGACCATCCACATAATCGGGCTGCCCGGGGCGGAAAGTAAAAAAATCTGCTATCTCCCGGTCTTCGAGTGAGTCGGTTAGGTTGTCGGGATAAGCCATAATTCCCGGTTTTCCTTTCCAGTTGAACCAGAGATTCTTGTATCTTCCCGGTTTGTAGACATCCCGGTAAAGTTGACGGAGGGAGACCCGCGAATGGGGAACTGGGCCAAAAGGAAGCATAAATGCAATCTTGGGAACGTTCACACCATCTTTCTGTGCCTGATCCCAGGTCTTCATCAACGCTTCGTATGATTCAATCCAAGTAAGGCTTCCGTTTGTGCAGTCGAAGAAGACCACGTCCACCTTTGCGTCAGCCAGCATTTCCGCATGCTTTCTCAATACCCAGGGATCAGTGGTTTTATAATATCCCAACAGCGGTTGTTCCCAAAAGAAAAATCCCGGTTTTGCTTTTCCCCATGCAGGATGATGATAATCCTTCATCGCTTCGGGATGTTTCCTTACTATCTCTGTGATGTTTTTGACTGTCGTGGTGGTGTCGTCATTCCCCTGATGCCAGGTCCAGTAAAACATGGCGACATATTTGTCCCTTTTATCTCCTGCATCGGGGTATTCCCTGACTTTTCTTCCCAGGGCATCGGTCGCAGACCATTGGTCACTATCTACGACCTGTGCTGTAAGGAACTGACTTGAGAAGAATAAAAGAGAAATAAAAATTAATGTTTTTTGTTTTGTCTGTGGTACGTACATAATCTGATATGTTTAGTTTATTCTTTCATTGGTAACCATGTACAAACATGCTTCCCATTACTCCAATTATCGATTGATGCATAATCAATCATTGTTATCTGTTCTCCTCCTTCTACCGGGACGGAAAACTGCAGTTTGATATTGTCATTTACAGGATTTATCTGCCGGACCTCTATATATCCGTTTTTAACCTGTAATTTTACCGGCTCATGATAATTGGCATCCATATTTTCGTCCCTTGCCAGTACAACCGGTCCGTAGACTACGGCCTGAAAGTTGTCACCGGCACGGTTACTCCCACAGGGAGCGTCCAGCACCCTGCATCTCATATCGAGTGAAAGGCTAATTTTGTCACCCGGTTCCCATTTCCGGTGAATCTCGGCATAGGTGCCGGCGGTGACTTCGATCTTTTCGTTGTTGACTCTCAAGTCTGTTGTTTCACTCCATTCCGGGATCCTGAATCGGATGGTGAAGGCCTCTGCCTTTGGCAATGTGAGGTTAAACGCTATATTCCCCGAGACAGGATAATCTGTTTCGATTGAGATTGAACCTGATCGCCGCCGTGGTGTTTTAAACTCAAAACGACCTTCATTATAGAGATTGACTACCGGTCCGTCGTCCGAACTCATAACAGCTATGTAAGGGATATAGGCTAATCCCATAGGGCCATTCAGATTACAACAAGTTACGTGTAAATGATCGAAGTGCCAACCCCATCCATAATCGTTTACCTTGGTGCCGTTTAGTAGATTCACATAACTGAATCCATCCCCGGTGGGTTTCATGGCTCCGATCAATCCGTTATAGGCGTATTTCTCAATATAGTTTGCGATGGTCGCGTCGCCTGTGAGACGCAAGAGCTGACTGCAGAACTTCATCCATGTGACACCTACACAGGTCTCCATCATGCGGGTGATATCGGGATTGGTCTGTTCCAGTGCCGTGTTTCCCCATGCTTCACCCATTACATAAGGGTGATAAGGCTGGTCTGATCCTCCATTCCCGATAATGGTGATCTCTTTGGTGCTGATATTATTGAACATATTCATCAGCATTTTTTTGTATTTCTCATCGCCTGTCACCTTGTAATATTCCACCAGGCCTTCAAAGAGCGACATCATTTCATACGCCTTGGGATAGTGTCCTGCCATCAGGTAAGGATCTACATTGTTCAGCGCATTTTCGAAAACATTGTAGTGTTTAGTCCCACCAGCTTCAATGATATAGGTGGCGAAATCAAGATAACGCTGTTCTCCGGTCCATTTATAGAGTCTCATAAAGGGTTCCAGCAGCGTACTCGATTCAATATGGCAGGGTTCGTGACCGATATTGGTAGCACTCCATCCCACATCAATTATTTCAGTCTTGGGGGCGGGGCCAACGATCGAGATAATATTATCTGCCTGCTTGATCAGGGCTTCCAGTACTTTTGGATCAGAGTTCACCCACTCATAATACTCCTGCAATCCCAACATCACATATTTGCGTTCCCACAATTCACTCTCTTCCGGCTGTTTGTCGATATCGACACAACTGATACTCCCATTTTCCCGTTGGGTAGTGAGCAGATCATTAACCGTTTTATCCATGATCTGCTTTAATTCGGGATCGTTCGTGTAACGGTAAAACATACAGCCTGAACGGACTGCTTTTCCCCACATCTCTCCCAATGCAAACTGCGGCCTGCCATTTCTGAAGAAGTCGACAAACCGGTCATAAGGAAGATCTCCCTTGTTCCAGTGGTTAATGGAATTTTGGATGTATTCCTCAAAAAAACCATCCAGTGTGGCGGCGCCAGCCGGTAGAGGATAGATCTTATCTTCGATGACGATCCTGTTTTTCTGTTCGCTACACGACAGGAAAGAGAGAAACATACAACTGAAAATAAGTTTGAAGATTATTTTTTGCATTTGAATAGGGTTTTATGGTGAAATATAATGCATAATTTCACTCCAGTTAGTAATACCTATAATTGTTTTGTAAGGTGAGAATACCTCATCTTCCTTATCAGTTCCCGCAGCCTGGTAGGCGTACCAGACCGGCTTGGGCCCTCCCGGATCGGTTGGGTCATCGGTGAAACGCCTCAGGCCGATCCGTAGGCCAAATTCCACCCTGTTATCTATCCAGTTATGCCATTGAATAGCATCAATACCATCCAGGTTTATCAATTTCTTCCATGCATAGGCAAAACCGGCTGCCTGTTCCATCAGGTCTTTGGCTTCGTAGGTGCGGGAGTTGGTACCGTTCTCGGAGAGCCATAAGGTTCTCTTGACCGATCCTTTATAAAGGTTTTCCGATTTTTTGATCCAATGATCTATTACTTCCAGGTTCTTGAATGTTACCAACGGGCTATTGGGACTAAAGATCGCTTTTCCGTCGTTCCAGGTCTTCGGTTCGTTCAGATCCTGCGGATAGGGGTGATAGGCCACACCCCATTGAAAATCGCCCTCGAGGTTGCTGAATTGTTGCAGGGCTGTCAACAACTCCCCGGACGAATAGAGTTCGACCGGTTCAACCCATGAATGGGTAAATGAGCCCATTACTTCACTGTACTCATCATATTGCCGACTGATATTATGGCAGATCCTCATGGATCTCAGGTAAGTGTCCAGATAGTTCAACATGGGCTTTCTTCCCATATTTGTCCAGGTGAGTCCTGCATCTACTTCGTTGTGCATGATCCATTTGTGTATCCTACCGTAGGCATTATCGGTCCGGTTATAGCGGGAGGCAAGAAAATCGAGGGCGGCAGCGTAACAATTGACTCCTTCATCGGTAGTCATGTTAGGCATGGTATAAATACCTTCCGATGTGAAATCGGGATGTTGCAATATTTTACCTATTTCCGGATCAGCACACTCGGATGCTTTTTGCACCAAAATAATTGCTGCTACCACGATATTTTTTGAAGCGGCCAGTCTCAATGCATTATCAATATGGTTGAGATAACCGGTAGACATATAATATGTTTTATTCCCATAGGTATGGGGCACCCTATTATTGCCAGGAGTGGTGTAAATCATTGCGGTGATTGGGATATTGACGGTGACACTAGTAATACCGAGATGATCAAGATCGTCTACGAAAGCATTCATGAAAAAGCCTCCCAACCCTTTCTTACTCATTAAAATACCAGGAGGCATAGATTGTTTGGGCTCAATGATATCAGCATACCTGGCGTGTGAAACGATCGACTCATTTTCACCATTCTCTTTCACTATGACCCATCTGGATAGTAGACGATCATATTTCAGATCGTTCTTGTTGATTACCCGTGGTAGGGTGATACGGAACGATTTGTCCGCAAGCGGGATTTTATTTTTGAAGCGGGTGGTGGTGACCAACGTATCATTTGGAAAGACTTCGCATAGGTTGAACTTTCCTTCATCACTGTATTGCCCTGTGATAATAACCTCCGATCTGTTTATTTTTACTTCGTTGACGGTGGAAGAAAACCGCTCTTTCAGGTAAGCGTCCAACGCTTTTTGAATCGTTTCATCTTTTTGTGTCTGTGCCTCCTCTTCTTCAAAGGCCTTTTTTTCCGCCTGATTCATCGCCCTGAAATAGATATTTCTGATCTCGATATCGATTCCACTTTTTGTGCCAAAATCAAATCTCATAAAATCAGCCCGTTTTCCCCACGAGAATTTATTGATTTCTCTAATCAGATTCACGGAGTAGCTTTTCCAGCCAGATGTACTGGACATGGCAGGGCCGAAAACAGATCGGCTTTCAGCAATGGAGGGGCCGAAGAGGAACTGCACCCGGTCGATACTCTCCGTACTTTTGTATTCGAATGTCAGTACAACCGAGTCCTGATGGAGTGATTTTGATATCCCTTCAATCATGATATAGGGATCTCCCCCCGTGGTCTTGATAGAATAACTGTTTTTCTCGCCTTGCGATACGGTCAGGTGATTTGCCGAACTCAGGTTGAATTTCAAGTATTCAATTCCTGTTTTGACGACAACCGGAGGCGTAATCTCCGGTTCTTTTCTGCATGACGAGAAAATGCATGATAAGATGATAATCTTTATAAAAATGATGATATGAGTTTTCGTTTGATTCATAATATTTTAAACATATATTATTTTACATGTTTATTTCTGATATATTTCAGGAATAGTAGGGCGTGGAGAATTATCCGTTACATTGATCGACCATCCCAAATTATTGACGTAGAGATGGCGGAAGTCAAATGGTTGTGGAATCCATACCCTGAACAGGTTTCCTTCCTTCCAGGTATTTCCTGCGGAAGCATAATCACACATAGGAAGCTCATGACGTTTTCCGGCTTCATCAATAAGAGGAACCTGAAAAGTCATCCATATCTCTTTTACCGGAGGAGAATTGACAAGTGAGACATCGACCGAATTGTCCTCATTCTTCATGAACGAGTAACGATACATTGGAGGTGCTTCAACACCATGACGGAAAGGAACCAATCTCGAATCGAATGCCAACACTACAGGACCTCTCTGGATGGCAGCATCAGGTACCCCGGAAGGGGCATCAACGACGTAACCCTTCATGTCAAAACTGATCTCTATGCGGTCTTGATTCGACCATTCTCTTTCAATGATTGCGTAAGAACCTGGAGATACTTTTTTGTCCAATAATTTGCCGTTGATCTTGATGATTACTTTTTTACTCCACTCGGGAATGCGAAGATCAATAGAGAATCTTTCCTTCTTGGGGATGGTTACCGTAATCGCCACCTCTCCATCCAAAGGATATGTTGTGGTTATATCCAAAGCGAACGGCTGTTTTCGGGGTGTCATCAAATCAGCCTTTATCGGGGCATACAAATTAACCGCCGTGCCACCGGATGACGACATAACCGCCCATGACGGGGTTAAAAGCATACCTCTGGGACCATTGGCTACACAACAACTCATTACTACATCCGAAAACTGCAGGTGACTGGGAACCCGTTCACCCATTAAACCGGTGTAATAAGACCACCACTCTCCTTTGGGTGTCTGTGAAGCCATCAGGGCATTGTAAAGGCTAATCTCAAGTTGATCGGCATATTTACTGTCGCCGGTCAGCCGTAACATCTGATAAAGGAATTTCATCCAGGTAACCGTTACACACGTCTCCAACCCCTGATACATCGGATCACTCTGGCGTTTCTTGCCATTACACCAGATTTCAGCCATCGACCCCGAGCCTACCAGCATAATCTCATCGCGAATAATAGATCCGATCAGTGATTGGGAGGCTTCGAAATAGTCTTTGTTACCTGTGATGCGGTATATTTCACATAACCCCTCAAAACAAGACATCATCTCATATGCTTTGGGAGCACCACTCATCTCCCATAAGGGAGTCTGGTCCAGCGCCTCGCGTATAAGTCTGATGCCTGTGGGTGTTAATTTGTTCGGGCCATCCCAGAGTTGGATAATATGCTTAGCAAAATCGAGATACTTCTTCTCTCCCGTTCTTTGATAGAGTAGGGCGATAGGTTCTAAAACCGAACTGGAGGCGAGGCCTTTCCAACCGATCCATCCTGTTTCGGTCAGGTTTACCCCACTTTCCGGACCTGCTTCCGAAATCAAATGGTCTGCTACACGTCTGGCCGCATTGAGTATTTCCTGATCCTTGATTTGGTCGTAGTAGGCTATCAATCCTAATAGTACATATTTCCGCCCCCATATATCCCAATCTTTCAAATGATGTTCGACAGGATAGGTGCCGATGTATCCGTCTTGCGACTGTGTCTGTACCAACTTCTTAATAGCTTTATCAATCACGGTACGATGCTTGTCTGTCGGACTGTATCCGTATCCAAGCATGGCAGATGTAAACCATTTGCCCCAGAATTCGCATCTGAATCCCCAATGTTCATCGTTTCTGATTTGAAAGGGAGTAATCACCCTCTCAATATCCTGTGCCATCACCCTGTTGTCGATGCAGAGATCTATCTTTTCACCCACATATCCTCCTATCTGTAACGATCCGTATGGTACAGGGGCGAGCTTGTCATTGATTTTGAGTCGGTTTGTGACAATGCTATTCTGTCCATCGACAGAAATAAGTGAAAATGTACATACAAAAAAAAGTAATAAATATTTTATCATTTCATTCATAACAGTATTTCTTCCCTGAACAAGTCTATCAAATTTCAAATAAACAGATTAATATTTAGATATTTCACTATTTAACCAGTTAATATGATTGATGAAAAACTGACGGTCACATTTTACCTCCTTTTCATAAGATCCCATTGGGATACCTCCGACGCTAACCCGAATATTCATAATATCCCATCTTTTGAAGTTCAGTTGCTGTGATTCCTCAATCTTTGTTGCAGTTTCATCAATGTATTTGAGCATATCATCGGTGATGGAGATGGTTTGCCACATCTCTTTTACTTTGGCCTTAAACTGGGGATCTTTCAAGAGCAGGTTATAATAGAAAGCATTTGATTCCCATACATAGTAATTTGCAGGCCGTGGCCGGGCTCCTTCATACCATCCGATACCGATAGACCATTCAAAGTCCCATACAGGCCCCATCTTCACTTTCGAATCACCCATATCATTCTTGGTCAGATAGACATTTGTATCCATATTGGCCAGAATATTCTGGAAAATAAACCATTTCACAAAACTGGGAACATCTATGAAACGGGCGTATCCGTTTTCTGGATCATCGAATGCCGAAGAATTGAGTATAGCTTCAAACTCATCCATATAATTTTTGATATATTCCCATTGTTCGATGGTCAGATCATCTTCAGGGTCGGGGTTTTTAAAAGAATAACCATATCCCAATGACGAGACGAAATAGTTGGGCTCCTGCAAATAATAGCCATCTTTCTCAAAGAGATAACCGTTTTTAGGAATATCTACACGATTACTACCTTGCTTGATACCTTCTACAAGCTGGTAATTACCGATATACTCTCCATTCAGGACTACTTCTACAAAACGATCATCTGATGTGAAAGGGAGTTTCATCAATCTACTTAACTTCAAGGCAATGCCGGTACGCAGCAATGTCTTGTCGCAATAGTTGGCCAGCAGTACCCAGTCTTTATCCTCTTTCATTCCCAAGATACCGGCTTTATTATCCAGTTTGAGCTTATATGGTTTCTTGGGATAGGTCCAGGTGGCATTACCACGTCCTCTTATCCGTAAACTATTCTCCGAGACTGTCTTTCCTTCCTCCTTGATGATCATATTGGCATTCACGTAGTAATCTTTTGAGTCGATGGGTGCCTGATCTTGGGTTTCTATATAAACTACCGGTAAACCGGTATCAATCAGCTCACCGTCGAATGAGATATCAAAAGAGGATTTACGTCCTTTAGCAGTAACGGTGACCTGTGTAGTACCTTTTTTGAAGATATCTGCCGACCATTCGATCTTGGGATTGGTAATAGGTTTTTTTGTTCCATCCGTATATACCTCAGATATTTCTATCCCCGTAAAATCGGGTGTTTCTCCAAGATGGAAAGAAGTCTTATCCGGTGATTTGGTAATTTCAATATGATGAAAAACTTTTTCTTTTGGAGTCTCCTTTTCGCATCCTACGAAAAAGAAGAAGAGTCCTAACAGAAGAGTAAAAGAGGAAAAGACTCTGGGCTGTTGCATTTCAATTTTAATTTTGTTTTATATCAGAATGCATTTCGGAACGTAACGTGAGAATAATGATGTCAGATTGTCACACTAAGCCATTTGCCCGAAAGTGAAGCGTCGATATCGAGTAATAGTAATTGTCCTTTCACTTTCGAAGGAATGATCTGCTCTCCTGCTTTTACCACTGGCGCTTTTCTGCCGGTAGCAATGGGTAATGATACACTTCCTGTACCCTGTATCTGAAGTTGATACACAGTTCCCTGTGCGGTATTTTCAGGGATGAAGACAATTTTAGCCAGTGGTTGTTCTGAAAAGGTATATTTACGACCATCAATAGTGATATCTTTACAACTATTCCCGATAAAAGCCGTCAAGCGATTGTCATCACCTGTCCTGAATGCCATCGAAAGTTTCCCGTTATATGTAATCCGATGTCCGTTAATAGCTCTATTATTGAGTTCAATGGTGTCAGGTGGCAGAGGATTAACCGCCAGTGCTTGTGCATCCCTTTCAGCATTACGGGAGAATCCTGCATCCCAATTTTCTCTATGTGTACGGTAATGGCGTACTACCATCGTTGTTCCATTGGGGAAAGCGGTTACGAAGTAATCCGAAGTGCGTGACACTACGGAAGGGTTATCGTTGACATCTTTCACACGTCCGGTGGCAGGATAAGCATCGGCAGCATGAAGTAGTTCGAATAATGTGCGTGCTTCGTAACCAAGGCTCTGCGACTGGTCATCGCGTGGACGGAATCCGAGATAGTAAAATGTCCCTTTTCCATGATCGGTTTTTACGCCGACGATTTTACCATCACATTGTGCGATCACTTCATTATCAGTGGACTCTGTCGGATAAATCCTGTCCACGAGGAAATCGGTGAGGATCGTTTGCGGTGGTACCGCAGCAAAGCTGCCACAGAAAGTAACCTCCTTACCTGTGGCAATCTCTCCCATAAATGCATCGTAACGGTAACGAACTCCCGCCAGCTTCTGCCATTGTTCCGCACAAGTGTTCCCTTCCGAGTCGAGCAAGGGTGGGGTACCGAACCAAAGTACTTTACCTCCGTTTTGCATGAACAACTCCATCATATCGAGAAGCCCTTTCTCCGGTAACGGTTCAAACATAACAACCAACGTACCGTAGATTTTGTCTTTTACTTTTAGTTTGCCATTCGCCAATACTTCTCCCATCTCCATTAACTTCTGCGCAGTCAGGTAGTTGGTATAGCCATACTGGGTGATCCAACTACCGAAACGTTCTTCAACTGCTACCAGGCTCAGGGGATAGATCGTCAGTACATCTATATCACGGTGGACATTTCCCGTAATCATCGATATATCCCTGGGTGGTTGGGCACCAAAAGCGTAATTGATTGCCATACGGCGTTCCAGCGCCTCCGCCGGGAAACCCCATGCTGCCGCATATGCATTGGGGTATTTATTGATTACCCCGATGGAAGTAGCCATCGCTGCACCGTAATAGTTGCGGTCACTCCAGCCACATTCAGCGAAGTCATTACCCGTCGGTTCCAGGTATTCGCCCCATTTGAAATAATCATAACAAGCAGATGCTGCCTGGTGCACTGTATTACTCCACACAAAGTTGGAGGTATATTCATATTGAGCGGGTATCGGAGGCAGTTTTTCCGTATTCCACAAGTCGATAGTCGGACTTTCCGCCCATGATGCATGTGCGCCTGTCTTCAGTTCCCGTCCGAACAGTGATTCGGCATATTTTTTCGCATCGTTAAAAAGATCGACAACCCCGTTATTCAATAGCTTGTAATAACGATCGCGCAATTGATATGTTTTGTGGATATCTTCCGGTGCAGCTCCCATTACATACTGAATATTGATTACCGAATGGGCAAACGGTTCATAGGTCGGTGCGCCATACACGAAGTAGAGCAGGTATTTGTCGTCAAATGGTTGTCCATACTTACGTGTGTAAGTATCAGCCATACTTTCAGTGAGATAAAGTGAATTGAACTGTCCGTTCTCATGATGGCTGAAATAGCTCCAGTCTTGTTGGATATGCATCTCATCGGAGTAAAGTTCTGTAAGGTTCACACCTTTATCGTGATATTTTTTTACCAGCGATTGAAGAAAGAGAGGTGCATCGTCGTTGAAATAATCCATTTCCTGGGTTTCATATTCGAGCATGACCATGACACGATCGTATCCCTCTACCTCTGGTTCTTCGCCCGAAACCTGCAATAATCGCATTTCGATACTTTGTCCGACTCCCTGTGCCTGGTAATTCATCGTATCGGTCGCTTCGTATGTAATCTGCTTTAACTCTACAATATCCTCAGGCTTTACTACCCGATAGGGTATAAAACCGCCACTTTCTTTAAAAGCATATGCCTTGACATTTTTCAACCTTACCGGCGATTTACCCTTGTTGTTGGTCCAATAGAGTTGATGCCATATAGGAAGGTGGAATTTACCGGTTTTAGCATCCCGGAACCCCACTTTATAAGCCAACCAACGTCCACTGTTACCGGTCTGTTTTTTATAGGCGGGTCCCAGTTCCAGTGGACTCAACAGGCTCAGACAGATGCCCATATCGTATTGTTTGACGAAATCGCTGATGATCTTAATATTATCTACATATTCGTCTGTATCGGGTGTCAGTTCTCTTTTGGCGCCAGTATCGTTACGGTACTGCCTGAAAAACTCGTCGAAGGCGATAATAAGTTGCTTGGAACCACGTTGGCGTCCTTCCTCACAGATTTGTCTCAGACTGCGAATATACTTATTATATCCGAGAGAGAGGTCCATCTCCTTGTCCGGATCGGTCAGATCTCTCAGTTGCTGATCACTGGTAAGGATGATTGACTGTGCCTGAAGGGATGATCCTATTCCAAAAAGACATCCCAATATGTAGGCTAAAAAGAAAATTTTTATTGTTTTCATACGATTATTTTATTCTTTTCTTGTTGGTGTATGGAACTTGTAGTAAATCTCATTCCACTTCATGAATTATCTCCGACCAGTCGCTAATCCCTATGATCGATTTGTAAGGTTCGAAGACCTTGTCTTCCCATGGGGTGTCGGCAGCCTGGAAAAGATACCAGACCGGTTTTTTCCCGGCAGGATCTGTTTCATCGTCAGGATATTTACGAAGCCCGATGCGAAGTCCGAATTCACCGCGGGCATCCATCCAGTTGTGCCACTGGAAAGCATCGATACCATCAAGATGTTTCATCTTTTTCCAGGCATAGGCGAAACCGGCTGCCTGTTCGGCAAGATCTTGTTTGGAGTAGGAGCGTGAGTTTGTTCCGTTTTCCGACAACCAGACAGTTCTTTTCTGTGTGCCGAGATATTTGTTTTGGGGGAGCTTAATCCATTTATCCAACACTTCAAGGTTCTTGAAGGTGACCATCGGTGAATTCATTGTAAATGCGGCCGCTTTGTCGTTCCACGTTTTTGGCTCATTCAGGTCTTCCGGATAGGGATGACAGGCTAAACCCCATTGGAAATCGCCTTCTACTTCAGAGTAACGAAGTAGTCCGTTGAGAAGATCGAGCGTGGCGTAATCTCCGTCGACAGGTACCGGTTCAGCCCAGGAATGGGTGAATGATGCCAATACTTCGCTATTCCCGTCGTATTTTCGCGCGATATTGTAGCATAAGCGCATTGATTTGTAATAAGCATTAAGGAAGATATGC
>Ga0129314_1001449_pt1 | contig 16340 bp, 13 predicted proteins | sample O1111metagenome_FD_94431 | JGI IMG/M metagenome (GOLD analysis project Ga0129314, IMG submission 94431) | Orangutan individual fecal microbial communities from fecal samples from Wisconsin, USA - O1111 metagenome | ecosystem: Host-associated > Mammals > Digestive system > Large intestine > Fecal...
CGGCTCGTAGCCGAGCGCGGTCTCCGCCGCGCCGATCTCATTGTCGGCGCGCGAGATGATCCACTGCAAAACGCGCATATTGTCGCCAAAGCCGGGCCAGGCAAAGTTGCCGTCCTCGTCGGTGCGGAACCAGTTGACGTTGAAGATCTTCGGCGGCTTGGGGATCTTCTTGCCCATGTCGAGCCAGTGCTGCCAGTAGTCGCCCATGTGGTAGCCGCAGAAGGGCAGCATCGCCATCGGGTCGCGGCGCACCACGCCGACCGTACCGGTCGCCGCGGCGGTGGTCTCCGACGCCATGATCGAGCCGATGAACACGCCGTGCTGCCAGTTGAAGGACTGGTAGACGAGCGGCGCGGTCTTCGCGCGGCGTCCGCCGAAGACGATGGCGCTGATGGGCACGCCCTCGGGATTGTCAAACTCCGGGCTCAGACACGGGCAGTTGCGCGCGGGCGCGGTAAAGCGGCTGTTGGGGTGGGCGGCCTTTTCGGGGCTTTGCGGCGTCCACGGGCGGCCGCGCCAGTCGATCGCGCGGGCGGGCGGCGTCTTGTTGAGTCCCTCCCACCAGACGGTATTGTCGCTCAAATCGAGGGCGACGTTCGTAAAGATCGTGTCCTTGTGCGTGGAGATGAGCGCGTTGGGGTTCGACTTCATCGAGGTGCCCGGCGCTACGCCGAAAAAGCCGTTCTCGGGGTTCACGGCCCAGAGCCTGCCGTCCTTACCGACGCGCAGCCAGGCGATATCGTCGCCCACGCACCAAACGCGCCAGCCCCAGCGCTGAAGGCCCTCCGGCGGGATGAGCATGGCAAGGTTCGTCTTGCCGCAGGCGGAGGGGAAGGCCGCCGAGATGTACTTGATCTCGCCGCGCGGGTTCTGGATACCGAGGATGAGCATGTGCTCCGCCATCCAGCCCTCCTGCCGGCCAAGGTTCGAGGCGATGCGCAGGGCGAAGCACTTCTTTCCCTGAAGGACGTTGCCGCCGTAGTTGGAGTTCATCGAAATGATGGTATTGTCCTGTGGGAAGTGGACAATGTACTTGTTGTTCTTATCGAGATTGCACTGGCAGTGCAGGCCCTTGATAAAGCCCGTATCGTCGCCGAGCGCGTCGCACACGGCCTTTCCGACGCGGGTCATGATGTGCATGTTGAGCACAACGTAAATGGAGTCTGTCAGTTCAAAGCCGTATTTGGCAAACGGCGAGCCGATGATGGACATGGAGTAGGGGATGATGTACATGGTGCGGCCCTTATAGGCGCCGTCGGCGAGGGCATACATCTTTTCGTACATTTCCTTCGGCTCCATCCAGTGGTTCGTGGGGCCTGCGTCCTCTTCCTTTTCGCAGCAGATGAAGGTGCGGTCCTCCACGCGCGCCACGTCGTCGGGGTCGGTGCGGTGCAGGTAGCAGCCCGGAAGCTTATCCGGGTTGAGCTTGATGAGGATGCCCTCTTCAACGGCCTGCTCGCGCAGCGCGGCGATCTGGTCCTCTTCCCCCGTGATCCAGACGATCTTGTCCGGCTTGGTGATGGCGGTCATCTCGTCGATCCACGACAGTACCGCCTTGTTGTTTGTCAAATTCGTCATTGTTCTTTTCCTCGCAGCATTTTCATGGCGCAAATCATATTTTTTTGCACCGCGTCTTGTGTGGTGTGCTGTGCCGCCTTTGGCGGCAGGGAGCTAACCGATGCACAGGAAAATGGTTGCTATTGAGTTTGACTCCTTTCTACAGCAAATTGTAGCAGAATGTCTCATCAATAACAACCATATAGCTTATCAATATTTTGAATATATCGCAGTGTGTTATCGCAGTAACGCGCCGATCACAGCGGAGAGGGCGGCAAATTCCGCAAGTCCCAGCCGCTCGCCGCGGATAGCTGCGTCCAGTCCGCAGGAGGTGACCGCCTGCGCAAGCTGCTCTTTTGTGAGCTGCGCGCCGAACGCCGTCATCAGGCTGTTGACGAGCGTCTTGCGCCGCAGGGCAAAGGCGGCGTACACCACGCGGAAGAAGAGCTTTTCGTCCTCCACCCTGACGGGCGGCTCCTTGCGCACCACGGCGCGCAGCACGGCGGAGGTGACCTTGGGCTGCGGCTCAAAGCACTCGCGCGGCACGGCGAAGAGATACGCAGGCTCCGTATAGTACTGCATGAAGACGGAGAACGCGCCGTAGGCGCTCGTGCCCGGCGCGGCGCAGAGCCGCTCGGCGACCTCCTTCTGCACGAGCACCGTGATGCTCTCAAAGCACTTCGCCTCGATGAGCGCGGTGATGGCGGGGGTCGTGATGTTATAGGGCAGGTTCGCGCAGACAATAGGCGTAAGTCCCGCGAACTTCTCGCGCACCAGCGCGGGGATGTCGGTTTTGAGAATGTCGGCGGAGACGACCTCGAAGTTATCGTAGCGTGCCATCGTCTCTTCAAGGATGGGCAGCAGCGTCTTGTCAAGCTCCACGGCAACGACCTTCCCCGCGCGCTCGCAGAGCTCGTGGCTCAGCGCGCCGATGCCGGGGCCGATCTCCAGCACGCCGTTTTGTTCGCTCGCGCACGAGCTTTCGGCGATCTCAAGGGGGATGGCGGGGTCGATGAGGAAATTCTGCCCCATGGACTTGGAAAAATGAAAACCGTGGCGCTTCAAGAGCGCCTCGATGGCAGCTTTGTTGTTGCGTTCCATAGCGTTGTTCCTTTCTGCGCTTTGGGCGTTAAAAATCAGCAAAATGATTTTATCATATTTTGCGCAAAAGAGTAGTAAAACTTTTCCCCTTGTGATAAAATGCAAAAATCCTGAAAAAAGAGGGAGAAACCACATGGAACTTACACCGCAGATCCTGCTAGTTGTTCTGCCGCTCATCTTTCTCGGCGGCTTTGTCGACTCCGTTGCCGGCGGCGGCGGACTCATCACGCTGCCGGCCTATCTGATGGCCGGTATCCCCGCGCATCTTGCAATGGGCACAAACAAGGTCGTCAATGGCATCGGCACGGCGACGGCTTCGGTCAAATACTTCCGCGGCGGCAAGATCAAGATGCGCCCGGCGGTCATCGCGGGCGTCGGCGCGCTGATCGGCGCGGCCATCGGCACGCGCATCGCGCTGCTCATTCCCGAAGACATTCTCAAGATCATCATGCTCGTGGCGCTGCCCTGCGCCGCCATCCTCCTGCTCCTGAAAAAGGACTTCGGCAAGGACAGCGACGCGCCCGCGCGCGAATACACATCGCAGCAGGAGCTCGTGCGCGCCGCGCTCATCGGTCTGGGACTTGGCTGCTATGACGGGCTTGTCGGCCCGGGCACGGGCACATTTATGATCATGGCTTTCACGATGGCGCTCTCGATGGATCTGCTCACCGCATCGGGCTGCGCAAAGCTTGCAAATCTTTGCTCCAATGTCGCCTCGGCGGTGCTGTTCATCCTCAGCGGCAAGGTCTGGTGGATGCTGGCGCTGCCCGCCGCCGTCTGCAATGCCTTCGGTGCGTTCTGTGGCGCGCGCTATGCGATGAAGGGCGGCAGCAAGCGCGTGCGCGGCATGATCTTCGTCGTGCTGGCGCTTCTTTTCATCAAGATGGGCTACGAGCTGCTGTTCTGAAGGCGCGAGCGATCAAAAAAAAGACGTCTGGAAACCAGACGTCTTTTTTCCTGCTCTTGCATCAGTCGAGGAAGTAAACGGTCGAATTCTTCTGGCGGCCGAACTGCTTGCACTCCTGATAGGTGTTCATATAGAGGTCGACTGCCGCGCCGCGCACGCCGGTATCCTCGGCAACGGCGTTGCCGTAGGTATAGCCGGTCGAGCCGACGATGAACATCTCCGTGCCGAGGGGGATGACCTTCTTATCCACCGCAACGGTGCCGACATGGACGGTCGTGCCCGTGGCGGTTCTGGTGCCCACGCCGCCGTAGCCCGCGGTATAGGCCGTGCAGGTGACCTTCATCGAGCCGGAGAAATGCACGGAATCGCCGGACTGCATGAGGAGGTAGCCGCTGCCGTCGTCTTCATAGACGACGGACTTGACCGTATCGCCGCTCTGCGGGCGCTCCACGAGCGTGCCGACATAGGTGATCTCAGCAACGGAGGTATCGTTCTTCTCCTCCACCGCCTGACGGGAGACGAGCTGCCCGTCGGCATACACGACCTCATAGACGACCTCGCGCGTACCGTCGATGCCCTGCTGCACGACCTTCGTCTCGCCCTTGGGTATACGGTAAGACGTGCTCGTGAGCGTTGCGTGCGCCGAGGCCTCGCTCAGCGTCTCATAGTAGGTAAAGTCGGCGCCGACGGTGACCTCCACCGCCTCATCCGACACATCGACCAGCACCATCTCCAGCGGGCTGATCGTGATTTGCAGGCGGCGCAGCAGTGCGCCGACGCTCTCGCCTGCACGCGTGGTGGCGTACTCGGTATTGCTGCCGTGTGTCACGGTCACTTTTTCGCCGGCGGGGAGGGTCACCTCCGCATCGCCGCTCTGCGCGCCCGTGACGATGACGCGCTCCTGCGGGATCGCCGTCGTGCCGTCCAGCACGCTGACCGTCTCGCCGTCGGCGATGAGGTAGAGCGCGTCGGCCCGCAGCTCGGGCGAACTGTTCAGCAGCATCACGGCCGCGAAGAGCAGGAAGAACATCGCTCTCCGGCTGCGCGGGGCTGTGAACAACTGTTTCATATATTCCTTCATGAGTTACTCCTTTTTTCGCGGCGTGAGCCGCCGCAGCTTCGCGCAACGGGGAATGCGCTGCGTCCCGGAAAAAGATTACAATTTGTAACTTTTCCAAAACATGCTGGCAGTATACCGCCCGAAAAAGGATTTGTCAAGTTTTCACCTTCCGTTCGCTAAAAGTTCTTATTTTTCAATTATTTATCATATTTTTCGCATTATCTAAGTCAAAAAGTTCGAAAATAAGCGGCTGAAAACGCGATTTTTCAGATTTATGTAAACTTTCGTCACCCCGCTCCGACCTTCCCCTCGTGCCTTTCCCTTGCTGCGCCGCGTCTTTTTTCAGCGTGAAAGAGTCCCTTTGCTGCGCGCAGCGATCTATGGAGGCAGGCCGCGTGTGTCATCGGCCGCTCGCAGCGGGCTTAAAAATCGCCAAAGCCCTTGCAAACACTGGCTTTTTTGCCCATTGACCTCCGCTTTGGTCCGATGCGCGGAAAAAGAGAAGGCCCCTGCGCCCGTATGGGGCGCAGGGGCCGAAAAAGAAGCAAAGCAAGACCCTCTCAAGAAGAAAAATGCAAGTTTTGCCTTTTAAAAATTCATTTATCTCATTTTCATTATGTCAACCTGTTTTTTCGAATATTGTTGGCAAAGAAGACAAAAATTGCGTTTCTTTTTCGCCTTTTCCGCCAGAACGGCAAGCAGCAGGCAAGCGGCGATCATCCCTCTTCCCCGTTCGTTTTTTCATGAAAATGAAGGTATACGGCTGCCGCCGCGTCTTTTGGCAGCACACGTTCCAGGCTCGAAATGTCCGCCTCCCGGATAGCTCGGACGCTCTTGAACGCCTTGAGCAGCGCCTGCGCGCGCACCTTACCGATGCCGGGGATGCCGTCGAGCGCCGAGCGCGTGGAGGAGCGCGTGTGGCTCTCGTGGTGGAAGGTGATGGCAAAGCGGTGCGTCTCCTCCTGAATCTGACCGATCAGGGCGAAGACGTTCGGCGCGGCATGCAGGTCGATCTCGCGGCCCTCGGCCGTGACGAGTGCACGCGTGCGGTGGCGGTCATCCTTGACCATACCGAAGATGGGGATATGCACACGCATCGCGCTGCACACCCGCTCGGCGACGAGCGCGTGCGTCACGCCGCCGTCGATGAGCATCACGTCTGGCAGGGGGGCAAACTTCTCGTCCCCGTCGAGGTAGCGCCGGATGCGGCGCGTGAGCACCTCCTCCATCGAGGCGTAGTCGTCGGGATGGGCGGAGAGTGTCTTGATCTTAAAGCGGCGGTAGGCGCTCTTTTTGGGCTTCGCCCCCTCGTAGACGACCATCGAGGCGACGATATCACTCGCGCCGGTGTTGGAAATATCGTAGGATTCCATGCGCTTCGGCGCCTCCGAAAGCGAAAGCATCCCCGCAAGCTGGGAAAGCGTGCGGTCCTCGCGCTCCTGCGCGGTCGTCACGCGCTCCACATCTTCGCGCGCGTTGCGCTGCGCCATGGCAAGAAGCTCCGCCTTCTCGCCGCGCTGGGGCACATGGAGCGTCACCTTGCGTCCCGCGCGCTGTGTGAGCACCTGCGCAAGCTCGTCCGCGCCTTCGATCTCGCACGGCAAAAGGATCTCGCGCGGCAGGACGCTCTTATTGAGGTAATACTGCGGCAGCAGCGCCGAGAGGATGTCTCCCTCGCTCTCGTCCTGCGGCGCGGCGAAGAGGTTCAAGTCGCGCCCCGTCACGCTGCCGTCCTCGATGTGCAGCACGGCGCTGCCGCACTTGAGCGCGCCGCGATAGACGCCCCAGATATCGGTATCCGCGCAGATGCCGGCAATGACCTTCTGTCGTTTGCCCAGAAGCTCGATGGCGCGGATGCGGTCGCGCAGCGCCGCCGCCTGCTCAAAGTGCAGCGCCCCGGCCTCGCGCTCCATCTCCTCGCGCAGTGCGCGCGTGAGGCGGCGGTAATGGCCGTCCAGCAGTTCCTCGGCCTGCGCGATGCGGCGCAGATACTCCTCTTCATCCGGCGTGCCGCGGCAGAAGGCGTCGCAGCGGCCCATGTGGTGATTGAGGCAGGGACGCTCTTTCCCGATGTCGCGCGGAAATTTCCGCGTGCAGGTCGGCAGGCGGAAGGCCGCGCAGATCGCGTCGATGGCCGCGCGCGTCTCGCTGCGTCCGCCGAAGGGTCCAAAGTAGTGCGCGCCGTCGTCCGCAGGCTTTCCTACCATCGTAAAGCGCGGGTAGCGCTCCGTGCCGAGGCGCACAAAGGGATAGCCCTTGTCATCCTTCAAAAGAATATTGTAGCGCGGCATGTGCTGCTTGATGAGCGAGTTTTCAAGGATCAGCGCCTCAAACTCGCTTGTGACAAAGATGGTGTCAAAGTGATCCACCTGCGCGACCATGCGGCGCGTTTTCTCGTTGTGGGAAGAACCCTCCTGAAAATACTGGCTGACGCGGTTTTTGAGCTTCTTCGCCTTGCCGACGTAGATGACTGCGCCGCTTTTGTCCATCATCAGGTAAACGCCCGGGGCAAGTGGCAGGTCGTTCGCCTTGTCGAGCAGTTCCTGCTTGGTCATGTCCGTCCCTCCTTTCCGGCTGCATACCGTTCCATGATACTATATAATATATAGTGTCGAAACCGTCATGAAATGGAAAAAGGCGGCTTCTTTGCGAAGCCGCCTTTCCTGTTTGTCTTTTATTCGCCGAAATTGCTGGAAACCAGCTCGCACAGAGCGGTCACGGCTTCCTTTTCGTCCGCGCCGTCGGCCAGCAGCGTGATGGTCGTGCCCTTCACGATCCCGAGGGACAGCACGCCCAGCAGGCTCTTGGCGTTCACACGGCGCTCGTCCTTCTCCAGCCAGATGCCGCTCTTGAACTCGTTGGCTTTCTGAATGAAGAACGTGGCGGGACGTGCATGCAGGCCTACCTCATTGTTGATCGTAACATTCTGAGTATACATCGTTACTTTCTCCCTCTCCAAAAAATCTTTCGGACTATACCGTATCATATACCATTGCCCCGCCATTCGTCAATGTCATTTTTCGCGAAATGTCGCGGATTTGGCAATAAACACAGGCAAAACGCTTTCCCAGGCTGCGATTTACTTCAACTCGACCACAGTTACGCCCGACTCGCCTTCGCCGTAGTTGCCGAGACGGAAGCTTTTCACGGCCTTATTGCGCCGGAGAGAAGCGTGCACCGCCTTGCGCAGCGCGCCCGTTCCCTTGCCGTGGATGATGGTCACCGTTTCAAGATGGGCCATCACGGCGGCGTCGATGTAGTTATCGAGCACGCCCTCGGCCTCCAGCGTCTCCATACCGCGGATGTCAAGCTCGCGCGCCGCGCTCGCCGTGCGCAGGATGCGCTGCGAGGGGGCAAACTGCGGCTGCTTCTTCGCCGTTGCCGCGCGCTCGGCCTCTTCGATGAGGCGCACCTCGTCCGCTTTGACCTTCATCTGCAAAACGCCCGCCTTGAGCGTCAGGCTGTCGCCCTTGACGGCCACGACCTCCGCCTGACGCTTCGTGCCGGGGATCTCGACAAGGTCGCCGACCTGAATGGGGCGCGAGGGCTTGGGGATGGGCTCGGCGCTCTCGTCGCGCACTCCCACGGCGTCACGCGCCTCCTTGATGTTGTGCATGATCTCGGCGCGCTGGGCGTTCATCTGCTGGGCGTCGAGCTTTTTCTGCTGCTTGCGCAGCGCGTCCAGCTCGCGGAAGGTTTCGTCCGCGGCGGACTTTGCCTCGGCAAGCAGGCGCTTGGCCTCGGCTTCGCCGCGGCTGCGGGCGTTCTCCTTCGCCTTTTCCATCTGCGTGCGGAATTCGCGCGCCTTGCGCGCGTCCTCCTCGCGCTGGGCATAGAGGCGGTCGACCTCCGCCTTTTCCTTTTCGAGCTGCTGCCTCTTCTGCTCCAGCTGCGTCAGCACGTCCTCAAAGCGCAGGCTCTCGCTGTCCATCTGCGCCTTGGCCTTTTCAATGACGCTCTCGGCAAGGCCGAGGCGCTTGGAGATGGCAAAGGCATTCGACTTGCCGGGGATGCCGATGAGCAGCTTATAGGTCGGGCAGAGGGTCTCCACGTCGAATTCACAGCTTGCGTTCTCCACGCCCGCGCTCGTCATGGCGTAGGTCTTGAGCTCGGCGTAGTGCGTCGTCGCGGCGATCTTCGCCCCGCAGTTTCTCGCCTGTTCGATGATGGCGATGGCAAGCGCCGCGCCCTCGACCGGGTCGGTGCCCGCGCCCAGCTCGTCGAAGAGGATAAGACTGTGGGCATCGGCCTCGTCCAGGATCTGCACGATATTCTTCATGTGCGCCGAGAAGGTCGAAAGGCTCTGCTCGATGCTCTGCTCATCGCCGATGTCGGCAAGGACGGCCGTGAAAACGCTCACGCCGCTGCGGTCGTCGCAGGGGATGTGCAGCCCGCACTGCGCCATCAGGCAGAGAAGGCCCAGCGTCTTGAGGCTCACCGTCTTGCCGCCGGTGTTGGGGCCGGTGATGACGAGCGTATCGAAGCTGCGGCCCAGCTCAATGTCGATGGGCACGGCCTTCGCCGGGTCGAGCAGCGGGTGGCGCGCATGGCGCAGGTAAACGCTGCCGTCCTTTTTGATCTCCGGGCGCATGGCGTTCATCTCGTAGCTCAGCTCGCCGCGCGCGAAGATGAGGTCGAGGTGCACAAGGATGTCGTAGTCCCACAGGATATCGCGGCTGAAGCTCGCCGCCTCGCCGGAGAGGGCGTAGAGGATGCGGTCGATCTCCTTTTCCTCCTTCGCCTCCAGCTCCTTGAGCTCATTGTTGGCCTGCACCACGCCCATCGGCTCGACGAAGATCGTCGCGCCGCTCGAGGACGTGTCGTGCACGAGTCCCGGCAGCTCCGCGCGGCATTCGGCCTTCACCGGCACGACGAAGCGCCCGCCGCGCTGCGTGATGAGCGCGTCCTGCAAGACGTTGCGATAGCTCGGCGAAGAAATGATGCGCTGTAGGATCTGGCGGCCTCTGGCCGCCGCCGCGCGCTTGTGGCGGCGGATCTCGGCAAGCTCGGGAGAAGCATTGTCCGCGATCTCGTTCTCATCGAGGATGGCGGTCGTGATCTTCTCTTCCAGAAAGCGGTTGGGATGCAGCGAGAGGAAGAGCTTGTCGATGACCGTTCCCTCTTCATCCTCGCGGTAATAGTCCTTCACGCGGCGCACGTTCGTCAGGAGCGCCGCAATGTCCAAAAGCTCGCGCGTGTTGAGCATACCGTCGCGCTCGGCGCGGCCCAGCGCCTCTGCCACGGGCCTCACGCCGCCGAACGACGGGCTGCCGCGCAGGGCGATCATCTTGCGCGCCGCGTCGGTCTCGTCGAGCAGGCGGTTCACCTCGCCAAAGTCGTCCGAGGGCGTGAGCCGCCGCGCGCGGGCCTTGGCGTCAGCACTCACGGCATGACGCTCCAGCCGCTCCAAAAGGCGCGGCAGTTCCAGCACGCGAATGGATTTTTCAAACAGTTCACTCATAGTTTTCTCCGAAAATTCGATTCCGATTCGTAATGTTTTCGACAGATAATACGTCTAGTTGACATTTTTGATGCTTTTATAGAAGTCCAGCGTCTTGAACCGCCGGTCGAGCTGCACCTGCGCAAAGACCTCGCAGGCGGCGGCAAAGCGCTGTTCTGTCTCCCCCGAGAGGGAAAATGAGAGCATCCGCTTCGGCTCTGCAAAGAGCACATGGCGCATCGCGGCGAACGATCCCGCGTCCAGCGGCAGCAGTCCCGCCCCGCTGTGCGCCGCGCATTCTCTGCACAAAAGCACGCCCTGCTGCGCGTCGAACACCGGCTCTTTCGGGTTGTGCGTGCCGCAGACGGCGCAGCCGTCGAGCAGCGGCTCGTAGCCCGAGAGCGCGAGGAGCTTGAGCTCGAAGGCCGCCTTCACGATGCTCTGCGGCTTATCGAGCGTGTCGAGCGCGTAGAGGGAATTGAGCAGCAGCGACAATATCTCCGGCGCAGGCTCGTCCTCCGCCGTGACGCACTCGGTCATCTCGGCAAAATACGACGCGAGCGACAAAAGCTCGATGTCCTGCCGCAATCCGGCAAAGAGCGAGATCGTCGACGCCTCGTCGAGGTAGTACCAGCTGCCGCGCTGATAGAGCGTCAGCTCGGAAAAGGCCAGCAGCTCGCAGCTTGCCGCAGTGCGGCTTCCCTTGCGCCGCGCGCCGCGCGCGACGACCGCGATCCGCCCGAGGGTGTCGGTCAGGATGTTGAGTATGTAGTCGGCCTCCTTCGTCGCCGTTGCGCGAAGGACAATGCCCTTTGTGACGATTTTTTCCATGGCGGCGCAGCACGTCCTTTCTCTGCTCGCGGCGGCGCGAAGCGCTGCTCCCCGCGCGCGGGGAACAGCGTTCATTCCTCGCAGGACCGTTCCTTTGCCGCCATGAGATAAAATAGCGGTTGCCCGGTCTGCATAAAAAGCGCCAGATATCCTTCTTCCACTGCCCTCACCTCATACATAGCATGAGGAAAGACGCCGGCAATATGGCTGGGAAAATTTTTTACTGCTCGTCGTAGCCGAATGAGCGGATATAATTCATATTGTCTCTCCAGTTTTCCTTGACCTTGACCCAGGTTTCAAGGTAGACCTTCGTACCCATGAAGCGCTCGATGTCTTGGCGTGCCTCGGTCGAGATCTTCTTGAGCATCGCGCCGTTTTTGCCGATGATGATGCCCTTGTGGCTCGCCTTTTCGCAGTAGATGGTCGCGTCGACCTCAATGACCTCGTCGTCGCGCTCGATGAAACGTGTGATCTCAACGGCCGTGCCGTGCGGAATCTCCTTATCGAGGTTGCGCAGCAGCTTTTCGCGCACGATCTCGCCAACGACCTGACGGTCGGGCTGGTCGGTCGTCATGCCGTCAGGGAAGAGCTGGGGGCCTTCGGCGGCGTACTTCGAAAGCTCGCTCATCAGCTCCTCCAGCCCCTCGCGCGTGCGCGCGGAGATGGGGATGATGGCGTCGAAGGGATAGGCCTCGCTGTAGGCCGCGATGACAGCAAGCAGGTCGTCCTTGCGCTCGATGGTGTCGATCTTGTTGATGCAAAGAATGGCCGGCAGGTGCGAGGCCTTGATCTTTTCGATGAGCTCCGCTTCGGGGATGCCGACGTGCGGCACGGGCTCGACGAGCAGCAGCACCGCGTCCACGTCCGCGATCGACTCGCGCGTGACCTTCACCATATAGTCGCCGAGGCGGTTGCGCGCCTTGTGGAAGCCCGGCGTATCAAGCAGCACATACTGCGTATCGCCGCGGTTCACCACGCCGTAGATGCGGTTGCGCGTGGTCTGGGGCTTGTTGGAGACGATGGCGATCTTCTCGCCCACGAGGGCGTTGGTCAGGCTGGATTTGCCGACGTTCGGCCGTCCGCAGACGGTGATCATAGCGGTCTTCGTTTTGTTCATGTTAGGTGATCCTCAACTTTCTTTTGTTCGTTGAACATTGTTTTATTGTAAGGACAGCGCAGGGCTGTCCCATTTTGCTTTTTATCGCTCGAGCGCAAGAAGCGTCATGATGCGCTCTTCATGCTCGCGCATCTGCGCCTTCATGGGGCCTTCATCCAGATGGTCGTAGCCCAGAAGATGCAGCACCGAGTGCGTCACAAGGTAGGCAAGCTCGCGTCGGTTGGAATGGCCGTACTCCTTCGCCTGCGCGGCGACGTGCTCGAGCGAGATGACCATGTCGCCGAGCGGCACGAGACCCGTGCCGGGGTCGGCGTCCTCCGTATCCGGGAGCTCACCGGGCGAAAGCTCAAACATCGGAAAGCTCAAAACGTCCGTCGCGCGGTCGACCTCGCGCATGTCGCGGTTGATCTCGTGGATGGTCTCGTCGTCCGTCAGCTCCACGTCGATCTCGCAGGGAAAATCCACACCCTCGGCGGTGAGCGCCGTGCGGATGACCTTGCGGATAAAGGCGCGCTTACCCTCGCTCACATTGGGCACGTTTTCCGCCGTAATGGGGATATAATGTCTCTTTGCCATCACTTTTTCCTCTTTTCGTTTCGTTCGCTCTCGTAGTCCGCGTAGGCCTTGATGATGCGCTGCACCATCACATGGCGCACCACGTCCTGATCGGTCAGCTCGCAGATGCCGATGCCCTCAACATTTTTGAGCACGCGCACGGCCTGCTTGAGTCCGCTCATCTTGTCCGCCGGCAGGTCGATCTGCGTCACGTCGCCAGTGATGACCATTTTCGAGTTGAAGCCCATGCGCGTCAGGAACATTTTCATCTGCTCGCAGGAGGTGTTCTGCGCCTCGTCGAGGATGATGAAGCTGTCGTCCAGCGTGCGGCCGCGCATATAGGCGAGCGGCGCGACCTCGATGTTGCCGCGCTCTAAATACTTCTGGTACGTTTCCGCGCCGAGCATATCGAAGAGCGCGTCGTAGAGCGGGCGCAGGTACGGATCGACCTTGCTCTGCAAGTCGCCCGGCAAAAAACCGAGGCGCTCGCCCGCCTCGACCGCGGGGCGCGTCAAAATGATGCGGTTCACCTTGCGCTCGCGGAAGGCCGCGACCGCCGCGGCGACGGCGAGGTAGGTCTTGCCCGTGCCGGCAGGGCCGACGCCGATGGTGATGGTATTTTTCAAAACGGACTCGATGTAGCGCTTTTGTCCGATGGTCTTGGGCTTGATGGGGCGGCCCTTGGAGCTGATGCAGATGACGTCCTGCGTCAGCTCGCTGATGCGCTCCTCCTGCCCCGCGCGCACGAGCGAGATCACATAGCGCACGTTCTGCTCGGTGATGGGCTCGCCTCGGTTCGAGATCGTCAGCAATGCTTGCAGCGCCTTGCAGGCGAGCATCGTATCCTCGACCTCGCCGTTCACGCGCAGCTCCCCCTCGCGGTTCGACACCGTGACTTTGAATTCCGATTCGATCAGGCGCACGTTCTCGTCGAACGAGCCGAACAAATTGACCGCCTGCTCCATGCGCTCGATGCTGATGCGCTGTTCCATGCTGTGTTTCCTCCTGAAAAAATGCTATCCTTCGTTGATCGCAATGGGCTCTTCCCGCCCGATCTGCTCTTTGCATTCCGCGCTGAGCGTCACGAGCAGCGTATCCCCCTGCACGGCCGAGGCAAGGCGCTCGCTCGTCACGCTGCCGTCCTTTCCCAAAAGGGCGGCAAGCTGCGCTTTGAGCACCGCCGCGCCGAGCTTCTCCGCCTCCGCGCGCGATCGCGTGACGGCCGACGTCTCGTAGGGAAGATAGGTCTCCTTTTCCCAGGTGACGGGGAGCGAAACGATGTCGAAGAGCGACCATGGTGTTTGATTCTTTATTTTATCACAATCGCTATGACAAATGCTACTCCCATTTCTGCCAAGTTTCAGCCGATTTTCGCCCCAAAGGAGCGCATAGGCGTGTTTTTCACCGCCGGTGTAGGTCTTTTGCGCATAGGTGAGCGGCACGCGCACGCTCAGATCGTACCACGTTCGTGCCCAGACTTCGCCCTTTCCTGCCAAAAAACGCGTCGCAACGCTCGGCTTTTCCGTGCCGCCCGTTTCCACCACGCCCGCGATGAGGAGCTGACCTTCCTGCACGCTCGTGCCGGGCAGGACTTTTTTCTCCCCGTCGAGCGCGCGCACCGCCGTCACAAGCCCCGCCTTCGCGGCCACCACGTTCGTCGGCGCGCTCTCGTTCACCCGCTCGGGCGCGCGCACGCGCTCGCGCACCTGCACATAGGCCCTGCACCCGCGCACATTGACCGCGAGCCAGCAGAGGTCGTTCAACTCCGGCAGCACGCGGTTGCAGATATCCTGCGAGCGGAAGGAATAGGCAAAGGTTCCCCGGTGCACGCCCTGCTCGCGCAGCGCGCGCAGGATCGTCTCCGTCGGCACGCTTTCATTGCCCGTCACCTCAAAGTCCCAGATAAAAAATGAGTTTACGACCAGCAGCGCGATGCACAGCGCCCCGCCCGCGAGCAGCGCGTAGCGGCGGCGAAAGCGCGCAAGGAAAAAAGGTGCCCCCTCCGTGCGCTCCACCGTGATCTCCGCGCCGATGTTCTCTGCCGCCCGCCGCAGCGCGCGCAGATCTCCGCGCGCAAGGCAGAAGGAAAGCGCCGTCGCGCCGCACCACTGAAGATCCCAGAATTCGATGCCCCGCGCCGAGCACAGATTCAGCACCCGCTCGGGGTAGACGCTCTGCGCGCGCACGCGCACGCTGCCGCGCAGCAGCTTGACTGTTTTTTTCAGCATTTTGCCCTCATCTCACATATTCCACCTTGTCGATCCTGCCGGAAATGCGCACCTCCGCGTCCGTCATGCTGCAAAGCGTCAGCCCTTCGCCGCTCACGCGCAGGATGAGCGGCCCTGCGCTCACGTCGATCTGCTCCGTGCCGTAGGACAAGATCCCCCCGTGCCCTTCGAGAAACAGCTGCCGGTCGCCGAGCAGCTCCAAATGGCACAGGCCTGCCACGATATCCGCCGGCAGGTCGAAAAACTCGGCCGCACGCGTCATGGCGCGGCGGGACCGTTCATTTCGTTCCATCGTCATCTCCCCTTCGGCAACACCCTATGCGCCCTTGCGCCCCGGTTTGCCTGTCCGCGCGGCGGCAAGTTTGTCTTCCTTTGCGCATAGGCTCCTTTCGGGAGGGGATGAACATGTTCTTTCGTGCGTTTGCAGCGCTGTCGGCGCTGATCTTCTGTCTTATGGCGCTGCTTTTCCTGCCGGACGTCGGTGCGCAGGCCGCGCGCGACGCGCTCGCGCTGTGCGCACAGACGGTCATTCCCTCGCTCTTTCCCTTCTTCGTGCTCTCCTCGCTGCTCGTCTCCTGCGGCGCGGCGGATACGCTCTCCCATCTTCTTTCGCTGCTGATGCGCCCGCTCTTTGGTCTCTCCGGCACGGGCGCGGCGGCGCTGGGGCTGGGGCTTTGCGGCGGATACCCCGTCGGCGCGCGCACCGCCGCCGCGCTGGCGGAAAGCGGCGCGCTTTCGCGCGAGGAGGGCGAGCGCCTGCTCGCCTTCTGCAACAACGCAGGGCCGGGTTTCCTGCTGGGCATCTGCGGCGGGGCGGTCTTTTCCTCGCCGCGCGCGGGCGCTGCGCTCTACCTCATCCACACCGCCTCGGCCCTCTTCACGGGGATGCTCCTCACGCGCCGCCTGCCGCCCCTGCGCGCCGAACCGCTTCAGGCGGCAAAGCAGCACAGGGACGTCTCCCTCGCCGCTGCCTTTCCCGCCGCGGTGCAGGGCGCGCTCACGGGCATTTTGAATGTCTGTGCCTTCGTTGTCGTCTTTCAGGTCTTTACGCGCCTTCTGCTCTGCGCGCTGAACGCCTCCTTCCGCGCCTCGCTCCCCTGCGCGCTGCTCATCGGCTTTTTCGAGCTGACGAGCGGCGTTATGGCGCTGCCGAACACGCGCGCGGGCTTTCTCGCCTGCGCCGTGCTCCTTGCTTGGGGCGGGCTGAGCGTCCACTGCCAGACGCTCGGCGTACTGAGCGCCTCGCCGCTTCGCGGCAAGCTCTATCTGCGCGGCAAGGCCGTGCAGACCCTGATATCGCTCATCTTAGCTTTTCCTGCGCTGCCGGTTCTTTTTCCCTGAGCGGCGCGGGGCGCAAAAAAACGCCGCTGCTTTCAAGCAGCGGCGTTTTTAAGCCGATTCAATCAGGCGTTCTTGGCGACCTCGACGAGCTTGGTGAAAGCGACGGGATCGTTGATGGCCATCTCGCTGAGCATCTTGCGGTTGATCTCGATGCCGGCGGTCTTCAGGCCGTGCATGAACGTGGAATAGTTCATGCCGTTGAG